>ERZ791919.1292-NODE-1292-length-22172-cov-3.120315_pt1 | contig 22172 bp, 17 predicted proteins | sample MGYA00510137_ERZ791919 | MGnify/ENA primary metagenome ERZ791919 (study PRJEB30046, sample SAMN00792059) | human gut metagenome | study: EMG produced TPA metagenomics assembly of the A metagenome-wide association study of gut microbiota in type 2...
GTACCAGCAGGCGAGGAGAAGAATATTTCATGATAGAGAAATACCTTGTGAAAAAGATAACAGAGCCGGTGGACTGGAAGATAACCGTGCCGGGATCGAAGAGCATGACGAACCGCGCGCTTCTTATGGCAGTGCTGTCCGCAGGGACGGTGCGCGTGGAAGGAGTCCTGTTTTCCGATGATTCCAGACACTTTCTGGCGTGTCTTGTGGCGCTCGGCTTTACAGTGGAGATAGAGGAAGAAAAAAAGTGCGTGACCGTGACGGGATGCGGCGGCAGGATTCCCCGCGGGGAGGCGGTAATCGATGTCGGAAGCGCCGGAACAGCGGCGCGTTTTCTTGCGGCGATGCTCGGATTTTCGGACGGGTGCTATGAGATCCGCTGCTCAGCGCAGATGAAGCGGCGGCCGATGGCGGAGCTGTTCGATCTGCTTTCCGGTGCGGGAGCGAAGATTACATTCCTCGAGGAGGAAGGGCATCTTCCGGTGCGCATCACAGGATGCAGATACGCCCGGGCGGATAAGACGGCAGGGGAGACGCCGCGGGAGCTCTCTCTTGACATTACGAAGAGCACACAGTTTTTAAGCGCGCTGCTGTTGATTGCGCCGATGGTTCCGGAAGGGATGAAGATCCACATCACCAGTGAGAAGACGGACGGCTCATACATCCGCATCACGCGGAAGATGATGCAGGAATTCGGCGTGAGTGTCGCTTTTGACGGAAGAGACTACGAGGTGCCGTGCAGAAGTTCCTACCGGAAAGAGACTTATATGGTGGAACCGGATATGTCGGCTGCCTGCTATTTTTATGCGGCTGCGGCTGTGATCGGCGGACGGGCGCTTGTGCGGCATGTGCATATGGACAACACACAGGGAGATCTGCGTTTCCTGGAAGTGTTGGAGCACATGGGATGTACCGCGGACGATACGCCGGAGGGCGTCCTGGTAACGGGACCGGCGGACGGTGCGCTACGGGGCATCACAGTCAATATGAACGATTTTTCCGATCAGGCGCTGACCCTGGCGGCGATCGCGCCGTTTGCCGACGCGCCGGTGCGCATAGAGGGAATCGGACATATCCGTGGGCAGGAATGCGACCGGATTCACGCGATACAGACGAACCTGACAGCGCTTGGCATCCGGTGTGAGGAGGAAGAGACGGCTGCCACGATCTATCCCGGCAGCCCCCACGGCGGAAGCGTGGAGACATACGACGATCACCGCGTGGCGATGGCATTTTCCCTGGTCGGACTTAGAACCGACGGGATTGTCATTGAGAACCCGGCGTGCTGCCGCAAGACGTTTGAAAATTATTTTACCGTGTTAAGCGAACTGACTGGGAAAACGGTGGAAAGCTGACAAGATGCCGGACTGCACAAGGCTGGTGGAAGTGAAAGCGGAAAAAGCGCAGAACCAGAGAAAATAAAGAAGAACTACAGGCAATAAAAGGAGACGAAAAACAGATGTATGAATTATTAAAGCAGGAAGGACGCGCGAAGAGAGGCGTTTTCCATACGGTGCACGGAGATATCCAGACGCCGGTATTTATGAATGTGGGTACGGTGGCTGCCATCAAGGGAGCTGTCTCCACGGAAGATTTAGAGCAGATCAAGTGTCAGGTGGAGCTGTCAAACACCTACCATCTGCATGTGCGCACCGGAGACAAGCTGATCAAGGAAGTGGGAGGACTGCACAAGTTTATGTCGTGGAATCGTCCGATTCTTACGGATTCCGGCGGATTTCAGGTGTTCTCCCTGGCTGGGCTCCGCAAGATCAAGGAGGAGGGCGTTTATTTCCACTCGCATATTGACGGGGCAAAGATTTTCATGGGACCGGAGGAGAGCATGCAGATCCAGTCCAATCTCGGCTCCACGATCGCCATGGCGTTCGATGAATGTCCGCCGGCGCTTGCCGAGCGGAAATATGTGGAGGATTCCGTGGCACGGACGACGCGCTGGCTGGAGCGCTGCAAGAACGAGATGCAGCGCCTCAACGGTCTGGAGGATACCGTGAACCGTCACCAGATGCTGTTCGGCATCAACCAGGGAGCCATCTACACGGACATCCGGATCGACCATGCAAAGCGGATTTCCGAGCTGGATCTGGACGGCTATGCGGTCGGCGGACTTGCGGTCGGCGAGACACACGAGGAGATGTACCATGTGCTGGATGAGACCGTGCCTTATCTTCCGGTGAACAAGCCGACCTATCTCATGGGAGTCGGAACGCCGGCCAATATTCTGGAGGGAGTGGAGCGCGGCATTGACTTCTTTGACTGTGTCTACCCGTCCCGCAACGGCCGCCACGGTCATGTATACACGAATCAGGGCAAGATCAACCTGTTCAACCAGAAGTACGAGAAAGATATGCGCCCGATCGAGGAGGGCTGCGGGTGCCCGCCCTGCCGCCGCTACAGCAGAGCCTATATCCGCCATCTGCTCAAGGCAAAAGAGATGCTTGGCATGCGCTTATGCGTTCTGCACAATCTGTACTTCTACAACACGATGATGGAAGAGATCCGGGATGCGCTGGATGCCGGAAATTTTGCCTCCTACAAGGAAGAAAAGCTATACGGCATGGGACAGATCAACCGGGAAAAGGAAATGGCAAAGTAAAAGGGAAAAGGCTTGCCAAACGGCGAGGTTTTGTGTACAATACTCTTTAATGAAGTCGGATGACTTCGGACAAGTTTATGATTTTAGGAGGATATCAGATGTTTTCAATCTTAGCAACAGAGAGTGCGTCATCCGCTGGCTGGATCAGTATGGTGGTGTGGCTGGTTATTTTATTTGCGTTTATGTATTTCTTCATGGTGCGTCCGCAGAAGAAGGAACAGCAGAAGAAGAACTCCATGCTTGCAGAACTTGCAGTGGGAGATACGATCTTAACAACAAGCGGTTTTTATGGAACAGTGATCGATATTGCTGATGATACAGTAATCGTTGAGTTCGGAAGCAACAAGAACTGCCGTATTCCGATGCAGAAGGCAGCTATTTCCGCAGTGGAGAAGCCGGAAGAAGCAGCAGAATAATACAGAATGACAGAATGTGAAGTGTCCTGTTTATGCAGGGCACTTTTTGTATGATAATAGAAAATTTCATTTCTATTACATAAAAAAACGTCATAGGGATTGGGCTGCAGCGAAGAAGAATGACGTATAAGACCCGGTTATAGGGAGTATGAAAAAGAAAAATGGATTCAGAGGTTGCATTGTTTCCCGAGATACATTATTATAGAATTTATATACTGTCTGTTAGTAATGTACTAAAGTCAATACAAGACGGATTCCTGCATGGCAGGAAGAAAAGAGGGATTAGAGAGATGGAATATAAGGTAGGCGTGATTTCCGGCGACGGGATCGGACCGGAGATCGTAACAGAGGCAAAGAAAGTTCTGGATCAGATTGGAAAGATCTACGGACATGTGTTCCGCTATGAAGAGATTCTGATGGGAGGCTGCTCCATTGACGCGACGGGTGAGCCGCTCACGGATGCGGCGATCGCTTCCGCGAAGGCTTCCGATGCGGTGCTGATGGGATCGATCGGCGGCAACACATCGACTTCGCCGTGGTATCAGCTGCCGCCGGAGAAGAGACCGGAGGCGGGACTTTTAAAGCTCCGCAAGGCGCTGAACCTGTTTGCCAACTTAAGACCGGCATATTTATATGAAGAATTAAAAGCCGCATGCCCGCTTCGGGACGACATCATCGGGGACGGATTTGACATGATGATTATGCGGGAACTGACCGGCGGACTGTATTTCGGAGCGCGCAAGACCGAGGAAGTGGACGGTGTGCTGACAGCGACGGATACGCTGACCTACAATGAGAACGAGATCAGACGGATCGCTAAGCGCGGTTTTGATATTGCCATGAAGCGGCGCAAAAAGGTGACGAGTGTAGATAAGGCAAACGTGCTGGATTCCTCGAGACTCTGGAGAAAGATCGTCGAGGAGGTGGCGCAGGATTACCCGGAAGTGACCTATGAGCATATGCTCGTGGACAACTGTGCGATGCAGCTGGTAAAAGACCCGAAGCAGTTCGACGTGATTCTGACGGAGAACATGTTCGGCGATATTTTGTCGGATGAGGCGAGCATGGTGACCGGTTCGATCGGTATGCTCTCAAGCGCCAGCTTAAACGATACAAAGTTCGGACTCTACGAGCCGAGCGGCGGTTCGGCACCGGACATTGCAGGAAAGGGAATTGCGAATCCGATTGCAACGATCTTAAGTGCAGCCATGATGCTGCGTTATAGCTTTGATCTGGACCGGGAGGCGGATGCAGTGGAGCAGGCGGTGAAGCAGGTCTTAAAGGATGGCTACCGGACGATCGACATCATGCCGCAGGAGAAGCAGCAGGAAAAGGCAACCCAGGTCGGCACGGCACAGATGGGAGATCTGATCTGCGAGCGGATCAGATAGAATGACAGAAACGGAGTTAAGATAGATGAAGAGTGATAATGTAAAAAAAGGGATGCAGCAGGCACCTCATAGAAGTTTGTTTAACGCGCTGGGATTTACCGAGGAGGAGATGAACAAGCCGATGGTCGGCATTGTGAGCTCCTACAACGAGATTGTTCCCGGCCACATGAATTTGGATAAGATTGTCAATGCGGTAAAGCTTGGTGTTGCGGAGGCAGGCGGCGTACCGGTGGTATTTCCGGCGATCGCGGTCTGCGACGGAATCGCGATGGGACATATCGGTATGAAATATTCGCTGGTGACGCGTGATCTGATCGCCGATTCCACGGAATGTATGGCGCTTGCACACCAGTTTGATGCGCTCGTCATGGTTCCGAACTGCGATAAGAATGTCCCGGGACTTTTGATGGCAGCAGCGCGCATCAATGTACCCACAGTGTTCGTGTCGGGCGGACCGATGCTTGCCGGACATGTACAGGGCAAAAAGCGCAGCCTCTCTTCCATGTTTGAGGCGGTAGGTTCCTATGCAGCCGGCACGATGACGGAGGAGGAAGTTAGGGAATACGAGGAGAAGGTTTGTCCGACCTGCGGCTCCTGTTCCGGAATGTACACGGCGAACTCCATGAACTGTCTCACCGAGGCGCTGGGAATGGGACTTCGCGGAAACGGCACGATCCCGGCAGTCTATTCGGAGCGCATCAAGCTCGCCAAGCATGCGGGTATGGCGGTGATGGAAATGTACCGCAAAAATATCCGCCCGCGTGATATTATGACGAAGGAAGCCATCTTAAATGCGCTGACCGTGGATATGGCGCTCGGCTGTTCGACGAACAGCATGCTCCATCTTCCGGCAATCGCCCATGAAGTGGGATTTGATTTTGATATTGCATTTGCCAATCCGATCAGTGAGAAGACTCCGAACCTCTGCCACCTGGCACCGGCAGGACCGACTTATATGGAAGATCTCAACGAGGCGGGCGGCGTCTATGCGGTAATGAAAGAACTGGCGGACATCGGACTGCTGCACACGGAGTGCATGACCGTGACCGGAAAGACCGTCGGGGAGAATATTGCGGATGCAGTGAATAAGAATCCGGAAGTGATCCGTCCGGTGGATCACCCGTACAGCAAGACCGGCGGACTTGCCGTATTGAAGGGCAATCTTGCGCCGGACGGCAGCGTGGTCAAGCGCTCGGCAGTCTGCGATGAGATGATGGTGCACGAGGGACCGGCGAGAGTCTTCGACTGTGAGGAGGATGCGATCGCAGCGATCAAGGGAGGCGGGATTGTTGCCGGGGATGTCGTTGTGATCCGCTATGAAGGCCCGAAGGGCGGACCGGGTATGCGCGAGATGTTAAACCCGACTTCCGCGATTGCGGGAATGGGGCTTGGATCTTCGGTGGCACTGATTACAGACGGACGTTTTTCCGGTGCAAGCCGCGGCGCGTCGATCGGCCATGTATCGCCGGAGGCAGCGGTCGGCGGACCGATTGCACTGGTGGAAGAGGGAGATCTTATTAAGATCAATATTCCGGAGTTAAAGCTGGAACTCGCCGTATCGGACGAGGAGCTTTTGGCCAGAAAGGCAAAATGGCAGCCGAGAGAGCCGAAGGTGACGACCGGATACTTAAAGCGGTACGCATCGCTCGTGACTTCGGGCAACCGTGGAGCGATACTGGCGCTCCCGGAAGAACAGTAGGATAGAAAAGGAAGGTATACGACATGGAGCTGACAGGAGCACAGATTGTCATCGAATGTCTGAAAGAACAGGGTGTGGACACCGTATTCGGATACCCGGGCGGAGCCATACTGAATGTATACGATGAATTATATAAGCATCAGGAGATACGGCATATTTTAACTTCACATGAGCAGGGAGCTTCCCATGCGGCGGACGGTTATGCGAGAAGTACCGGAAAAGTAGGAGTCTGTTTCGCAACGTCTGGACCGGGAGCGACGAATCTTGTGACGGGAATTGCCACGGCATACATGGATTCCGTGCCGATCGTAGCGATCACATGCAACGTCAATGTGCCGCTTCTCGGCAAAGACAGTTTTCAGGAGATCGATATTGCAGGCATCACGACGCCGATCACAAAGCACAATTTTATCGTAAAGGATGTCACAAAGCTTGCGGACACGATCCGCAGAGCATTCCGGATCGCACAGAAGGGGCGTCCGGGCCCGGTGCTCGTCGATATCCCGAAGGATATTACGGCGGCAAAGACGGAGTATGAATTCTGCAAGGCAGAGCCGATCGCGCGTGTGACGGACACGATACGGGAAGAGGATCTTGCGCAGGCGCTTGCGATGATAAAAGCGGCAGAGAAACCGTACATATTTGTGGGCGGTGGTGCTGTGATCTCCGGGACGGGTGCGGAATTAAAAGAATTTGTACATAAAGTGGACGCACCGGTGTGCGATTCCCTGATGGGAAAGGGAGCCTTTGACGGGACGAACGATCTCTACACGGGGATGCTCGGCATGCACGGAACCAAGACGTCCAACCTCGGCGTGAGCGAGTGTGATCTGCTGATCGCTGTCGGCGTGCGCTTTTCCGACCGTGTGCTCGGCAATGCCAAGAAGTTTGCAAAGCAGGCGAAGATCTTACAGTTTGATGTGGATGCAGCGGAGATCAATAAAAATATCCGTGTCGATGCGGCTGTGATCGGAGACCTGAAAGAAATTTTAAAGCGGATCAACGCGGAACTGCCGCAGCTGGGGCATGAAGCGTGGATAGCGCATATTCTGGACTATAAAGTAAAATATCCGCTCACGTACCAGGAGCCGGGGCTGACCGGACCTTATCTGGTGGAGGAGATCTACCGCCAGACAGACGGTGACGCCATCATTGTGACAGAAGTAGGACAGCACCAGATGTGGGCTGCACAGTATTATAAATATAAAAATCCGCGCACATTTTTATCATCCGGCGGACTTGGCACCATGGGATACGGACTGGGCGCTGCGATCGGTGCACAGGTTGCAAATCCGGGAAAACAGGTGATCAATATCGCGGGGGACGGATGTTTCCGCATGAATATGAACGAGATTGCTACCGCAGTCCGGCAGAAGCTGCCGTTGATCGAAGTGATTGTGAACAATCATGTGCTCGGCATGGTGCGGCAGTGGCAGGATCTGTTTTACGAAAAACGCTATTCGGCGACGGTTTTAGATGACGGCGTCGACTATGTGAAGCTTGCGGAGGCGATGGGGGCGACAGGGTACCGCGCCACAACCCGCGAGACATTTAACGAGGCGTTAAAAGCAGCGCTTGCTGCAAAGACGCCGGTAGTGATCGATTGTGTGATCGGCTGCGATGACAAGGTATGGCCGATGGTTGCTCCGGGTGCGGACATCAGTACGGCATTTACCGGGGAGGATTTAGCCGCAGCGCAGTCATAACATGCGTATATGTTTTGTTACAGGGGGCATGGAGGCGGCAGCGTAGGGAACTGCCGTAATAAAAGAGAAAGGAAAGGAATTAGAAAATGAGCAGAGTGTACAATTTTTCAGCAGGTCCGGCAGTGCTGCCGGAAGAGGTCTTAAAAGAAGCAGCAGATGAGATGCTGGATTACAGAGGAAGTGGAATGTCTGTGATGGAGATGAGCCACCGCTCCAAGGTGTATGACAACATCATCAAAGAGGCAGAGCAGGATCTGAGAGATCTGATGAACATTCCGGACAATTACAAAGTCCTGTTTTTACAGGGTGGGGCATCCCAGCAGTTCGCCATGATCCCGATGAACCTGATGAAGAACCGCAAGGCAGGCTATATCGTCACAGGCCAGTGGGCGAAGAAAGCTTATCAGGAAGCACAGATTTACGGCGAGGCAGTAAAGCTTGCATCCTCCGAGGATAAGACGTTTTCCTATATTCCGGATTGTTCTGACCTGGATATCCCGGAAGATCTGGATTATGTGTACATCTGCGAGAATAATACGATCTACGGAACAAAATACAAGAAGCTTCCGAATACCAAGGGACACACGCTGGTAGCGGACGTATCCTCCTGCTTTTTGTCCGAGCCGGTGGATGTGACAAAATACGGTGTGATCTACGGCGGCGTGCAGAAGAACGTAGGACCGGCGGGAGTTGTCATCGTCATCATCCGCGAGGATCTGATCACGGAAGATACCCTTCCGGGAACACCAACCATGTTAAAATACAAGACACACGCCGATGCGGATTCTTTATACAACACACCGCCGTGCTACGGCATCTATATCTGCGGCAAGGTATTCAAGTGGTTAAAGAAGATGGGCGGTCTTTCCGTGATGAAGGAGCGCAATGAGGAAAAGGCGAAGATCCTTTATGATTTCCTGGATCAGAGCAAACTGTTCCACGGAACCGTTGTTCCGGAGGACCGCTCCCTCATGAATGTGCCGTTTGTGACCGGCAACGAAGAGCTGGATGCGAAGTTTGTAAAAGAAGCGACAGCCGCAGGCTTTGTGAACTTAAAAGGCCACCGCACCGTGGGCGGTATGCGCGCTTCCATTTACAATGCAATGCCGAAAGAGGGCGTGGAGAAGCTGGTTGCGTTTATGAAAAAGTTCGAGGAGGAGAATGCAAATGCATAAGTATCATTGCTTAAATCCGATCGCGGCGGTCGGTCTGGATCTGTTTTCGGATGATTATCAGAAGGTGGAAGACTTAAAGGATGCGGAGGCAGTGCTTGTGAGAAGCGCCGCAATGCATGACCTGGAACTCCCGGAGGGACTTGCGGCAGTGGCGAGAGCCGGTGCCGGCGTGAACAACATTCCTCTTGATAAATGCGCGGAGAAGGGAATTGTCGTATTCAACACCCCGGGCGCCAATGCAAACGGTGTCAAGGAGCTGGTGTTTGCGGGAATGCTCTACGCGTCCCGTGATATCGTGGGCGGCATCGACTGGTGTCTGGCGAATCAGAACGACGAGAATATCGCCAAAACTGCTGAAAAGCAGAAGAAAAATTTTGCAGGAACCGAGATTTCCAGCAAGAAGTTAGGTGTTATCGGACTTGGTGCAATCGGTGTTCTGGTTGCCAATGCGGCGACCCACATGGGAATGGAAGTGTACGGCTACGATCCGTATATTTCCGTCAGTGCAGCGTGGAGCCTTTCCCGGAGCGTGAAGCACATCAGCAACGTGGAGGATATTTACCGCGAGTGCGACTATATCACGATTCATGTGCCGCTTTTGGATTCCACCAGAAAGATGATTGGCGCGGATGCGATTGCAATGATGAAGCCGACGGCGATCGTGCTCAACTTTGCGAGAGATCTTCTCGTGGATGAGGAGGCGATGGTGGACGCACTGGCAGCGGGCAAGATCAAAAAATATGTCTCCGATTTCCCGAACACCACGACAGTCGGCGCAAAGGGCTGCATCGTGACACCACATCTGGGTGCATCCACGGCAGAGTCCGAGGACAACTGTGCGCTCATGGCAGTGCGTGAGATCCGCGATTACCTTGAGAACGGCAATATCGTACATTCCGTCAATTTCCCGGACTGCAGCATGGGCGCTTGCATGACGGCAGGAAGAATCGGTATTCTGCACAAGAACGAGAGTGGTATGTTAAGCCATTTTACAACAATTCTCGGCAATGCCGGAATCAATATCGACGGCATGGCGAACAAGTCCAAGGGCGACTATGCATATGCGCTGATCGATGTGGATACGAATGTGCCGGAGGATGTGCTCGCAAAGCTGGAGCAGACGGATGGGGTATTAAAAGTACGGAAAGTAAAATAACGAGGTGTGAGAACAATGGCAGAAATCAGACCATTTGTAAGCATCAGACCACAGAGAGGGAAGGCAGCAGAGATTGCTGCCCTCCCTTATGATGTTTATAACAGAGAGGAAGCTACGAAGGAAGTGGAGCGGCATCCGCAGTCTTTCCTTAGCATCGACCGCGCGGAGACACAGTTCCCGCTGTCGGTGGATATGTACGACGACAAGGTGTATGAGCGTGCGCATGATACACTCTGGCAATGGGTGGAGGACGGCACGTTTCTGACGGAGGATAAAAAGTGTTATTACCTCTACGAACTTACCATGAACGGAAGAGTGCAGACGGGAGTGGCAGCCTGTGCGTCCATCGATGATTATGAGAATGGCATCATCAAAAAGCACGAGAATACCCGCGCGGAGAAGGAGGTCGACCGCATCCGCCATGTGGATGTCTGTAACGCACAGACCGGACCGATCTTTTTGGCGTACCGCGCGAATGACGGGATCCGGCGTATCGTGGAAAAGACGAAGCAGGGAGAGCCGGAATATGATTTTACATCGGAGGACGGCGTGAGACACCGGGTGTTTGTCATCCGCGAGGATGCGGATATTGCTGCGATCCACGAAGCGTTTGCGGGCATTGACAGCATCTACATTGCAGATGGACACCACCGGGCAGCGTCCGCGGTAAAAGTAGGGCAGAAGCGCCGGAAGGAACATCCGGGTTATACCGGGGAGGAGGAGTTTAACTATTTTCTCTCGGTATTGTTTCCGGATGATGAACTCATGATTATGGATTACAACCGTGTGATACGCGATCTGAACGGGTATTCTTTTAAGGGATTGTACCGTGAAGTCGAGAAGCGGTTTGATGTGGAGGAGATTACCGGGGCAGAGGATACCAGACCTAAGGAGCGGGGAACCTTTTGCATGTATATGGAAGGACACTGGTTTTCCTGCCATATCCGGCAGGAGGACCGCACGCCGGAAGATCCGGTTGCAGATCTGGATGTTTCCATACTGCAGAATAAGCTTCTTGAACCGGTGCTCGGCATCAGAGATCCGAAGACGGACGGACGCATTGATTTCGTCGGTGGAATCCGGGGCATGGACGAACTGGTGCGGCGCTGTGAGCAGGACTGCGCGGTGGCGTTTGCAATGTATCCGACGTCCATTGCGGAGCTGTTCGCAGTGGCGGATGCGGGACTTTTGATGCCGCCGAAATCGACCTGGTTCGAGCCGAAGCTAAGGAGCGGTCTGTTTATTCATGAAATTTAAGAAAGATTATAAAGTCGGATGGAGGACGAGAGAGTGAACGGGATAGCGGCACTTTTGGAACAGGGAAGGTATCTGGCGGCACAGACAGATGCATTCCCGTCGACCACGGAGACCGTGGAGGCATTGAACCATGCACAGGAGGGAATTGAGGAGGTAGCAAAGAATCCGGGGATTATCCGTACATGGCTGGAAGGGCTGGTGCCGGATCTGTTAAACTTCGCATTCCAGATTCTGATCGCACTGCTTGTGTATGTGATCGGAGGCAGGATCATCAAGTGGATCACAAAGCTGGTGCGGCGCTCGATGGACCGGGCGGGAACCGATGAGGGCGTCAAGCAGTTCATGATACCGGTGATCAAGTATTCGCTGTATGTAGTGCTGATTTTTATCATTATGGGATTGTTTGGAATTGCGACGACATCAGCGGTGGCGGTGCTTGGATCGGCGGGTGTGGCGGTCGGTCTGGCGTTGCAGGGAAGCCTGTCGAATTTTGCGGGCGGCGTGCTGATTTTGCTGTTAAAGCCGTTCAAGGTCGGAGATTACATCATTGAACATTCCCATAATAATGAGGGAACGGTCACGGAGATCTCTATTTTTTATACCAAACTTCTTACCGTGGACAACAAGCTGATTGTGATACCGAACGGTACGCTTTCCAACAGCAGCCTCACCAACGTGACAAACAAAGACAGACGGCGTGTGGATCTCGTGGTGGGCATCGCCTATGAAGCGGATATCCGCACTGCCAAAGATGTGATCTATGCGGTGGCGGAGAAGGAGGAAGCCAGAATCCCGGAGGAGAAGCCGGTCGTATACGTGGACAACCTGGCGGCGTCTTCGGTGGATATCGGACTCAGGGTCTGGGTTAAGACCGGGGATTACTGGCCGGCGCGCTGGCGTATGACGGAAAATATCAAGTATGCGCTGGATGCGAAAGGAATTTCCATTCCATACCAGCAGATTGATGTGCAAATTAAACAATAATGATAGAAAAAGATTGACAAAAAAGGTAAAATGTGCTAATTTCAATTTGTTGGTTTATACAGACAGGAATAGTCTGTAATGTCAGAACTGTATTGAGGAGGGTTTTTAGAATTATGCAGCAGGGTACTGTAAAGTGGTTTAATGCCAAGAAGGGCTATGGCTTCATTTCAGATGCAGAGGGCAACGATGTATTCGTACATTTTTCCGCACTGAATATGGATGGATTCAAGGAGTTAAAGGACGGCGAGAAGGTCGAGTTCGAGGTGACTGAGGGTGCAAAGGGACCGCAGGCAGCGAATGTGACACGCATCGCATAGGGAGTTCTTATCAGTAGAATATATCTGTGAAGACATGGAAGGAGGCTGCCGCATTCAGGCAGCCTCTTTTTTGCGTTTGGACAATCTGGCAGGTGCCCAGCAAATCAGGGACAATTTCAGAAACTTTCATGTGGTACTTTGCCGGCACCGTTCGCAGAGTGTTCCAGACAAAATCTATAGATAGTTTACTCTTTTGCAGAATGGGAAAAGCTGTTATAATAGAACACAGTGTAAATACCGGACATACAGGATGACCGGGCAGGAAAGGAATTATGGATTTATGAAGCTTTCAGAATTGACAGCATATGAGCTGCTTGGTGAGCAGGAGTTAAAGGATATTCATTCGATGGGATATATTCTGCGCCATAAAAAGAGCGGGGCGAGAATCACCGTGATCTCCAACGACGATGAGAACAAGGTGTTTTACATCGGCTTCCGCACACCGCCGGAGGATTCGACCGGTGTGCCGCACATCATTGAGCACACAGTGCTCTGCGGATCGGACAAATATCCGGTCAAGGATCCGTTCGTGGAACTGGTCAAGGGATCGCTCAACACATTTTTAAATGCGATCACGTACCCGGAGAAGACCATCTATCCGGTGGCGAGCTGCAACAATGCGGATTTTCAGAACCTGATGAGTGTCTATATGGATGCGGTATTTCATCCGAACATCTACAAGCACAGAGAGATCTTTGAGCAGGAAGGCTGGCATTACGAGCTGGAGGATGAAGATGCGCCGGTAACGATCAACGGTGTGGTGTACAACGAGATGAAGGGCGCTTTCTCGTCCCCGGATGATGTGTTGGAGCGCCTGATTTTAAATTCACTGTTCCCGGATACCTCTTACGCAAACGAATCCGGCGGCGACCCGGAGCATATTCCGGAGCTTACCTATGAGCAGTATCTGAACTTCCACAGAAAGTATTATCATCCGTGCAATTCCTATATCTATCTGTACGGGGATATGGACGTTGCAGAAAAGCTGCGCTGGATGGATGAGGAATACCTCGGAAAATACGAGCAGATCGAGCTGGATTCCGCAATCCGGATGCAGAAGCCGTTCGCCGCGCCGGTGGAGATCGTAAAGCCTTATCCGGTGGCATCGGGGGAGCCGCTTACGGACAACAGCTACCTGTCTTACAATGTGGTGGTCGGAACCGTTCTGGACAAAAAGTTATACCAGGCGTTTGACGTTTTGGACTACGCACTGCTTTCTGCGCCGGGAGCGCCGCTTAAGCAGGCGCTGATCGATGCGGGAATCGGTATGGACATCGGCGGCGGCTATGATAACAGCACGCTGCAGCCGGTATTTTCCGTGATAGCAAAAAATGCGAATCCGGAGCAGAAGGAGCAGTTTTTGCAGGTGATCCGTGAGACGCTGCAGGCAAAGGTGGCAGACGGAATTGATCAAAACGCATTGTTAGCCGGAATCAACAGCTCGGAATTCCGTTTCCGGGAGGCGGATTTCGGACAGTTTCCGAAGGGACTGCTCTACGGAATCCAGTGTCTGGACAGCTGGCTGTTCGATGATATGCAGCCGTTTATGCATCTGGAAGCGCTGGACACCTATCAGTTTTTGAAGGATCAGATCGGAACCGGATATTATGAGGAACTGGTAAAGACATATCTTCTGGACAATCCGCATGCGTCAGTAGTGATTACGGTGCCGGAGCAGGGGCTGGGCGCAAAGAGAGATGCCGCGCTGGAGAAGAAGCTGGCCGAATACAAAGCGGGATTGTCCAGGGAAGAGCGAAAGAAGCTGATCGCAGACACGAAGCATTTAAAGCAGTATCAGGAAGAGCCGTCGCCGAAGGAAGACTTAGAGAAGATTCCACGCCTTACGAGAGCGGATCTGAAAAAAGAGGCGGCGCCGCTTCTTAACCGTGAGATTGAGACGGAGGGCGTTTCCATCGTTGCGCATGAGATGGACACGAACGGCATTGATTACCTGACCTATCTGTTTGATGTGTGCGATATTCTGCCGGAAGATCTGCCTTATCTCGGTATCTTAAAGGCAGTGCTGGGATATGTGGATACGGACAATCATTCCTACGCGGCGCTTGCCAATGAGATCAATATGTACACCGGAGGAATCGGCAGCAGCATCGGCATCTACCCGAACGTCAAAAAGCAGGGCGAAATCGGACTTTACTATGAGGTGCGCACGAAAGTGCTCGCATCGAGACTGCCGGATGCAATGCGCTTGATTAAGGAGATCCTTCTGACCTCGCATCTGTCGGATGAGAAGAGGCTCTATGAGATACTGGCACAGTTAAAGTCGAGATTACAGGCGGGACTGAGCGCTTCCGGACATTCCGTGGCATATACGAGAGCGCTGTCGTATTTTTCGGCGGCTGCCTACTGCCAGGACGCGACGGCGGGCATTGCCTGCTACCGTGTGATCGCGGATTACGAGGAGCATTTTGAGGAGAAAAAGCAGCAGCTGATGGAGAAGCTGTTCTCCCTTGTGAAAACCATTTTTATAGCGGAGCGTATGCTGGTGAGTGCAACCTGCGAGGAGTCGGAGATCCCGGCGGTGACGCAGGCGTCGGCTGCATTGAAAAATGTATTGTATGTGCCGGATCAGCCGGGTAAGAATCGCTCTATGCCGTCCTATCCGCTGGCAAAAAAGAACGAGGGATTTATGGATGCATCCCAGGTGCAGTATGTGGCGCGTGCCGGAAATTATGCCGCACACGGCTTTTCCTATCACGGGGCGCTCCGCATCTTAAAAGTAATTTTAGGATACGATTACCTGTGGATCAATGTCCGCGTCAAGGGCGGCGCTTATGGCTGCATGAACGGATATATGAGGAACGGAGATACGTATTTTGTGTCCTACCGGGATCCGAATCTCTCTGCAACGAATGAGATTTATGACGGCATTCCGGCGTACCTTGAGAAGTTTGATGCCGATGAGCGCGAGATGACAGGATATATCATCGGAACGATCAGCGATATGGACACGCCGATGAACCCGAGCGCGAAGGGTGCGCGTTCGATGACAGCCTATCTGCAGGAGCTGGACTACGAGACGCTTTCAAAGGAGCGGAGCCAGATTATCGGGGCACAGCCGGCGGACATCCGCGCATTGAAGCCTTTGATTGCGTCGGTGCTCTCAGACGGCAGCCTGTGTGTGATCGGCAATGAAGATGTGCTGACATCGGAAAAACAGATGTTTGAGACACTTGAGAGCCTGACCTGATGCGGGGCGGGGAAAACAGTACAGAAACGAGGAGAACGATGAAAGATAATTTTAAATCCGGATTTGTGACGATTATAGGAAGACCGAATGTGGGAAAATCGACGCTGATGAATCATCTGATCGGTCAGAAGATTGCTATCACGTCGAACAAGCCGCAGACGACCAGAAACCGCATCCAGACCGTGTATACGGATATGGAGCGCGGACAGATTGTGTTTTTGGATACGCCGGGCATTCATCAGGCGAAGAATAAGCTTGGAGAGTATATGGTGAATGTGGCGGAGCACACGCTTTCGGAGGTGGATGTCATTCTCTGGCTGGTGGAGCCGTCCACGTTTATCGGGGCAGGCGAGCAGCATATCATAAAGCAGCTAAAGAAGACGAAAACGCCGGTCATCTTAATTATCAACAAGGTGGATACCGTGGAGCGGGAAAAGATCCTGGAGTATATCGATGCTTACCGCAAGGTGTTTGATTTTGCAGAGATCGTTCCGGCATCGGCGCTCCGGGAACAGAATCTGGATACGGTTGTGGACGTGATTTTCAAGTACCTGCCGTACGGACCGATGTTCTATGACGAGGAGACGGTTACAGACCAGCCGGAACGCGCCATTGTCGCGGAGATTATCCGTGAGAAGGCGCTTCATGCTCTGGATGATGAGATCCCGCACGGCATCGCGGTCTACATTGACCGGATGAAGGAGCGGAGAGGGCAGAACATCATCGACATCGATGCAACGATCGTCTGTGAGCGCGATTCCCACAAGGGCATCATCATCGGAAAAGGCGGTTCGATGTTAAAAAAGATCGGATCGAACGCCCGCTACGAGATGGAGCGGCTTTTGGATACGCAGGTGAACTTAAAACTGTGGGTGAAGGTGCGCAAGGACTGGCGCGACAGCGAACTGATGATGAAGAACTTCGGGTACAATAAAGACGATATCTGATACTGCCAATTTTTTGCTGGTATAATGGCGGAGCCATCGGAGAACCTAATCTTAGAGGCGGGAAGCGTCAAAGAAACGGAGGATATGCCGATGGAGGAAGCCTGGAGAGACTTTTTAGTATCAGGAAGAGTGACTGATTACCTGCGCTACCGGAATGCAGTGGATGTGCAGGAGAGCAGTAATATTTTGGCGGGGGAAGAGCAGCCGGATGGGAAACAATATTGTGGTGACCGGGATGGTCTTACAGGTAATGCCGATTGGCGAATATGACAAGCGGATTACACTGCTGACAAAAGAAAGAGGGAAGATCACAGCATTTGCGCGGGGAGCGAGGCGGCCGAACAGCCAGCTTCTCGCAGCTGCCAATCCGTTTTGCTTCGGAGAGTTCGAGCTGTTCGAGGGAAGAAGTGCTTACACGCTTGCCAGAGCGACGATTCAGAACTATTTCCGGGAGCTGACCGGGGATTTTGATGCTACATATTACGGGTTCTATTTTCTGGAATTTGCGGATTATTATTGTCAGGAAAATAACGATGAGCGCGAGATGCTAAAGCTTTTGTACCAGTCGCTGCGCGCCCTTGCGAGCAGTGCCTACGACAACCGGCTGGTGCGCGCGGTGTTTGAACTGAAGGCGCTGGCGGTAAACGGCGAGGCTCCGAATGTGTTTTCCTGTCTTTCCTGCGGCAGCAGGGAGCATCTGACCTGGTTTTCCGTCAAGCGCGGCGGGATTCTCTGTGCAGAATGCCGCAATGAGGCGCCAGATGCGGTGGAATTGAATGAATCCACCGTCTATACCATGCAGTACGTGATCTTGGCGCGGATTGAAAAATTATATACGTTTTCCGTGAGCGGGCAGGTGCTGGAAGAACTGACCAGACTTTTGCGCAGCTATTTTGGCGTGTACGTGGGACACGCCTTCAAGTCGTTAAAGATACTTGAGGATGCGGAAAAGGTTGAAATCATGTTTTTAAAATAGTATAATATCACCGATACTTTTTCAGAAAGAATGGAGATTATGTGATGAAGAGATTAGTGTGCACGGTCTGCAGTGTACTGTTGTGTGTGGGACTTCTCTCCGGATGCGGTACCTCGCTGGAGGGAGAGGAAAGTGTCGTGTACGTGGGAAAGAAAGGCGTGATAGAGTCGCTGGATGTGGAGTCGCTCGATCAGTCCTACTACGATGAGACGGAACTGAAGTCCTATGTGGATGCAGAGGTGAAAGATTACACCGCGGAGCATGGCAAAAATGCAGTCGAGGTGGAGAGCCTTAAGGTGGAAGACGGTGTGGCGAAGCTTAAGATGAAGTACAAGACACCGGAGGATTATACCGCGTTTAACGGAATTGAACTCTATCAGGGGAAAGTCGTTGCCTCTCTGGCGGCAGGATACGTCTATGACGGGGAGTTCGCCCGCGTGGAGGAAGGCAAGGTTGTGGGAGCTGCCACAAAGCAGGATATTTACTCTGAGGATGATCTGAAAGTGGCTATTATCCGTGCCAATACAGATGTGAAAGTGGACGGTGAGATCTGCTATGTCTCCTGTCAGAATGTGAAGCTGACTGGAACCGACAGCGTATCGATCCGTGACGGATATTATCTTGAAACCGGAAGTGTGACGGCAGCTGTGGATGTGACCGGGCAGGAGAACACCGGCACCGAGCAGCTTCCGGGAACCGAACAGGCGGAAATGACCGGGGAGACGGTGCATACGGATGATACCGAGCAGACAGAGACGGCGTCCGGCGACGGCTCGTTCGAGACAGACGTATATACTTTCATTGTTTACAAATAAACATATCACAATATAACCTAAGAAAGGCGAGGAATTTAGAATGGAAAAATCAATGGACAAAATCGTGGCGCTGGCAAAATCAAGAGGTTTCGTATATCCGGGATCGGAGATTTACGGCGGACTTGCAAATACATGGGACTACGGCAATCTGGGCGTCGAACTGAAGAATAACGTCAAGAGAGCATGGTGGCAGAAATTTATTCAGGAGAATCCGTACAATGTCGGTGTGGACTGTGCGATTCTGATGAATCCGCAGACGTGGGTGGCTTCCGGACATCTCGGCGGTTTCTCGGATCCGCTGATGGACTGTAAGGAGTGCCATGAGCGTTTCCGCGCGGATAAGATTATCGAGGACTACGCGGAGGAGAAGGGCATCACCTTACAGAGCTCCGTAGACGGATGGACACAGGAGGAGATGAAGAATTTCATCGAGGAGAACCAGGTTCCGTGCCCGAGCTGTGGCAAGCACAATTTTACAGACATCCGCCAGTTCAACCTGATGTTTAAGACATTCCAGGGCGTGACCGAGGATGCAAAGAATACGGTTTATTTAAGACCGGAGACCGCACAGGGTATTTTTGTAAACTTCAAGAATGTTCAGAGAACTTCCCGCAAGAAGATCCCGTTTGGAATCGGCCAGGTTGGAAAGTCGTTCCGTAACGAGATTACGCCGGGTAACTTTACATTCCGTACCCGTGAGTTTGAGCAGATGGAGCTGGAGTTCTTCTGCGAGCCGGGAACCGATCTGGAGTGGTTCCAGTATTGGAGAGGCTTCTGCCGTGACTGGCTGATCTCTCTCGGCATTAAGGAAGACGAGATGCGTCTGCGCGATCACGATCCGGCAGAACTTGCATTCTACAGCAAGGGAACGACGGATATCGAGTTCTTGTTCCCGTTTGGCTGGGGTGAACTCTGGGGCATCGCAGACCGTACCGACTATGATCTCGGCAGACATCAGGAGACGTCCGGTCAGGATCTTACCTACTTTGACGACGAGAAGAATGAGCGTTATCTGCCGTACGTCATTGAGCCGTCTCTCGGTGCAGACCGCGTGGTACTGGCATTCTTATGCGCGGCTTACGATGAGGAGAACATCGGTACCGAGGAGAAGCCGGATATGAGAACCGTGCTTCATTTCCATCCGGCACTGGCTCCGGTTAAGGTCGGAGTGCTTCCGCTTTCCAAGAAGTTAAACGAGGGCGCAGAGAAGATTTTCGCACAGCTCTCCAAGAAATATAACTGTGAATTCGACGACAGAGGCAATATCGGTAAGAGATACAGAAGACAGGATGAGATCGGAACTCCGTTCTGCGTAACATACGATTTTGAGTCTGAGAACGACGGTGCTGTGACCGTGCGTGACCGTGATACGATGGAGCAGGAGCGCATCAAGATCGAGGAACTGGATGCTTACTTTGCACAGAAGTTTGCGTGGTAGGCAGTGTATTTGTTTGATTTCCTGCAGCGCGGATTTTTTATTAACTGAATTGGAATGGAAAAAGAAGGGCGGAACCGGAGATTGTGGTTCTGCCTTTTTGCGTTTTGACTTTCCACAGATGTAACATAAAATTGTTCCACATCATGGAACAAGGTTTTGAATTGTGAAATTGTGACAAAAAACAGCAAAAAGAGACGAAAATAATTGTTGCTATTTAGCAAAAGTATGATATTATAGATGTGTGCGTTTTGGGAGACGCACATTCGTTTGCGGAATTATGGCAGGGTTTCGCTCTGACATAGTTACATAGTAAGTATAGTTTAGGAGGAATTAGCAAAATGGCGAACAAATGGGTTTATATGTTTAGCGAAGGCGACATGACCATGCGTAATCTGCTCGGTGGTAAGGGTGCCAACCTTGCAGAGATGACAAGCATCGGACTTCCTGTACCACAGGGATTCACAATCACAACAGAGGCTTGTACGCAGTACTACGAGGATGGACGTAAGATCAACGACGAGATCATGGCGCAGGCTATGGAAGGCGTTAAGAAGATGGAGGAGATCAACGGTAAGAAATTCGGTGATCTGAAGAATCCGTTACTGGTATCGGTACGTTCCGGTGCGAGAGCTTCCATGCCGGGTATGATGGACACCATCTTAAACCTTGGTTTAAATGACGAAGTAGTAGCAGCAATGATCGCAGGAAACCCGGATCCGGCATTCGAGCGTTTCGTATATGATTCCTACAGACGTTTCATTCAGATGTTCTCTGACGTTGTTATGGAAGTTGGTAAGAAGTATTTTGAGCAGCTCATCGACAAGATGAAAGAGGAGAAGGGCGTTCAGTATGACATCGACCTCACAGCTGCTGACTTAAAGACTCTGGCAGAGCAGTTCAAGGCTGAGTACAAGAATCAGCTGGGAACCGATTTCCCGTCAGATCCTGTAGAGCAGTTAAAGCTTGCAATCGAGGCTGTATTCCGTTCCTGGGACAACCCGCGTGCAAACGTATACCGTCGTGACAACGATATCCCGTATTCCTGGGGTACTGCAGTTAACGTAATGCCTATGGTATTCGGTAACTTAAACAACGAGTCCGGTACAGGTGTTGCATTCACACGTGATCCGGCAACCGGTGAGAACAAGCTTATGGGTGAGTTCTTAATCAATGCACAGGGCGAGGACGTTGTTGCAGGTGTCCGTACACCTATGCCGATCGCCCAGATGGAGCAGGAGTTCCCGGAGGCATACGCTGAGTTCTTAAAGGTTTGCGAGACTCTTGAGAACCATTACCATGATATGCAGGATATGGAGTTCACAGTAGAGAACAAGAAGCTCTACATGTTACAGTGCCGTAACGGTAAGAGAACAGCTCCGGCTGCATTAAAGATCGCTTGCGATCTCGTAGATGAGGGACACAAGACAGAGGAAGAGGCAGTATTGATGATTGACCCGCGTAACCTCGATACACTGCTTCATCCGCAGTTCGATGCTGCTGCATTAAAGGCTGCTACACCGATGGGCAAAGGTCTTGGAGCATCTCCTGGTGCTGCCTGCGGTAAGATCGTATTCACTGCAGAGGATGCAGAGGCTTGGAATGCAAGAGGAGAGAAGGTCGTATTAGTACGTCTTGAGACATCTCCGGAGGATATCACTGGTATGAAGGCTTCCCAGGGTATCTTAACCGTTCGCGGCGGTATGACATCTCACGCTGCCGTAGTTGCACGTGGTATGGGTACCTGCTGTGTATCCGGATGCGGCGACATCGCTATGGACGAGGAGAATAAGAAGTTTACACTGGCCGGCAAAGAGTTCCATGAGGGAGACTGGATCTCCATCGACGGTACAACCGGTAATATCTATGATGGCGAGATCAAGACGGTTGACGCTACTATCGCAGGCGAGTTCGGACGTGTTATGGCATGGGCTGACAAGTACAGAACATTGAAGGTTCGTACCAACGCAGATACACCGGCAGACGCTAAGAAAGCTCGTGAGCTTGGCGCTGAGGGTATCGGACTTTGCCGTACAGAGCATATGTTCTTCGAGGAAGACAGAATTGCTGCATTCCGTG
>ERZ791919.1299-NODE-1299-length-22077-cov-18.496731_pt1 | contig 22077 bp, 17 predicted proteins | sample MGYA00510137_ERZ791919 | MGnify/ENA primary metagenome ERZ791919 (study PRJEB30046, sample SAMN00792059) | human gut metagenome | study: EMG produced TPA metagenomics assembly of the A metagenome-wide association study of gut microbiota in type 2...
AAGGGAGTAGGCCGTCAAAAGCGGCGCGAGGGTTCAAATCCCTCCTTCCGCGCCATATGAAAGCACCATTGACATCTGAACCCCCCAAGGTTCGGACATCAATGGTGTTTTTTTGTTTCCTTTGATTTATAAGGGATTCAGGGCTTCAAGGAGCAATCTCCTTTTCGGACATTCTTGATAAATCGTTGAATTTTAGGCCGTAAAACAGCGAAAACAATCAATCTGAACCCCTTTGTTCAGGACATGGTCTCTGGCTCCCTTTGCTCGCCAAAATAGATAGATTCCAGTTTCATTGGTGTCTTGTAACCGTTTTTAGCGTGAGGTCTGCGCTCGTTGTAAAACACCATATACGCATCTACTGCCGCTCTGAATTCTGCTTCAGAGCGGTATTTTGTTCGGTACAGTTCTTCTCGTTTCAACGAGGAGAAAAAGGACTCCATTACGGAATTATCATAGGGAACTCCCGCCTTGGAAAATGATTGTATCACGCCAAACTCCCTAAGATACGAGCACATGGCATAAGAGCGATAATTGCTCCCCCGGTCTGTATGGAATAGCAGTTGTCCTGCAGGCTTGCGGGATTCGTATGCTTGCTTGAATGTACTTTTCACAAGTTGTGTGCTGTTACGCTTTCCAACTCGATAGCCTACAATTCGCCTGGCATACAAATCGATAATGGCACAGATGTAGTACTTGATATCCTTACAAAGAAAATATGTAACATCACTGACCCATACTTCATTTGGCCGCGTTACCTCAAATTGCTGGTTTAAATGATTTTTCAAACTGCGTCGCTCTTTGGCATAGACCTTTTTGGCATCCTGTCGAATGCTTAGCAGGCCCATATCCCGCATGAGTTCCCGAACCATTTCCTGACTGACTTTATAACCTTCCTCTTTCATAACTGCGGTAATCTTTCCTGCTCCAAAGATTTGCTTACTTTCATCATAGATTTGTTGAATTCTGATTCGAAGTTCCTCTCTTCTCTTTGCATACCAAGTATTGTCCCGTTTGTTCCGGAAGATATAATTGTAGAATGTTCCGCGGGGAACTTTCAGCGCGTCACAGAGCATATGCACATTGTATTGGCCATGGAGTTCTTCTAACGCTTGGAGTTTTTCATTGAGAGGTGCGTTGGCGGTACAGTTTGCGATTTGTAAAATTTCCACGATTCCTTCCAGACGTTTGACCTTTGCTTCCAGCATCCGAAAATTTTTGCGAGTAAACTCTACCATACCCGGCTCAATCTGTGCGGACTTGATCCAAGCATAGAGAGTACTTCTGGAGATACCAGTGTCAGCGGCAATCGTCGCTACGGATTCTCCACCGACTAAAAAGCGTTCAACTGCTGCGAATTTTTCAGATTCCGAATAGTTTCTGCTTTTCATCCTTATCATTCCCTCCTAATGGTGTAGTTAAAATGTGGATATTTAACTCCATTATAAAGGATTAAATAATGTAGGGTTATTGGGCAGATATTATCCGTCCTACTCTTGCAAATAGCGGCTTTTTTTGCTAATATATAGGAGGAAATACTTAGTAAATTATATGGCTTAGAAAGTCGTATTGTGCTTTGTGTTAAACAGAGCCAGAAGAATTGTGAGGATTACAAGCAGTTGCTGCGTCACGCTTGTAATTTCTCATTACAAGCGCGCCGCAGCAACTGCTTAGTTGTAAGTATTTCCATTCTGACAGGGTAGGTGATATTTTTGCAGGCGAAGGCATTTGGAGAGAATCAAATTAAAAACATTCGCAACCATCTTGATACAAGAGATGCAAAATATATCACCTACCCTAAATTTATATTTCTTTGTGGAAAAGGTTTTGATAAAAGCGTTGAGGACTCTTATTGGAATACTAACCGTGGAATAATTCACCGATATATGGAAAAATTGTTGCCGGATATAAATGTTGTATTATCAGAACAATTGTGGGAAGATGGATTTGATAGTAAAATCGATCTCTTGACATTTGAAGAGTTCCTTGCTGAAGTTAGTGACGCAATTATTCTTTTTGTGGAAAGCCCCGGATCATTTTGTGAACTTGGAGCATTTGCTTACGCAGATTCACTGTTTAGTGACAAAATGATTGTTGTATTGGATGAGGCATATCGCAATAGCCGATCTTTTATCTCAACAGGTCCAGTTTTAAAAGCCTCAGATAACGGTTCAAAAGTTGTATATGCCGAAATAAAATACGGGGCGCTATTGGCAAGTGAAGAACTAAGATCGGTTGTGCTTGACTTAACAAGCAGAATGAAAACGAAAATTTCATCTATTAATAAACGAACAATCAATAAAGATACTAATGTATACATTAGCTCATTTATTCCTGAAGTACTTGAAATTATCAGACTGGCACAACCAATATTGAGTGCCGACTTAATTCAACTTTATAAGGACATCAAGGGTATTGACACTTTTACATTTATTAAGCGCAATGGCGAAGCTTTTTCACGTGAAATTCAAGTAACCTATATATGGAAAATGCTTGAAGTTGCACAGATAGTTCGTATAGACGAAGGATACCTATCTTTGCTGAATTATTCCAAAACGCAAAATTTCATGCTGAGATATTCAGGAAATGCTATGGATCGTGAGCGTAATAGAATTATATGCAGAAAATATCGTTATGGTGAGAAAGTATGAGCTCATTGATTACTCGAATTTCTTCAAATCTACAATTAAAAGACGATTACATTAGTTCCATTATTCGTCGTAGCAATTACTATTATAAAGATTATTATATTCCCAAAAGTAACGGCGGACGGAGAAAAATATCTCAGGCAAGTCCTGAATTAAAAACACTGCAGTATTGGGTCAAGACTAATATACTTTCTCTGCTACCAATTTCTAAAGCAGCTTTCGCTTACAACAGAGGAAACAGCATCAAAAAACACGCTACATTTCATAAAGAGTCTTACTTTATTTTTCATACAGATATAAAAGATTTTTTTCCCAGCATAACCTCAGAACACCTGGTCGCCGAGCTTGCTGCAAATCGCGGCATAATCGAAGCAGCAAATCTATGGGATGACGACATACTCGATGTTGTGTCAAGTATCTGTTTCCGACGCAATCATTTATGTATTGGCACAGTAAGTTCTCCTATCATATGTAATATCGTGATGTATGCATTTGATGAACATTTTACCAATTATTGCAATCGTCGTAATTGGAAGTATTCAAGATACGCCGATGATATTTACATATCTGCACAAGAATATCTACCTTCTTCTTTGCAGAGTGAAGTTAATGAAAAAATACACGAGATAGGTTTTTCTTCTAATGCATATAAATCATGGTTCTGTTCAAAAAAATGCCGGAGAGAGATTACTGGCCTGATATTAACAGAAACCGGAAAAGTTTCGGTCGGTCTGGAAAAGCGATTAGCCATAAAGAAAATGGTATATGAGCGCATTATGCATGGTCGGGGAGATCCAGACACTATTTTAGGAAGTTTAGCGTTTCTAAAAGATGTCGAACCAAACTCATACAATAGTCTGCTCATCAAATATGCGGCATATTGTGACGGAGATGTAATTGACGCAATTAAAACCGGGCCTAAACCACACCGCGTAATTACGCTTGATTTACCTGATATCTAAAATCCTCACTCTTCGTCGCTTTTATTGCACATAGGTTCAAGATCAAGATATGTTTAAACGAAACGATCTTTTGCAGATGTGTACCATCGTGATATCCGGATTTGCTTGGCATTTATAGTGTTGCAATATTCCAGCAAAAAGAGACATCCTTTCGGATGTCTCTTTTTGCTTCACGCGGCTGATTTTGCCCTTCCCCCGTGAAACCACCCGTTGACAAACCGCGCCGAACGGTTTATACTTATTGCCATCAAAAAGGCAGTGACGAAGAAGAAGCTGTTTTTCCGCGGCCAAAGAGAGGGGCGCCCCCGGCTGAAAGCACCCCGCCAAGGACACGGCCCGTACCACTTCCGAGCCGCCTGCGACGAGCAGGACGGGTATCTCCCGTTACAGAGATCGAAAGCGACGGCGTATGCCGGATCTCTTCCGCCGATACTGCGTTGCAGAAGCTTGAAATACAGACCGTATTCCTGCGCTCCTGCGCCTTGCCTCGACGAAAGATATCCCGCCATCCGCAGCGGACAGTAAAAATGCTGCGCAGGCCGTAAGCAGGGTGGAACCGTGGAGTAATGCCTATTACCTCACCCCTGATACCATTCAGGGGTGAGGATTTTTATTTATCCAGCCCCGATCACAAGGAGGAACAGACTATGAGCGAAGTCAACAAGGAAAACAAGGAATTTACGTTTGAAAACGAACAGTACCGCAAGACCTACTGGCACACCTGCTCCCACATCCTGGCCCAGGCTGTCAAGCGCCTGCACCCGGAGGTGAAGCTGGCCATCGGCCCCAGCATCGACAACGGCTTTTATTACGATCTGGACGCGCCCTTCGCCTTCACCCAGGACGACCTGGGCGAGATCGAGGCTGAAATGCGTAAGATCTGTAAAGAGAAGCTGAAGCTGGAGCGCTTCGAGCTGCCCCGCGCCGAGGCCGTCAAGTACATGGAGGAAAAGGAAGAGCCCTACAAGGTGGAACTCATCAACGATCTGCCCGAGGACGCCCACATCTCCTTCTACAAGCAGGGCGAGTTCGTGGACCTGTGCGCCGGTCCCCATGTGGACTCCACCGGCCGCATCAAGGGCAACGGCATCAAGCTGACCGCCTGCAACGCCGCTTACTGGCGCGGCGACTCCAACCGCCAGACCCTGCAGCGTATCTACGGCGTGGCCTTCCCCAGCAAGGACGAGCTGGATGCCTATCTGAAGGAGCGGGAGGAGGCCGTGAAGCGCGACCACAATAAGCTGGGACGCGAGCTGGAATATTTCACCACTGTGGACTGCATTGGCCAGGGCTTGCCCATCCTGCTGCCCAAGGGTGCCCGCGTTATCCAGCTGCTGCAGCGCTGGGTGGAGGACACCGAGCAGCAGCGTGGCTATCTGCTGACCAAGACGCCCCTGATGGCCAAGCGTGAGCTGTACAAGATCTCCGGTCACTGGGATCATTATCTGGACGGCATGTTCGTCATGGGCGATCCCGCGGATGAGACGAAGGAGTGCTTTGCCCTGCGTCCCATGACCTGCCCGTTCCAGTATCAGGTGTTCCTGAACCGCGGCCGCAGCTACCGCGACCTGCCCATGCGTCTGGGCGAGACATCCACCCTGTTCCGCAACGAGGACTCCGGTGAGATGCACGGCCTGATCCGCGTCCGCCAGTTCACCATCTCCGAGGGACATCTGGTGCTGCGCCCCGACCAGCTGGAGGAGGAGTTCAAGCAGTGCCTGGATCTGGCCAAGTACTGCCTGGGCACCGTGGGCCTGTTGGAAAAGTGCACGTTCCGCTTCTCCCAGTGGGACCCCGCCAACCCCAACAACAAGTACGAGGGCACGGCGGAGCAGTGGGACCACGCCCAGGCCGCCATGGAGCGCATCCTGAAGGATCTGAACGTGGACTACACCGTGGGCATTGACGAGGCCGCGTTCTACGGCCCCAAGCTGGACATCCAGTACAAGAATGTGTACGGCAAGGAGGATACCCTTGTCACCATCCAGATCGATATGCTGCTGGCGGAGCGCTTCGGCATGTATTATATCGATGAGAACGGCAACAAGGCCCTGCCCTATATCATCCACCGCACGTCTCTGGGCTGCTATGAGCGGACGCTGGCCTACCTGATCGAGGAGTACGCCGGCGCGCTGCCCACCTGGATGATGCCCGAGCAGGTACGCTTCCTGCCTATTACTGACCGCGCTGCCGACTACTGCGTGCAGCAGGCCGCGGAGCTGCGCAAGCAGGGCTTCCGCGTGGAGGTGGACAGCCGCAACGAGAAGATCGGCAAGAAGATCCGCGAGGCCACACTGGAGAAGATCCCCTTCATGCTGGTGGTTGGCGACCGCGACATGGAGAACGGCACCGTCTCCGTCCGTACCCGCAAGGGCGAGGACCTGGGCGCCATGACGCTGGAGGATTTCTCCGCCAAGCTGCGCCAGATCGTGGATGAGAAGCAGAAGATCTGACAAGTGCCATAAGTCATAAGGTAAGCGGGAGAGACAGGCGGAAGCCTGTCTCTTTTGCTGCAGTCAGACAAAAAACAGATTTCGCCAAAAGAAAAGTTTATTATAGCAAAACGGCAGGCTTCTGACAGAAAACCGCATGAAAAATACATGAAAATGATACAAATGCGCCAAAAATGGGGAAAGTGTGTGGATGAAAAACAAGGAGATGCACGATTGGACACCATTCCGAGACACAAATATGTTGACAGAGTGTGAACTTATCTGGTAAAATCAAATGGGTGCACAGCACCCGAATGCATAGAAGTGAACGGGGCGCGCCCTGTTCGCTGTTTCCTTCTGGCGGAGGAAACAACAAACTATGGTAAAGGAATTAGGAGGTAAACATGAAAAAAGTAGTTTCTCTGCTGCTGGCTCTCATCATGGCGTTCTCCCTGGTCGCCTGCGGCGAAAAGAAGGGCGAGACCGATGACAACACCGTGCCCTACAAGATCGGCATCGTGACTGGCTCCGTCTCTCAGTCCGAGGATGATCGCCGCGGCGCCGAGGCCTTCCAGAAGGAGTATGGCGTGGATATGGTCCAGCTGGCCATCTATCCCGACAACTTCACCGAGGAGACTGAGACCACCATCCAGTCCATCGTGAACCTGTCCGCCGACCCCCTGATGAAGGCCATCATTGTCAATCAGGCTGTCCCCGGCACCACCGAAGCTTTCCGCAAGATCAAAGAGACCCGCCCCGACATCATCTGCATCGCAGGTGAGTCACACGAGGATCTGCCCGAGATCGGCTCCGCTGCCGACCTGGTCACCAACAATGACTTCGTCTCCCGCGGCTATCTGATCATCCGCACCGCGCACGAGCTGGGCTGCGATACCTTCGTACATATCTCCTTCCCCCGCCACATGTCCTACGAGACCATGAGCCGCCGCGTGGCCATCATGAAGGCCGCCTGCGAGGAGTTCGGCATGAAGTTCGTCCTGGAGACGGCTCCCGATCCCACCTCTGACGTCGGTGTTTCCGGCGCTCAGGCCTACATTCTGGAGCAGGTGCCCGCATGGGTCGAGAAGTACGGCCAGAACGCTGCCTACTTCTGCACCAACGATGCGCACACCGAGCCTCTGCTGAAGCGCCTGCTGGAGTGCGGCGGCTACTTCATCGAGGCCGACCTGCCCTCTCCCCTGATGGGTTATCCCGGTGCTCTGGGTCTGGATCTGACCGAGGAAGCCGGTGATTTCGAGAAGATCCTGACTAAGGTCGAGTCCGCCATCGTGGAGAAGGGCGGCGCCGATCACTTCGGTACCTGGGCTTACTCCTACGGCTACACCCTGTCCGCCGGTCTTGCTCTGCACGCCAAGAACGTGCTGGACGGCAAGAGCGAGCTGAAGGACATGGACGATGTGGCTGCCGCGCTGCAGGTCTACTCTCCCAAGGCGGCCTGGAACGGCGCCAGCTACACCAACGCCACCACCGGCGCGAAGTCTGAAAACGTGTTCCTGATCTATCAGGATACCTATATCATGGGCGATCCCGGCCACTTCATGGGCAACGCTACCGTGGAGATCCCGGAAAAATACTTCACCATCAGCTGACGACAGGCTTTTGAAGCAACCATTAAAGCGGGGAGGGAGGGCATCCTCCCTCCCCGCTGCTATAGGTAGGGATGAATATGGAAAAGAACAATGCTCCGCTGCTTGAGATGCGGAATATCAAAAAGGGCTTTTTCGGCAATCAGGTGCTCACAGACATCAACTTTACCCTGGAGGCAGGGCAGGTGCTGGGTCTGGTGGGCGAAAACGGCGCTGGAAAGAGCACCTTGATGAAAATACTGTTTGGCATGGACGTGATCCGTGAGACGGGCGGCTACGAGGGGGATGTCCTGATCGACGGAGAAAAAGTGCAGTTCAACACCCCCTTTGATGCGCTGAAGGCCGGCATTGGCATGGTGCATCAGGAGTTCTCGCTGATCCCCGGCTTTACTGCCACGGAGAACATCCTCCTCAACCGCGAGCCCAAGAAAAAAAGCGTCATTTCAGAAGTGTTCGGCCCGCGCCTGGACACTCTCGACTATAAGGAAATGGATAACCGCGCCGCAAAAGCCATTGAGAAGATGGGCGTGGCTATCGACCAGAAGATGGTCATCAGCAGCATGCCTGTGGGGCACAAGCAGTTTACGGAGATCGCCCGCGAGCTGAGCAAGGAGAACCTGAAGCTGCTGATCCTGGACGAGCCCACCGCCGTGCTCACCGAGCAGGAGGCACAGGCGCTGCTGGACTCCATCCGCGGCATGGCCTCCCGGGGCATCGCCGTGATCTTCATCACCCACCGCCTGCAGGAGATCCTGTCGGTGTGCGATAAGGTGGTCATCATGCGGGATGGCTACGTTGTCAAGGACGTGGCCGCCCGCGAGACGGACGTCCGCGACATCACCCACTACATGGTGGGGCGCGAGGTGGCTGCCGGCGGCGCTGCCCACGACATCCGCGACCACTCCGATGCCCGCACCATTCTGTCCATCCGCAAGCTGTGGGTGGATATGCCCGGCGAGATCGTCCGCAACGTGGATCTGGACGTGAAGGAGGGCGAGATCCTGGGCATCGGCGGTCTGGCCGGCCAGGGCAAGCTGGGTATTCCCAACGGTGTGATGGGCCTGTACGAGGCGGGCGGCACCGTGGAGTTCGACGGCAAGCCCATCGCGCTGAACAGCCCCCGGAAGTGCCTGGACTCCCAGTTGGCCTTTGTGTCCGAGGATCGGCGCGGCGTGGGTCTGCTGCTGGATGAGTCACTGGAGTGGAACGTGGCGTTCCCCGCCATGCAGGTGCAGAACAAGTTCCTGAAGAGAATGGGTTTCTTCACATGGCGCGACGAAAAGGCCATCCACACGGTGACGAACCGGTATATCGATGAATTGCAGATCAAGTGTACCGGCTCCAGCCAGAAGGCCAGAGAGCTGTCCGGCGGCAACCAGCAGAAGGTGTGTCTGGCCAAGGCGTTCGCGCTGGAGCCCCGCTTCCTCTTCGTGTCCGAGCCTACCCGCGGCATCGACGTGGGCGCCAAGGCGCTGGTGCTGGAGGCGCTGAAGAAATTTAACCGCGAATCCGGCGTCACGGTGGTGATGATCTCCTCCGAGCTGGAGGAGCTGCGCCAGATCTGCGACCGCATCGCCATCGTCTCCGGCGGCAGGGTCGCCGGTATCCTGCCTGCTGACCATTCCTCCGAGGAGTTCGGTATGCTCATGGTCAGTCAGGTGAAGTAAGGAGGAAGAAATGGGCAATACGACCACACTTGGAAACAAGTCAAAATTCAGAGAGTTGGTGGACAGCTTCGGCCTGCCGCGTCTGATCATCGCGTGCTTCCTGCTGCTGCTGCTCATCGCCGCGCCCTGCGTGGGGCTGGATTTCCCCACACAGATCACCAATATCATCACCCGTTTCAGCTGGAACGCCGTGATGGTGCTGGCCATGGTGCCCATGGTACACTCCGGCTGCGGCCTGAACTTCGGCCTGCCGCTGGGTATCGTGTCCGGACTGCTGGGTGCCACGCTGTCCATCGAGCTGGGCTACACCGGCTTTGCCAGCTTCCTTATGGCCATCCTCATCGCCACGCCCTTTGCCCTGCTGTTCGGCGGCGGCTACGGCTGGCTGCTGAACAAGATCAAGGGCGGCGAGATGATGATCGCCACCTATGTGGGCTTCTCGTCCGTGTCCTTCATGTGCATGATGTGGCTGCTGCTGCCGTACAAGCACCCTACCATGGTGTGGGGCTTCTCCGCCAGCGGTCTGCGTACCGTCATTTCGTTGGAGGGCTATTACGACAAGGCGCTGGCCAACATTCTGACCATCGACCTGAACAGCATCGGCATCAATCTGGTGATCCCCACCGGCACGCTGCTGTTCTTCGTGCTGCTGGCCGTGCTGATGTGGGCGTTCCTGCACACCAAGACCGGCACCGCCATGACCGCTGTGGGCTCCAACCCCGCCTTTGCCCGCGCAGCGGGCATCAACGTGGACAAGATGCGGCTTATCTCCGTGATCATGTCCACCTGGCTGGGTGCTGTGGGTATTCTGGTGTATGAGCAGGGCTTCGGCTTCATACAGCTGTACAACGGCCCCTTCTGGATGGCCATGCCCGCCGTGGCCGCCATCCTTATCGGCGGCGCGTCGGTGAATAAGGCATCCATCGGCAATGTGATTATCGGTACGATCCTGTATCAGGGCGTGGTGACCATGACCCCCACCGTGATGAGCGCCGCCTTCCAGATGGATATGAGCGAGGTCATCCGTATCGTGGTATCCAACGGCATGATCCTCTATGCCCTGACCAGAAAGACGGAAAGGGGGCGCTGACATGAAGGGTAAGAGATTCGACGTAAAGCAATTCCTGGGCAAAAACTCAGTGCCCGTCCTGTTCATCCTCATCTGCGCCGTGCTCATTCCCGTGTCCGGCCTGCCGGTGAGCTACATACTTAACGAGGCTATGACCCGTCTGGGGCGCAACGCCTTTTTGATCCTGAGCCTGCTGATCCCCATTATGGCCGGTATGGGTCTGAACTTTGCCATGACGCTGGGCGCTATGGCCGGCGAGATCGCGCTGATTCTGGTGGCGGACTGGCAGATCTGGGGTATCCCCGGTCTGGTGCTGGCGGCCATCCTGTCCATCCCCCTGTCCATTCTGCTGGGTCTTATGTGCGGCAGCATCCTGAACCGCGCCAAGGGCCGCGAGATGGTCACCAGCTACTTTATCGCCTATTGCATGACTGGTGTGTACCAGCTGGTGGTGCTGTATATGATGGGGCCCATCATCCCCATCCTCCACAACACACTGAAGCTGCCCCGCGGCTTTGGTATCCGCAACACAGTCAGCCTTCTGCAGATGCGGCAGAGCGTCGATAATGCGCTGGCCATCTACGTGGGCGGCGTGAAGATCCCCGTGCTGACGCTGATCATCATCGCATTGGCCTGCCTGTTCATCGTGTGGTTCCGCCGCACGAAGCTGGGACAGGACATGCGCGCGGTGGGACAGGACATGAATGTGGCGCGGGACGCCGGCATCAATGTGGACCGCACCCGCCTGATCTCCATCGTCATGTCCACCGTGTTCGCGGGCTTCGGCATGATCATCTATCTGCAGAACATGGGCAACTTCCCCACCTATACGGCGCATACCAACGTCGGCATGTTCTGCATCGCCGCGCTGCTGGTGGGCGGCGCCTCCGTGGAAAAGGCGTCCATCGGCAACGTGTTCCTGGGTGTGCTCCTGTTCCATACCATGTTCATCGTGGCGCCGGCCGCCGGAACCAAGATCACCGGCGACTCCATGATCGGCGAGTACTTCCGCGTGTTCGTGTCCTACGCCGTTATCACCGTGGCACTGGTCATGTACGAGGCCAAGAAGCGCAAGGAGAACCGCACGCTGGGTCAGCAGCTGGCCATTGAGCAGAAGGCCGAGGAGGAGGGGAGAACCGCATGAAAACGACGAAACGCTCGTGGATCATCCGTATCGCCTTTATCCTGGTGCTGGTGCTCGTCGCCATGGTGATGCTGCGCATCGGCCGCGGCCACACCGTCTATTTCGACAACCGCGCAGTGGACAAGGGCGGCCAGTCTGTGGAGGCACCCTATAAGATCACTGTGTATGTGAACGGCGAGCAGATCTCCAAGCTGTACGAAAAGGAGCGCTGCTTGACCACCGTCATCGGCGACAAGCTGGAGCTGACCGTGGAGGTCATGCAGCAGAAGGGCGGCAGCGAGACAACGGAAACGTACCAAATGACACTGCCCCATAACATCGACGGCATCATCATCAACCTGCCGGCGTATATGGCTGGCCTGCCGGAGGAGGCCTATCTGGAGGAATTCATCCCCGCGCCTCCCACCGAGGACGACGACGAGGAAGCGCCCGGTATCGAGGACGATATGGGCCTGGGCGACTTCTGATAATGTGTGCTGCATACACAGCCCATGCGAAAGCATGGGCTGTGGGCACATAGGGACTTGCTTGCGGGCGGCAGGCGGATATGCTATACTGAATGGGCGGCGCGGAGACCGCGGCCGCATGGGAAAGGAGTATCAAAATGGCTGTTTTGAAAGGTTTGAAGCCAGAAAAGGTGTTCGCATATTTTGAAAAGCTGTGCTCGGTGCCCCACGGCAGCGGCAACACGAAGATCATCAGCGATCTGTGCGTGGACTTTGCCAAGGAACTGGGACTGAAGTACCGGCAGGAGCCGTGCAACAACGTGGTGATCTGGAAGCCGGCATCTCCCGGCCATGAGAGCGCCGAGCCGATCATCCTGCAGGGACACATCGACATGGTGTGCGCCAAGACCGACGACTGCACCAAGGACATGACCCGCGAGGGACTTGACCTGATGACCGACGGGGAGTGGGTCTGGGCGGACAAGACGTCGCTGGGCGGCGACAACTGCATTGCCGTGGCCATGATCCTGGCGATCCTGTCGGATGATACGCTGGTGCATCCGCCCATCGAGGCGGTATTCACCGTGGACGAGGAGGTGGGCATGGACGGCGCCTTTGCGCTGGACTGCTCTGACCTGAAGGGCAAAAAGCTGCTGAATTTGGACTCCGAGCTGGAGGGCGTGTTCACCGTGTCCTGCGCAGGCGGCATGCGCTCCGATTGCCTGCTGCCCGCAGCGCTGACCGATGCGGCGGGCATGGAGGGCTTCGGCATCACCGTGGCCGGCTTGCGGGGCGGTCACTCCGGTGCGGACATCCATCTGGGACGCGGCAGCGGCAACCGCCTCATGGGACGGGTACTGGCCACAGCGCTGGAGAAGTTCCCCGGCCTGCGGCTGGCGGCCTTCTCCGGCGGGCAGTTCGACAACGTGATCTGCTCCCGCTGCGATGCGGCGGTGGCGCTGCCCAAGGGCAGCGGCCGGGCGTTCGAAGCGTTTATCCGGGAGCTTGAGGGGGTGCTGAAGAACGAGTACGCCGTCACCGACCCCGATGTGACGCTGACCTGCGCGGCAGCGGAGACGGCAAAAGCCGTGTCCGCAGAGTGCACCGTGACGCTGGTGCAGGCGCTGACGGCCATGCCGCAGGGCGTGGAGGCTATGGACACGGATTTCCCCGGTCTGGTGCAGACATCCCTGAATATGGGCGTGGTGAAGCTGGACGGCGACGGACTGCACATCGCGTTCTCCATCCGGTCGTCCATCGCGTCCCGGAAGCTGATGCTGGCGCAGCGCGTGCGGGCTGTGGCGGCGCTGGCGGGCGGCACTGTGGCAGAGCGGGGCGTGTACCCCGGCTGGCAGTACAAGAGGGAGTCGCAGTTCCGGGATACGCTGCTGGCGGCGTATAAGGATCTTACCGGTAAGGACGGCGTGGTGGAGGCCACCCACGGCGGTCTGGAGTGCGGATTGCTGATGGAGAAGATCCCCGGTCTGGACGCGGTGTCCATGGGGCCGGAGCTGCACGATGTACATTCCGTGCGGGAGCGGCTAAGCGTGCCTTCCACGGAGCGCACCTATGAACTGGTATGCGAGCTGCTGCGGCGCAGCTGTTGAATGTGACAGAAAGCTGAGAGGCGGGGCTTTGCCCCGCCTCTGTTATTTTGCAGGATTGCCCAGCAGAAAATGCACTTATTGCGGGGCGTTCCTGCATAAAACAATTTAGCATTATGAATAGACCACCGCTAAAAAGTACCATGATACAGACAAAACTACGGATTTGCCGAAAGAAATGCCGACTAAGAAAAGCGGAATGTCCGCACGGACGGGAAAATCGTTCCGCAGGAAAATGAAATTTTCCGCATTTAGATATTGCAAAAAGTTTACGCCTGCGATATAATGGCACCGTTGAACACCGCCGTGCCCGACCGGCCGGCGGAAAAAGCTGTTTTTCAGGAAGAGGAAAACAATTTATCTATCAATAAGGAGAAAGAACATGAAAAAGTTTTTTGCACTGGTTCTGGCGCTGGTCATGGCGCTGAGCCTGGTCGCCTGCGGCGACAAGAAGGACGACGGCGGCGATGTGACCGCTGAGCATACCGACACCACCACCGTGGCCGTGGGCGCGGTGATCCTGGCTCGCGACGACGTGTCCAGCGACGACGTGTATAAGTTCGTGGCGGACATCTTCGACAACGCCGCGTCCCTGACCACCAGCCACGCCAAGTACGGCGAGCTGAGCCTGGAGTACGGCGCTTCCATCACCTCCGTGCCCTATCACCCCGGCGCTGCCAAGTACTTCTCCGAGAAGGGCTTTGAGGTCGCCGCCGTCAAGGACGGCGCCGGCGAGACCGAGTCCCGCAACCTGCGCTTCGTCACCGGCGGCGAGTCCGGCACCTACTACGCCTTCGGCTCCGTTATCGCCCAGCACGCCACCAACAACGCCGGCGTCAACGTCGTGGGTCTGGTGGGCAACGGCTCTCAGGCCAACGTGCAGGAGTTGGTGGACGGCACCGCTGACTTCGCGTTCTGCCAGTCCGACGTGATGGCCTACGCCTACAACGGCACCAACCTGTTCGAGAGCAAGGTCGAGGGCTTCTCCACTGTGGCCGCCCTGTACATGGAGCAGGTGCAGATCGTCACCACCAACGCCAGCATCAAGACCGTGGCTGACCTGGCCGGCAAGTCCGTGTCCATCGGCGCTCCCGGTTCCGGCGTGTACTTCAACGCCATTGACGTCCTGGGTGCTTACGGGCTGACCGAGGACGACATCAAGCCCACCTACCAGTCCTTCAGCGACAGCGCCGACGCCCTGAAGAACGGCCAGATCGACGCCGCCTTCATCGTGGCCGGTGCCCCCACCACCGCTGTGACCGACCTGGCCACCACCAAGGATACCTACCTGGTCAGCCTGGACAGCGAGCACATCGCCAAGCTGCTGGAGACCTCCGACTACTACACCGAGACCGTCATCGCCAAGGACGTGTACTTCGGCAACTAAATCCTTAGCAGAAAACTGACGCTTTTCGAGGCTACGGCGGGGTTTCCCGCCGTAGTCCTCGCGCTATTCTGTAATCTTCAGGGAGAGAAACGACTATGAGCATCGACAAGAAAAAACCGGATACCGACCCGGCCGACGGTGTCAATACCGCCGCGGACGAGGCCCCGGATCTGGACGCGGTCATGCGTAAATATGACCGTGAATCCGCCACCCGCCTGTGGGAGGGTACGCCCCAGCTGATCATCCGCATCCTCATGGCCGCGTTCGGTCTGTTCTGCATCGGCATGACCCTGTTTTCCAAGGCCATGCCCGAGATCCGGCTCACCATGTTCGTGGGCTGCATCATTATCATCGGCTTCCTGACCTACCCCGCCAGCAAGCACCACGTCAGGGTCAACTACCTGCCCTGGTACGATATCGTGCTGATGGTGGTGGGCGCGGCCTGCTTCTTCTACTTCGCGCTGAACGCCATGACGCTGGTGCGCCTGTCCACCCGTATCGAGACGGTCCACGTCATCATCGGTGTGGTGGGTATCCTGATCCTGATGGAGCTGTGCCGCCGCTGCGTGGGTCTGCCTATTCTGTGCGTGGCCGGCGTGCTGATCGTGTACGCGTTCATCAACCAGCTGAGCTACGCCGGCGCGGTGAACGGTGCCACCCTGTATGACGCGCTGAAAACCATCATCTACAAGCTGTTCTACACCACCTCCGGCGTCATCGGCACGCCCATCAACGTGTGCTATACCTATATCGTTCTGTTCATCATCTTCGGCGCGTTCCTGGAGCGCACCGGCATCGCCAACTTCTTCATCAGCTTTGCCAACCGTCTGGCTGGCTGGTCCAGCGGCGGCCCGGCGAAGGTGGCTGTTATCAGCTCCGCCCTGTGCGGCATGGTGTCCGGCTCCTCCGTGGGCAACACCGTCACCACCGGTTCCTTCACCATCCCCATGATGAAGAAGACCGGCTACAAGCCCGAGTTCGCCGGCGCCGTCGAGGCCGCGGCCTCCACCGGCGGCCAGATCATGCCCCCCATCATGGGTGCGGCGGCCTTCCTCATGGCCGAGTACATGAAGCTGCCCTACGCCCAGGTGGCCGTCAAGGCCATCCTGCCCGCGCTGCTGTACTTCACCGGGATCTTCATCGCCGTCCATCTGGAGGCCAAGAAGCTGGGCCTGAAAGGCGTTCCCCGCGAGGAGCTGCCTGCGTGGCGTCTGCTGGTCCGTGACTGCTACCTGATCATTCCTCTGATCCTGCTGGTGTGGCTGGTGTCCTCCGGCAGCAAGACCATGTCCCACTCCGCGGCCTATTCCATTCTGGCCGCCATTGCCGTGGGCTTCGTCAATTTCTTCCTGCAGGGCAAGCGCGGTGAGGGCGACACCCAGCCCATGACAACCGGCAAGGCGCTGGGTAATGCCGGCAAGCGCTCCTTCTTCTCCGCGGTGGAGTCTCTGGAAGCCGGTTCCCGCGGCGCTATCACCGTGGCCGTGGCCTGCAGCATGGCGGGCATCATCGCCGGCTGTATCACCGTCACCGGCCTGGCCTCCATCCTCATCAACGCCATCGTCCAGCTGGCGGGCAACGCCACCATCGTCGGCCTGGTGCTGACCATGCTGTGCTGCATCGTCCTGGGCATGGGCGTGCCCACCACGGCCAACTACTGCATCATGGCCTCCACCTGCGCGCCCATCCTCATTCAGCTGGGCTTCCCGCTGGTGGCCGCCCACTTCTTCGTGTTCTACTTTGGCATCGTGGCGGATATCACGCCCCCTGTGGCTCTGGCGGCCTACGCCGGCTCGGCCATCGCCAAGTCCGACCCCATGAAGACCGGCATCAACGCCACCAAGCTGGCCATCGCCGCCTTTATCGTGCCGTACATCTTCGCCTACAGTCCGGCGCTGCTGTTTGAAAACATCTCCGGCTGGTGGGAGGTGGCGCAGATCTGCGTCAGCGCCCTGTTGGGCATCTTTGCCATCGCGGCGTCCCTGAACGGCCATCTGTTTAAGAAGGTCCACTGGGTGCTGCGTATCGTCCTGGCCGTCGGCGGCCTGGGCATGATGATCCCCGGCACCCTCACCGACGTGGCCGGCCTGGTGCTGGTGGCGGCGGTCATCGCCTACCAGAAGATCAGCGCCAAGAAGCACGGCGGCCCCGTGGTGACGGCCTGATCCCATTTGAAGCAAAAGCATCCCCGCACACCGTGCGGGGATGCTTTTTTACACTATGTTCATACATTTCCGCGCATTTTGCCTAAAGTGCATAGTACGGGCATCTTGCAAAAACTGTCTGAATTCGGTATGATATAGGCGGTAAGGCAGTTTTTGCACAAAGAGAGGAGCATGGACATGGCACAGACCACAAAAAACGCCATTCGCAAGGGCTTTCTGGACCTGCTGGAGCAGCGGCCGCTGGATAAGATCTCCGTGGTGGACATCGCAGATCACTGCGGCGTGAACCGGAATACGTTTTATTACTACTACTGCGACATCTACGCCCTGGTGCGCGAGGTGCTGGAGACGGAGCTGGACCGCGTCCTCAACGCACCACCCCTCTGCACCAGCTGGTACCAGCTGATGATGCGGGTGACGGCGTTCATGCGCGCCAACCGCCGCGCGGTCTACCACCTGTACCAGTCCAGCCAGCGCGACCTGCTGGAGCACGAGTATTACCAGGTGGTCTACGGTGCCGTGGAGGATCTGGTGCGCCGCATGGCGGAGGACCTGCCGGTGGCGGAGACGGACGTGCAGTCCATCGCGGCGCTGTATACGGCCACGCTGGTGGGCCTGCTGCAAAGCTGGCTGCACTACGGCATGAAGCACGATGAGGAGCAGTTCGTGGAGCGCGTCACCCGCCTGACGGAGGGCACGCTGCGCTACGCGCTGGAGCGCAGCTGCGGGGGGGAGAAGGCGTGAGCGGCTTCTGGAAATGTGTCCTGTACGCGGCGGCGCTGGCCCTGCTGGCGCACCCGCTGGGTCAGGCGATCCCCGGTCCCTTTGACCCGGAGAAGCGGCCCTTCCGCAGCCGGAAATGGGAGCAGAACGGCCGCATCTACACCAAATTGGCCATCGATAAGTGGAAGAAGCTGGTGCCGGACATGAGCCGCATCCTGCCGGACATGGTGAAGAAGGAACTGCCCGGCAGCGGCGCCGTGACGGCGGATCAGGCCGCGGCGCTGGTGCAGGAGACATGCCGCGCGGAGCTGGTCCACGGGGCCTCCTGTTTGCTGGGCCTGGCGTTTCTGTGGCTGTGGCCCGGCTGGGGCGGCGCGATCGTGCTGGCGGTGTGGGTGCTGCTGGCCAATCTGCCCTTTATTCTGATACAACGCTACAACCGCCCCCGGCTCATGCGCCTGGCGGCGCTGCTGCGAAAGCGAGCGCAGCGGAAAGGAGAGTAAAATGCGCGTACTGATCCTGACCTGTAACACCGGCGGCGGGCACAACGCCGTAGCCGCCGCTCTGCGTGACAGCCTCCAACGCTGCGGTGCGTCCTGCGACGTGATGGACGGCTTGGGCTTCATCTCCAAAAAGGCCTCCAAATTCGTTTCCAAGTGGCACACCCGGTTCTATCGCCGGTATCCCAAGCTCTACAAGGCGGGCTATATGTCCGCCGAGGGCGACAAGGAGATGGACCGGCGCGACGGCCCGGTGTACCGCTACATTGCCCGCGGTGCCCGCCGTCTGGGCCGCACGCTGCAAAGCGGCGGCTACGATGCCGTTGTCTGTGTCCACGTGATCCCCGCCATGATGATGACGGCGCTGAAGCAGGCGTGGAGCGCCTGTCCGGTGTTCTGCTTCGTGGCCACGGACTATACCTGCAGCCCCACGGTGGGTGCCTGTACCCCGGATATCTGCGTCATTCCCCATCAGGAGCTGGCCGACGAGTTCGTCAGCTGCGGCATCGCCCGCGACACCCTCCTGCCCGCCGGCATTCCCGTGCGTTCCGCCTTCCGCGAGCATGGCGATAGAGCCGCGGCGCGGAAGGCTCTGGGCCTGCCGGAGACCGGCCGCCACATCGTCCTCATGTCCGGCAGCATCGGCTGCGGCCCCATGGGCGACGTGGCGGAGGACCTGGATATGCGTATGGCCGACGGCGACTTTGCCACGGTGCTGTGCGGCAGCAACAAGCAGATGCGCTATGCCCTGGAGCTGCGCCGCCTGTACCGCGTGGAGGCCATGGGCTTCACTACCCAGGTGCAGCTGTACATGGACAGCGCGGACGTGCTGGTCAGCAAGCCCGGCGGCATCAGCATCACCGAGGCCGGCACCCGCGGCGTGCCGCTGCTGCTGGCAGATATGGTGGGCGGCTGCGAAACGCGGAACGAGGCGTTCTTCACCGCCCACGGCTGGGCGGCCTCCTGCCCGCCGGACAACATGGCCGCGTCGGCCCTGGCCTTTCTGGAGGACGAACAGCAGCGTCAGGCCATCACCGCTGCCCAGAGCCGCGATTTCGACGGCCTGGCCGCCGACCGTGTGGCCGCCGCCGTCCTCGCCCGCTGCAAGAAATGACCCCAGCGCCCACGGCGGCAGCCGTGGGCGCCTTCTTTGCGCTTTTTGTACGGCGTCCCTCTTGCATTTCGCGCAAACTGTCGGTATACTTGTTAAAGAAATATCGATTTGTTCACAGGCAGGTCATATTCGTATAGTAGGATGAAACTGCGGCCCCGGACGTGGGCTGCGGCCGAAAGGAGGGCGTCTGCCCATGATGATCGAAAAAAGCGGTACCATCCGCCTGCGGGACATTCCCACCGCCGCGGGCCTTTCCCCGAAGGAGCAGGAGCTGGCGGCGGGCATGGTGCGGGTGACGCACCTGTACCGCAGTGCGCTGAAGGTAGCCGTAACGCAGATGGAGATCCTGGACGAGGAGTTCGCCCGTCTGTATGACCACTCGCCCATCCACCACATCGAGTACCGTATCAAGACGCTGGACAGCATCATCGACAAGCTGCGCCGCCGGGGCCTGGAGGTCAGCATCGACAACATCTATGCCCACATCCAGGACGTGGCCGGTATCCGCGTCATCTGCAACTATCTGGATGATATCTACTACCTGCGCTCCCTGCTCACCCGCAGCGAGTCCTATACCGTCCTCCGCGAGGTGGACTATATCAAGGAGCCCAAGGACACCGGTTACCGCAGCCTGCACCTGATCGTCAACGTGCCCATCGTCATCAGCGAGGGCACCATGGTCCTGCCGGTGGAGATCCAGCTCCGCACCATCGCCATGGATATGTGGGCCAGCCTGGAGCACGAGCTGCGGTATAAATCCGACCGCAAATTCACCCAGCAGGATGCCGCCCGCCTGCGTCTGTGCTCCGACGCCATCAGCGAGATCGACCGGGAGATGCAGGACATCTACCAGGGCAACGAACCCCAATACCACGCCTGAACACAAAAGACCGGCCCCGCCGGTCTTTTTTCGTCCCCCGCCAAGGCCCATAACTTCCCCTTATACCTCCTACACAGATTTTTTATGCCAACATCTGGATATTCCCGTTGCCTTTCGCGACACTTTCTGGTAAGATGGTCGTACAACAGAGCCTGCGCGCCAAAAAACTTTCCCAACAAGAAATTTTGCGGCACACAGGCCCGGGAGAGAAATATGTGAGCCATAGAAGGAGGAACCGCCATGAAGAGACGACTGCTCCCCATCCTGATGACCCTGGTATTGGTATGCGCGCTGCCCATATGGGCAGCTTTTGTTACATCGGGGGATGTAACAAATCCCCTGGTGTGCACCGCCGGCGCGACGCTGCCTGACTTGCAGGCAAAAATCGACGCTGCGGCGGACAACGCGACCATTACCTTGGACTCCGATACGACGATCACCGAAACTCTGGTCATAACCGGCAAGACCTTGACCCTCGACCTGAACGGCTGTACATTGAGGATGACCGGTACCGGCAGCGTGCTCAAGGTGCATAACGGCGCGACTCTGACCATACAGGACAGCAGCACGGCGAAGTCCGGCACCATCACCGGCGATAATGCCACGGATGGCGGCGGCGTATACATAGGAGGGACTTCATCAAAAGGACACCTCGTGATGACCGGCGGCACCATCACTGGATGTCATGTCAGCAGCCGGGGCGGTGGTGTGCTTGTATATAACGGTAGCTTTACCATGTCCGGTACGGCCAGGATCACCGACTGCACCGCTGCTGGGGGTGGCGGCGTTGTGGTACACACCGGATCGAGCACATTCACTATGAACGGCGGTGAGATCAGCGATTGCAAAGCTTTCTATACCGGCGGTGGTGTTTGCCTGGTCGGCGGTGCATGGTTTGAAATGACCGGCGGTACCATCCGGAACTGCACAGATGACTCTGTGGAGAGCAGTGCGATCTATATGGGCCCGGGGACGATGAAAGCCCACGGCGGCACGGTAGAAGGAAATGTTTGGGTGGTGAATGAAAACAACGGTATTACGCGTGAAACTACAAAAGATGACTACACCATTTTCAACGGGAAGATCACATTTGAGAATGCCAATACTACGGCTATGTACCCGGTGAAATTTAACTTGGACCAGGGCAGTGACAATGACATTACGGTGAGAGAGACGAAGCTGGGCGACCCGGCAGAAAAGCCCGCTGACCCGACCAAACCAAATCTTGTTTTCCAATATTGGTACGAAGCGGGAACGGATGGCTCTGCCGCATGGGACTTCAGTACGCCGGTGACGCGTCCCCTGCATCTGCTGGCCAAGTGGGAGGAAAAACCCCAAACCGGCGGCTACTACTACGCCCCGCCCGCGGAGCAGCCCATCGAGGCCCCCAAGACCGCCGACCCCGGCGTAGCCCTCTACGCCGCCCTGTCGCTCCTGTCTCTGACCGGCCTGACCTGCGCCACCAAAAAGAGATAAACAAACAAAAAGAGATAAACAAAGCCAAAAGAAGCGCCCCCGGGCGAAAAAAGCCTTCCCCCTGGGGGGTCCGCGGTGTTGAATGATACGCCGGTGGCGTGTCAGATCCGCGGACCGACCGACCCGCAGGGAGACAGGTGCCCGGGCCGCACAAGCTCAAGCATTCCCCCTTGATGGGTCGCGGTGTTGAATGACACGCCTCCGTTAGCCTTCCCCTTGAGGGGAAGGTGCCCCCGAAGGGGGCGGATGAGGTGTC
>ERZ791919.1307-NODE-1307-length-22025-cov-3.036186_pt1 | contig 22025 bp, 20 predicted proteins | sample MGYA00510137_ERZ791919 | MGnify/ENA primary metagenome ERZ791919 (study PRJEB30046, sample SAMN00792059) | human gut metagenome | study: EMG produced TPA metagenomics assembly of the A metagenome-wide association study of gut microbiota in type 2...
TACACACCGGTCATTGACCATATCAATGCGTTCGTTGTGGCGGTGGTCATGCTGGACGCCGGGACGGCGTGGTACTGTCTTGCCCTATTAGTCCCGTTCGGATGCGGCGTGCTTGGAGGTATTTTTCTTGTCGCAAAGCTGATGGAATATCTGCTCTGCCGGTTTGAGCGGCTGACCTACTGGGCAATTTTCGGGCTGCTGGCGGCGTCCCCGGTTGCCATATTAGGGAAAATCCCGCTGCGCGGGACATCGCCGGCTGTCATCGCCTGGGGCGTGATACTGTTTAGTGTGGGGGCGGTGGTCACCGGACTTTTAGCGGGAGAAGCATAAAAATTCAGAAAATACATGAAAAAGTGTAGAAAAATCATACGATTTTTTTGCGCTTTTTTCTTTGAAAAATACAAAAATGTGATACAATAGATAAAGTATTATGATTAACTTGGGGGTTCTACATGCAGGATAAGGATTCTGAGGCACTCCGCAATCAACGCAGGCGGAGAAAGCGGATTGCAAGAATGAAACATACCATAATCGCGATAATTGCCGGGTGGATCATCCTGTCCATGATTCTGATCATTTTTCTGCTTGTCCGGACGAGATCCATGGAGAGAAAGTTAGATGAACTCTGGCAGATGCAGCGGGTGATGAACCAGCAGGTGCCGGATACGGAGGCACTACCCCAGGAAGAGACCGGCGGCATGGATACGGAGACAGTGGCTGTGACGGCATCTGCATCCGGGATCGACGAGACAGACAATCTGGCACAGGATGGAGATGTACATAAAGTCTATCTGACGTTTGATGACGGGCCGTCTGAGAATACGGACGCCATTTTAGATGTGCTGTCGGAGTACGATGTCAAGGCAACCTTTTTTGTGGTCGGAAAAGAGGATGAGGCATCGGCAGCCATCTACCAGAGGATCGTGGATGAGGGGCATACGCTGGGAATGCATTCCTATTCTAATAAGTACAGTCTGATCTATCAGTCGGAGGATGCGTTCGAGGCGGATTTTCATCAGCTGCAGGATTATCTCTATGAGGTGACCGGTGAAAAGAGCCGCTATTACCGGTTTCCGGGCGGGAGCAGCAATCAGATCAGCAATGTGCCGATGAGTTCGCTGATCCGGTTTTTAAACAGCGAGGACGTCGTTTATTACGACTGGAACGTCTCGGCAGGCGATGCGGCAAATGCTGCATATACACCGGAAGAACTGGTCGAGAATGTTGTTTCAGATGTTTCAAAATACAAGACCTCGGTTGTGCTTTTGCACGACTCGGAAGATAAGTCAACAACGGTAGAAGCGGTAGAACCGCTGATCGAGGCATTGCAGGATATGGATGCCGAGATTTTACCGATTGATGAAGATACACAGGTTATCCAGTATGTCAAAGCCGACAGTGCCAGATGACCAGATTATAAATGGAGGTAAGAACATGGGATTTTTCAAGGACTTTAAGGATGATTTCTCACAGGCAGTGAATGAACTTATGCCGGGAGAAGACAATCTCGAAAGCACGGACAAGGATGATGACATGGTCGTGAACACACTGGAAGATGAAGTGGATGTGGCGAGCGAATTGTCGAAGCTGGATGGTCTGTTAGAGCAGGTGACGAAGCAGGAGCCGGCTTTGGAGCGGACACAGGCAGCAACGGTGGAACCACAGAAAACAAGAGAAGAATACACACAGCATGCAATGGCAGCAGCACAGGAGGAGAAGAAAATGGCTGATAATACAGTAACACCAGTACAGGTAGCACAGACAGGAGCACAGGCAGCAGCATCGCAGACCACACCGCAGGAGAAGCCGATTGTATCGGACGAGGTTTCCGTGATTACAGAGGGAACGATTATCAATGGTGATGTGATCTCAAACGGATCTCTCGACATCAGAGGTCAGGTAGACGGAAATGTAAGCTGCAACGGAAAGCTTACCGTGACAGGTGTTGTCAATGGTAACAGCAACACTTCCGAATTCTTTGCGGATTCTGCACAGGTAGAGGGTGAAGTCGTAAGCTCCGGTACGGTTAAGATTGGTCTTGGTTCTGTAATTATAGGTAATGTAACATCCAACTCGGCAGTGATCGCAGGAGCTATCAAGGGTGACATCGATGTGCAGGGACCGGTTGTTGTGGATACTTCCGCAGTGGTTATGGGTAACATCAAGTCCCGTTCTGTTCAGATCAACAACGGCGCTGTTATTGAGGGATTCTGCTCCCAGTGCTATGCAGATGTGGATGTTCAGAGCCTGTTCAATGCCAAGAAAGGAAACTAAGCATCATGAAGAGAGTTCTGTTAAAGTTAAGTGGTGAGGCGCTTGCGGGCGATAAGCACACAGGATTTGACGAGCCGACAGTCACAGAGGTTGCAAAACAGGTAAAGCAGATTGTGGATGGTGGTACCGAAGTAGGCATCGTGATCGGCGGCGGCAACTTCTGGAGAGGACGCACCAGCGAGACGATCGACCGCACCAAAGCGGATCAGATCGGCATGCTTGCAACGATCATGAACTGCATCTATGTTTCAGAGATTTTCCGCTCTGTGGGCATGCAGACACAGATTCTGACACCTTTTGAGTGTGGAAGCATGACAAAGCTGTTTTCCAAGGATCGTGCGAATAAGTATTTTGCAAAGGGAATGGTTGTGTTTTTTGCAGGGGGAACGGGTCATCCATACTTTTCGACAGATACGGGAATTGTTCTGCGTGCGATTGAGATGGAGGCGGACGGAATCTACCTCGCAAAAGCGATTGACGGCGTGTATGATAGTGATCCGAAGCTGAATCCGAATGCAGTGAAGTATGATGAAGTCTCTATTCAGGAAGTAATTGACAAGAAGCTTGCGGTGGTGGATCTGACAGCCTCCATTATGTGTATGGAGAACCGGATGCCGATGTATGTATTCGGACTGAATGAAGAGAATAGTATCGTAAAAGCCATGACGGGAGAGTTTAGCGGCACGAAGGTTACGGTTTCTTAGAATTGATAGAAAGGCATGGTATATATATGGATCAGAGATTAGCGGTATTTGATGAAAAGATGGGCAAAACAATGAACAATCTTGCGGAGGAGTTCGGCGGAATCCGCGCGGGACGCGCTAATCCGCATGTGCTTGACAAGTTGAGAGTGGATTACTACGGTACTCCGACAGCAATTCAGCAGGTGGCGAATGTCAGTGTTCCGGAGCCGCGTATGATTCAGATTCAGCCGTGGGAGGCATCCATGGTAAAGGAGATTGAGAAGGCGATCCTTACTTCCGATCTTGGAATCAATCCTACGAATGATGGAAAGACAGTCCGTCTTCTGTTCCCGGAGCTTACCGAGGAGAGACGTAAGGAACTTGCAAAGGATGTAAAGAAAAAGGGCGAAAATGCGAAGGTTGCAATCCGCAATATCCGCCGTGATGCCAATGATTCCTTTAAAAAGCTTGCCAAGGAGGATGTCTCCGAGGATGAGATCAAGCAGCTGGAAGATCAGGCACAGAAGATGACCGATAAGTACATCGCAGATGTGGATCGTGCCGTTGAGGCAAAGACAAAGGAAATCCTTACCGTATAGTTTGGATAGATTTGAAACGAGAGGAGATACAGGTGTTTATGGAGGCATACATCTGTATCTTTTCCATTATTTTGTATAGTTGATACTTCAGTACAGATACGAGGGAGAAGCACAGGTATGGAGACGGGAAGAAAGATTCCACAGCATATAGCGATCATACTGGATGGAAACGGAAGATGGGCAAAAGCAAAGGGAATGCCCCGGAATTACGGACACACAGCGGGAGCCAGGAATGTCGAGACGGTATGCCAGGCGGCACATGATCTCGGTGTAAAGTATGTTACCATGTACGCATTTTCGACGGAAAACTGGAACCGCCCGGAGGGCGAAGTGGAAGCGCTGATGAAGCTTTTGGAAAGCTATCTGAAGAACTGCATTAAGACAGCAGACAAAAACAATATGCGCGTGCGCGTGATCGGCGATACGACGAGACTCAGTGAGCGCTTTCAGGAGCGCATACGTGAACTGGAGGCTGCCTCCGCAAAAAATGACGGCTTGAATCTTCAGATTGCCATCAATTACGGCAGCCGTGATGAGATGACACGCGCAATGCGCCGTATGAGCGAAGATGTTGCGGCGGGGAAGAGAAAGCCGGAAGAGATCACGGAAAGTGTGTTTGAGGAGTATCTGGATACCGCAGGCATTCCGGATCCGGATCTTTTAATCCGCACGAGTGGGGAACTTAGATTATCCAATTTCTTACTCTGGCAGCTCGCATACAGTGAATTTTACTTTACCGATGTGCCGTGGCCGGATTTTCACAAAGAGGAATTAGAGCGTGCCATTGAAGCGTATAATAAAAGAGACAGAAGATTTGGCGGTTTGACGGACAATAAGTAGGCTGGACTGCCGGATGGAGGAGATATGTTTAAGACGAGATTATTGAGCGGAATCGTTCTTGTGATTGCCGCATTGGTATTGATTATTACCGGCGGGGATGTGCTGCTGGTGTCCACGTTGCTGATTTCCTGGATCGGGATGTTTGAATTATACCGGATTTTTCATATTGAGAAGTCTGCGCCGGGCATTGTCGGGTATGCAACGGCGGCGGTCTACTATGCGAATCTGCGCTTCGGCTTCCTGCCGGATCTGATGATGCTGGTTTTAGGTCTTCTGATCGTATTGATGTTCGTGTATGTGTTCACTTACCCGAAGTATCAGACGGAGCAGCTGCTCGCCGCATTTTTCGGCGTGTTCTATGTGGCAGTGATGTTGTCCTACGTGTACCAGACCAGAATGCTTAGCGCCGGAACCTACATTGTGTGGCTTATTTTTCTGTGTTCCTGGGGATGCGACACCTGCGCGTACTGTGTCGGCATGCTGATCGGGAAGCATAAGATGACGCCGAAGCTGAGTCCGAAAAAGTCTGTGGAGGGCGCCGTGGGAGGTGTGATCGGAGCTGCGCTTCTCACCGTGATTTACGGCATGGTATTTCGCGGGGCGATGGGAAGTGAAATGTCACATGTCTGGATTATGGCAGCCATCAGTGCGGCGGGCGCACTGGTATCCATGGTGGGAGATCTGACAGCTTCCGCCATCAAGCGCAATTACGGCATCAAGGATTATGGAAAACTCATTCCGGGACACGGCGGTATCCTGGATCGTTTCGACAGCGTCATTTTTACGGCGCCGCTCATCTATTTCCTTGCCGCTAATTTGATTGTATTGTAATTTTGGGAGAGACCTATGATGAAGATAGCTATTTTGGGATCGACAGGCTCCATTGGGACACAGACGTTAGATATTGTCCGGGAGCAGGGCGACATACAGGTGACGGCGATTGCGGCCGGAAGCAACATCAAAAAGCTGGAAGAGCAGATGAGAGAGTTTCATCCGCTGCTGGTATGCGTTTTTCAGGAGGACGCCGCCAAAGAACTGCGCGATCGCACGAAGGATCTGAATGTCCGCGTGGTGTCCGGCATGGATGGACTTCTGGAGGTGGCGGTACAGCCGGAGAGCGAGATCCTTGTGACGGCGATTGTCGGGATGCTCGGCATAAGACCGACGATTGCAGCCATTGAAGCGGGGAAAAAGATTGCACTTGCGAACAAGGAGACGCTTGTGACGGCAGGCCATATTATTATGCCGCTGGCAAAAAAATGCGGCGTGCCGATTCTGCCGGTCGACAGCGAGCACAGCGCTATTTTCCAGTCGCTGCAGGGAGAAAACGGGAACCGCATTGCGAAGATTCTTCTCACGGCGTCCGGCGGACCGTTCCGCGGGAAAAAGCCGGAAGATCTGGCACACATTCAGGTGGAGGATGCGCTGCGTCATCCGAACTGGACAATGGGACGCAAGATCACGATCGATTCGTCAACGCTTGTCAATAAAGGCCTGGAAGTTATGGAGGCAAAGTGGCTGTTTGATGTGGAACTGGAGCAGATTGAGGTGGTTGTCCATCCGCAGAGTGTGATTCATTCTGCGGTGCAGTATGAGGACGGCGCAGTCATTGCGCAGCTCGGCACACCGGATATGCGTCTGCCGATCCAGTATGCGCTCTATTATCCGAAGCGCAGACCGCTCTCGGGCGACAGACTGGATCTGTTTGCATTGGGACAGCTGACGTTTGAGAGACCGGACACGGAGACGTTCCGCGGTCTTGCGTTAGCTTATCAGGCGATGCGCCGCGGCGGCAACATTCCGACGGCATTTAATGCTGCGAACGAAAAGGCGGTAGCGCTTTTCCTGGATCGAAAAATTGCCTATCAGCAGATACCGGAGATGATTGAATCGTGTATGGAGGCAGCTGATTTTATCGCCAATCCGACGGTTGATGAGATCCTGGAGACGGAGGCAGCCGCATATGAACACATTGCAGGCAAATGTGGAAAGGTTTTTGCATGAAGATTATTATCGCAATTCTGATATTCAGTCTGATTATTATTTTTCATGAACTGGGGCATTTCCTTCTGGCGAAGGCAAACGGAATCCGGGTGAATGAATTCTGTCTCGGACTGGGACCGAAAGTGTTTGGCATTACAAAGGGAGAGACGACATACTCCCTGCATCTGTTCCCAATCGGTGGAGCGTGCATGATGGAGGGAGAGGATACGGAGAGCGAGGACGGCAGGGCGTTCGGGAAAAAATCAGTCTGGGCGCGCATCAGTGTGGTGGCTGCCGGGCCGGTATTCAATTTCCTGATGGCGTTTGTCTTTGCTTTTATTCTGTTATGCAATATCGGCTATGATCTGCCGGTGCTCGCCGGAGTGACGGAGGGATATCCGGCCGAGGAGGCGGGAATGCAGGCGGGAGATACAATCTTAAAGATTGATCACACCCGGATACATTTTTTCCGGGACATCAGCGCCTATACACAGTTTCATTCCGGGGACGCGGTCACAGTGACCTATGAGCGGAACGGAGAACGCTATCAGACGGTGCTCACGCCCAAATATAACGAAGAATACGGCTATTATATGTACGGCTTTCAGGGAAGCGCGCAAAAGACGAAAGGTTCTGTGCTTTCCAATTTAAAATACAGCGTATATGAGGTGGAATACTGGATCCGGGTGACGATTGACAGCCTGAAGTCTCTGGTGGGCGGAAAGGTGAGCGTCAATGACATGAGCGGTCCGGTCGGGATCGTCAATATGATCGGGGACAGCTATGAGCAGAGCGTGACGTACGGCTATTATATGGTATTTTTGCAGATGCTTTATATTACGATCTTCTTATCGGCGAACCTCGGTGTGATGAATCTGCTGCCGCTTCCGGCGCTGGACGGAGGCAGACTATTGTTTATGATTGTCGAGGTGATCCGCGGAAAGCGCGTCGATCCCGACAAGGAAGGCATGGTGCATTTTATTGGCATGATGCTGTTGTTTGCACTCATGTTCTTTACATTTTTTAACGATATCCGCAAGCTGTTCGGATAGAAAGGCAAAAAGATGACAAAAGTAGTGAAAATTGGCGACCGGGTGATCGGCGGAGGCAATCCGATCCTGATCCAGTCCATGACAAATACAAAGACGGAGGATGTGGCTGCAACCGTGGCACAGATTCAGGCGCTTACCGCTGCCGGATGTGATATTATCCGCTGTGCCGTGCCGACCATGGAGGCGGCGGAGGCATTGACCGAGATCAAAAAGCAGGTGAACATTCCCGTTGTGGCAGATATTCATTTTGATTACCGCCTGGCGCTTGCCGCGATCGAGCATGGTGCGGATAAGATCCGCATCAATCCGGGAAATATTGGAAGTACAGAGCGTGTGCGCGCAGTGGTGGATGCCGCAAAAGAGCGCGGTATTCCGATCCGTGTCGGCGTCAACAGTGGATCTCTGGAAAAAGATCTTGTGGAAAAATATCACGGTGTGACGGCGGAGGGGATTGTCGAGAGCGCCCTCGATAAAGTACATCTGATCGAGGATATGGGGTATGACAATCTGGTCATCAGCATCAAATCCTCCGATGTGATGATGTGCGTGAAGGCGCACGAGCTGATTGCGACACAGACGGATCATCCGCTGCATGTCGGTATCACGGAGTCCGGCACCATCATCAGCGGCAATATCAAATCTTCGATCGGACTGGGACTCATTCTGCATCAGGGAATCGGTGATACAATCCGCGTATCGCTCACGGGAGACCCGTTGGAGGAGATCAAGTCCGCGAAGCTGATCCTGCGTACCTTAGGGCTGCGCAAAGGCGGCGTGGAGGTCGTGTCCTGTCCGACCTGCGGCAGAACCAGAATCGATCTGATCGGGCTTGCCAACCAGGTGGAAAATATGGTGGCAGACATCCCGTTAGACATCAAGGTGGCGGTTATGGGCTGCGTTGTCAACGGACCGGGTGAGGCAAAGGAAGCGGATATCGGTATTGCCGGAGGAATCGGAGAGGGACTCTTGATCAAGAACGGTGAAGTGTATAAAAAGGTGCCGGAGGGCGAACTGCTTGAGGCATTGCGCTATGAGCTGCTGCACTGGAATGAGCAGCAGAAGTAGAACAGACTGAGGAAGAAGTGAGAAAAGGGCATGGCAAAACGGTTTTTTGATGTATTTCCATCACTGCAGGTAGAAGGCGACATGAAAAATCTGCTGACGGAGACGGAAGTAACGAAGGTGGGCATGAATCATGAGCGCGATCATCTGCGCGTCTATTTAAGCAGCACGCGTCTGATTCACAAAAAAGATATCCGCCAGTTGGAATCTGCCATTGCACAACAGATTTTTAAGGGCAGGATGATGCAGGTCAAGGTCATTGAAAAGTATCATCTCTCGGAACAGTATACGCCGGAAAAGCTGCTTGATCTGTACCGCGACAGCATTTTAGAAGAACTGAAAGATTACAGCCTGATGGAATACAATCTTCTTCGGACGGCGAAGATGGAGTTTACGAGCGAAAGCCACATGCTGCTCACGCTGGAGAATACGATTATCGCACAGACGCGTTCCCATGAGATCGTGGAGTTTTTAGAGAAGGTGATCTGCGAGCGCTGCGGACTCGATCTGGCGGTGGAGCTTGCCTATGAGGAGCCGAAGGAGAGCAAATATAAGAAAAACAGTGATCTGCAGATTCAGTTTGAGATTAAAAACATCATGAAAAAGGTACATATCCGCAATGACGACGGGGAGAGTGTGCCGGCGGTCGCAGAAGGCGGTGCCGAGGCGGTTTCCGATGGCACAACAACATCTGGTGGTACAGGCGGCAATGCTACCACAAATACCGTTTCTTCTGCAAAAAATGCTGCAAAACCTGCGGAACATGCAGGAAAAACTGCAGAAAATGGCGAAAAAGGGAAGAAGGAATTCAAGCGCAGATTCGAGGGCGGCGGCTTTAAAAAGTCGGACAATCCGGATGTGATTTACGGGCGTGATTTTGAGGATGAACCGATCGCGATCGAGAAGATTGTGGGAGAGATGGGAGAGGTGACGATCCGCTGCCAGGTCATGACGTTAGAGACCAGGGAGATCCGGAATGAGAAGACGATCGTGATTATGTCCGTGACGGATTTTACCGATTCGATTGTGTTAAAAATCTTTACCAGAAACGATCAGCTGCAGGAACTGCTTGATGGGGGACTCGCCAAGGGAGCGTTTTTAAAGATCAAGGGTGTGACGACGATCGACAAGTTCGACAGTGAGCTTACGATCGGTTCTGTGGTCGGCATCAAAAAGATTGCGGATTTTACGTCCACGCGTGCAGACACCAGCCCGGAGAAGCGCGTGGAGCTGCACTGCCATACGAAGATGAGCGATATGGATGGCGTCTCGGATGTCAAGGATATTGTAAAACGCGCCATGAAGTGGGGACACAAGGCGATCGCCATCACGGATCACGGCGATGTACAGGCTTTCCCTGACGCGAACCATGCGGTTCCGCCGGATTCGGATTTTAAGATCATCTACGGCGTGGAGGCGTATCTGGTGGATGATCTGAAGGATATTATCGTTGACTCAAAAGGACAGAGCTTAAATGACAGCTATGTCGTATTTGACCTGGAGACAACCGGACTTTCGCCGGATAAGAATAAGATCATTGAGATCGGTGCCGTCAAGGTGGTGGACGGAGCTATCACGGAGCGTTTTTCGACCTTCGTCAATCCAGAGGTGCCGATTCCGTATAATATTGAGCAGCTGACGTCCATCAAGGATGACATGGTGCTCGATGCGCCCAGGATTGAGGAGATCCTGCCCGAATTCATGAAGTTCTGCGAGGGGACCGTCATGGTGGCACACAATGCGGAGTTCGATACCGGATTCATCCGCAAGAACTGCGAGCGCATGGGACTGCCGTTTGATTTTACCATCGCAGATACCGTGGCGCTGGCGAGAATCCTGCTGCCGCAGTTAAACCGTTTCAAGCTGGATACCGTGGCAAAGGCGGTCGGTGTATCGCTGGATCACCATCACCGGGCGGTCGATGACGCGGCATGTACGGCGGAGATTTTTGTCAAGTTTATCGAGATGCTTCATGAACGCGGCATGGAGACGTTAGACGATGTGAACCAGATGGGCGCGACGTCGCCGGAACTTGTGAAAAAGTTAAAGAGCCATCACGCGATCATACTGGCGACAAACGATATCGGACGCATCAATCTCTACCGTCTGGTCTCCATGTCACACCTGACCTATTTTCACAAGACACCGCGTGTGCCAAAGAGCGAATTTGTAAAGTACAGAGAGGGACTGCTGCTCGGATCTGCCTGTGAGGCAGGCGAACTCTACCATGCGATTTTAGACGGCAGACCGGAGGAGGAGATCCTCCGTCTTGTGAAGTTTTACGACTATCTGGAGATTCAGCCGATCGGCAACAACAGTTTCATGCTGCGGGATGAGAAGAGCGCCATCAACTCTGTCGAGGAGCTGCAGGATATCAACCGGCGGATTGTAAAGCTGGGCGAGACATTCAACAAGCTGGTGGTCGCCACCTGCGACGTGCATTTCCTTGATCCGGAGGATGAGGTATACCGCCGTATCATCATGGCGGGCAAGGGATTTAAGGATGCCGATGACCAGGCACCGCTGTTCCTTCGGACAACGGAGGAGATGTTAAAGGAGTTCGAGTATCTCGGAAGCACCAAGGCGGAGGAGGTTGTCATCACGAATCCCGGCAAGATTGCCGATATGTGTGAGAAGATCGCACCGGTGCGCCCGGACAAGTGCCCGCCGGTCATTGAGAATTCCGATCAGATGCTGCGTGACATCTGCTACACCAAGGCGCACAGCATGTACGGCGAGGAGCTTCCGTCCATCGTGAAGGAGCGATTGGACCGTGAGCTGAATTCCATCATTTCCAACGGCTATGCCGTAATGTATATCATTGCACAGAAACTGGTGTGGAAGTCCAACGAGGACGGTTATCTGGTAGGCTCCAGAGGTTCGGTCGGATCTTCGTTCGCGGCGACCATGTCCGGTATCACGGAGGTCAATCCGCTGCAGGCACATTACCGCTGTGCCTACTGCAAGTACAGCGACTTTGATTCGCCGGAGGTCAAGGCGTTCTCCGGGCGAAGCGGATGTGATATGCCGGATAAGATCTGTCCGGTCTGTGGCAAGAAGCTGGTAAAAGACGGGTTTGACATTCCGTTTGAGACGTTCCTGGGATTCAAGGGAAACAAGGAGCCGGATATCGACCTGAACTTTTCCGGTGAATATCAGAGTAAAGCGCATGCCTACTGTGAGGTTATTTTCGGATACGGTCAGACATTCCGTGCCGGAACGATCGGTACGCTGGCGGACAAGACGGCGTTCGGATACATCAAGAATTACTACGAGGAGCGCGGTGTCCACAAGCGGAACTGTGAGATTGACCGTATTGTGCAGGGATGCGTCGGCGTTCGAAGAACGACCGGACAGCATCCGGGGGGTATCGTTGTTCTTCCGGTGGGAGAGGAGATCAACACGTTTACGCCGGTACAGCATCCGGCGAACGATATGACGACAGCGACGGTAACGACACATTTTGATTATCACTCGATCGACCACAACCTGTTAAAACTCGATATTCTCGGACACGATGATCCGACGATGATTCGTATGCTGCAGGATCTGACGGGAATTGACCCGACAACGATCCCACTCGACGATGAGTCGGTCATGTCCTTATTTAAAAATACATCGGCACTTGGTGTGACGCCGGATGACATTCATGGAATTCCGCTCGGATGTCTCGGTATTCCGGAGTTTGGAACCGATTTCGCCATGCAGATGGTTATCGATGCCAAGCCGCAGGAGTTCTCGGATCTGATCCGTATCTCCGGTCTGTCCCACGGTACGGATGTATGGCTCGGCAATGCGCAGACACTCATCGAGCAGGGACTGGCAACGATTTCCACAGCGATCTGTACCCGTGACGATATCATGATCTACCTGATCCAGAAGGGACTTGACAGTGAGCAGTCCTTCACGATCATGGAGTCGGTGCGTAAGGGAAAAGGCTTAAAGGAAGAGTGGAAGACGGAGATGCGCGCGCATGATGTGCCGGAGTGGTACATAGATTCGTGTCTGAAGATCAAGTACATGTTCCCGAAGGCACATGCGGCGGCATATGTTATGATGGCATGGCGTATCGCCTACTGTAAGGTATATTATCCTCTTGCTTACTATGCGGCATATTTCTCGATCCGCGCGACGGGATTTAACTATGAGATCATGTGCCAGGGCAAGGAGCGTCTTGAATATTTTTACAAGGATTACACGCGGAGAAAAGATTCGCTCTCCAAAAAGGAGCAGGATACTTACCGCGATATGAAGATCGTGCAGGAGATGTATGCCAGAGGATTTGATTTTACACCGATCGACGTGTACCGTGCAAAGCCGGACCGTTTTCAGGTGATTGACGGCAAACTCATGCCGGCGTTAAACACGATCGATGGTATGGGCGACAATGCTGCGATTGCGGTTGCCGAGGCGGCAAAGGACGGCAAGTTTTTGTCCAAGGACGACTTCAGGCAGCGCACCAAGGCGACCAAGACGGTCATTGATCTTATGGCAGATCTGGGACTGCTCGGCGAACTGCCGGAGTCGAACCAGCTGTCGCTGTTTGATTTTGCATAAATTGATATTTGTAATAATTTCTACGAGGAGAATGAATTATGAAAAAGAAGAGTGTAGTAGCATTATTAACAGCAACAATGGTGATCGGAATGACAGGGGCAGGTTGTGGCGATAAGCAGCTTGCGCTTGCAACAGATAAGGTAAGTGTCGAACTGGGATCTGAACTTAATACCGATGTAGCAGCTTATATTTCAGATGCGGATATTGCAGCGGAAACAACAATTGATTTTGGGGCTGTTGATGTAAGTAAGCTTGGATCTTATATGGCAGTAGTTACCTATAAGGATCAGACGGCGTCCATTGAAGTTGACGTAGTAGATACCACAGCGCCGGAGGCAGAGGTGGTGGACCAGGTTACAGTTGGTGTAGACGAGCCATTGTATGTGGAGGATGTTTTAACGAGTGTAACCGAGCTGACAGGGAATGTAACGGCAACATTTGACGATCTGACAGATGAGTCTACCGAAGCTACTGAGGAAGTAGAGACCACTGAGGGTGTAGAGGCTACCGAGGATGTGGAGACCACTGAGGACATGGAGGTTACTGAGGACAAGGAGGTCACCGAGGAAGTAGAGGTCACCGAAGCGTCAGAAGATCTGGGAACCTTTGTGTTAAACGATGTAACTATAACGAATGATGTGATGGTTTTTGATACGGTGGGAGAGTACAGTGTAAGATTAACACTTGCAGATGAGAGTGGAAATAGCAAGCAGGTAGAAGTGCCGGTACTGGTTGGTACAGAACCGACATTTTTGGGAATTGAGGATCTTACCGTAACAACCGGAGCAGAGGATGTGGACTATCTTTCGGGTGTAACGGCAACGGACAGCAATGGGAATGATCTGACAGATAAGATCGCATGTGATGACAGCAAAGTAGACCTGTCTTTGGCAGGAGAGTACGAGATTACTTACACGGTAACAGATGAGAACGGGTTTACTGCAAAGCAGACAGCCAAAGTGACAGTTGCAGATGGAAAGACCTCTAAAAAGGATACCAAATCTGCTACAACAAAGTCGGAGACAACAAAGACTGAAAACGGATCAACCAACAGCAGTGCTACAAATACTGGAAGCAGTAATACTGGAAATAGCAACAGTGGAACATCTGGAAGTAGTAATTCCGGAAATAGCAACAGTGGAACGTCTGGAAGTAGCAACAGTGGAAGCAATAATACCGGAAGCAGCGAGAGTGGAAGCACAACACCGAGTGGTGACAGCGGAAGTACCGACAATGGAAGTTCTACACCAAGTGCAGACACTGGAAGCAACAACGGTGGAAATTCAAGTTCGGATGGAACGATGTCAGAGCCAGATAGTGGATTTGGAACTGGAGAGTTGGATCCGTCACTTGGAGATAACTCCGGGACTGGCGGAAACGGCGGGGGAAATTCCACGATCACATTTAATTAGATATAACGGAGGATAATTATATGTATAGTGAGCGCAAGCTCAGATACGACAGAAGTACAAAATATAAGATTATTTTATGCGTATTGTTTGTGATAAGTGCGTTATTATTTTCTGATAAAGTTATGGCGGGAACATTGGCAGAAGACGCGGCAAGTGAGATACAAAAAAATGTATTTAATGTTTTGCCAGTAGGACAAAATGAAGAGAATACTACGGTAGGTAGATATGCTTTGAATTACACGGGCAACATAAATGTCTATTCCGCACCGTCACCGGGGAATGATGATGAATCTTATTGTAGTCAGACGTTACTGGGATGGTCTAATAGTTCGATGGCGACGCTGCATGGTGATAATAACACGACTCATATTGTAAAAGCGTATTTGCTATGGGAGACCCGGAAAAGATATAATAAAGATGACTATAACGCAAATCATGTAAGTTTCTTATGCATGATGGCAGAACTCGTTGGAACATATATCCCAACTGGGTCTATGTAGATGATCGCAGCTCGCGGTATGTTTCTGGATGGGAGCAGTCCCGCCCCCGAATTTACTGCAACGTTGCGGATGTAACAACTATCGTTAAAACGTACGGGTATGGTGATTACTATGTAGCCAATATACCGGTATGCCGTGCATCTGATCTCTGGGAGCAGGATATCCTATAGCATTACCTGCAGTATCAGAGGTTTGCAGGATCAGTTTAATAACAGTGATGCTTTTAACGGGTATTTGCGATCAGCAGGAACGAATATATCCAGTGGTGAGGAGCCTTCGTGCGTCTATGAAGTTATGCATCTACATCAATGCTGACGCTGGATTTTAATTCAACTGTGATGCGGTCATCCCAGATGGTGATCTGCTTGATCCAGCATCGCACCAGTTCTTCCTGTCCCTGCAGGTAAATATCTTTTGGAATAATGGCTTCGTGGTCGCCTTCTACATAGTATTGTGGAACAAGATCGTTATTTTTAACTCTGGTCTTGTTTAGAAAGTCGGTGGTGTAGGTCTTTTGGAGCAGAGCATCACCGATGTATTTTTCGTTACGGAGAATTTTGTTGATGGTGCTTGTTCATAAATATTCCTTTCTTCTGCAAAGGGCGTATAAAATTCAAAGTTTCGTCATAAAATAATCTATGTAAATGCTTGCAATCGCAAGCAAATGCGAATATAATAAAGAAAAAGGAGGCGATACTATGGCAAATACATCCGCTGTTTATGCAAGAATAGATACCAATCTCAAGGATAATGCTGAGAGCATTCTTTCTCAGCTTGGTATTTCTCCATCCAGTGCAATTCAGATGCTTTATAGCCAGATTGTACTGAAGAAGGGTATGCCATTTGAACTGAAACTTCCTTCTTCTAAGCCATTAGCTGTTGGTGCAATGACCAGAAAACAGCTTGATGCAGAACTCCAGAAGGGTGTTGATTCCATCAAAGCAGGAAAGGTATATTCTGCAGATGAAGTCGATGCGGCACTTGCAAAGGAGTTTGGCATATGACAGATAGCTATAAGGTCGGCTATTCTGTAGATGCACTTGACGACTTACGTGAGATCTATTCATACATTGCGAATGAACTCCTTGTTCCAGAGACTGCTTCTGCTCAGCTTGGCCGCATCCGAAAAGAGGTGCGTTCATTGGATTTCATGCCAGCTCGCTATGCGTTAGCTCATTGGGAACCTTGGCATTCGATGAAAATGCATCAGCTTCCGGTAGACAACTTTATTGTGTATTATCTGGTTGATGACGAAAAAAGGGCAGTTACAGTAGTTCGAATATTCTACGGTGGTCGTGATATTGAAGAAATCATAAATTCAAATAAACAGTAATGGGGCTTTTGAGTAAAAAACAAGAGCTCCATTTTTATATGAATAAAATTCCTCGGGAGCATCCCAAAGTTTGTGTAAACCTCCAAACTGATGTAAGATAAAATTGCTCAGTTTACACGCCAGAAAATGAGAGAATTTATTAATGAAGATAAAGATAAGTTTTTTCAATTGAAGGCGGAAGTGAAAGATCAAGATGGTTATACAGTTTCTAGTAGTCATGCTTTTTCGATTATGGAAAGGGAAGAGTGCAAAAAAATAACATCTGAATCAGCAGGACTGAAACAGATGTTATTATTTTTTTCCTAAGCTCTTTCTACTTTGCCGGACTTTAAACAGGAAGCACATACATATAACTTCTTCGGTGTTCCGTTCACTTTACAGCTGACACGCTTGATGTTCGACTTCCACATTCTATTTGATCTTCTATGAGAATGGCTCACGTTGTTACCGAAATGAGCGCCCTTTCCACAAACTGCACATTTTGCCATGATTTTGCACCTCCTTGCATATTTTATCCTGGTGATGCAGGACTTGCCCGCACATTCTACAGGTAAAACCTGTATAGCATACAGGCTCACAACATGATTATTCTATCAGAAGAAAGTACATATTGCAAGCAAAATTTAAAAAAAATATAAAATTCAAAAAACAGGGCTATGAATTTGTGCAAAAAGCGGTTATAATAGCAATAAACTAGCGTTAATATGGCTTTGAAAGGAGCATCGTATTATATGAATGGACATATGGAGACCCAGTTGGGCAAGGTTACAATAGATCCGGAAGTGATCGCAACGTATGCAGGATCGGTTGCAGTGGAATGTTTTGGAATTGTCGGTATGGCTGCAGTCAACATGAAGGACGGTCTGGTGAAGCTTTTAAAGAAGGATTATCTCACGCACGGCATCAATGTCGTCATTGATGAGGAGAACAAGATCACGATCGATTTTCATGTGATCGTATCTTACGGCGTCAGCATCATCACGGTATCCGATAATCTGATCGAGACGGTAAAATATAAGGTCGAGGCGTTTACCGGAATGGAAATTAAGAAAATGAACATCTACGTCGAAGGCGTACGAGTGATTGATTAAGGAGGATTTTTGAGGTGGAGATCACTACGATAAATGCCGAGGCTCTCGCAAAAGCGTTTCTGGCCGGAGCGAAAAACTTGGAAGCAAAGAAAGAGTGGATCAACGAACTGAATGTATTCCCGGTTCCGGATGGAGATACCGGTACCAACATGTCGATGACGATCATGTCTGCCGCGAAGGAAGTGGCGGCGATGGCAGAGCCGGACATGAAGTCGCTTGCAAAGGCAATTTCCTCCGGTTCCCTCCGCGGAGCGAGAGGTAATTCCGGCGTCATTCTTTCCCAGCTGTTTCGCGGGTTTACCAAGGTTATTGCAGAGTATGATGAGATTGACGTGCAGGTATTGTCCGATGCGTTTGAGAAGGCAGTAGAGACCGCATACAAGGCGGTTATGAAGCCGAAGGAAGGTACGATTCTTACGGTTGCCAAAGGGATGGCGGTACGTGCGGTAGAGCTGAGCGAGGAGGAGACGACCGATCTGCTTGCGTTCTGCGAGGAAGTCATCAAAGAGGGCGATCATGTCCTTAGCATGACGCCGGATATGCTTCCGGTATTAAAACAGGCGGGAGTTGTGGATTCCGGCGGACAGGGTCTGATGCAGGTGATGAAGGGTGCGCTTGACTCCCTGCAGGGCAAGGAGATCGATTACTCGATTGAGACACCGGAGAAGCAGCCGGCGGCCGAGACGGGAAGCGCCTCCTACAACATTGAGGCACAGGCAGCGCAGGAGATCAAGTTTGCGTACTGTACCCAGTTTTTGATTATGTTGGAGAAGCCGATTTCCACAAGACAGGAGACGGAATTCAAAGAGTACTTAGAGAGCATCGGTGATTCGATCGTTGTTGTCGCTGATGACGAGATTGTAAAGGTGCATGTGCACACGAATGATCCGGGACTTGCGATGCAGCGCGGTCTGACTTACGGAAGCCTTACGACGATCATCATTGAGAATATGAAGTTAGAGCGTGACGAGAAGATCTCTGCACTCAAGGAAAAAGAGATGCAGTCGGAGACTATCGAGGACGTGGAGAAGCAGCTGAAGGGCGAGGAGGCTCCAAAAGAGCAGGAACCGCCGAAGGAGATGGGCTTTATCTCTGTCAGCATCGGCGACGGTATCAATGAGATCTTTCAGGGACTTGGCGTGGACTACATTATCGAGGGCGGTCAGACGATGAACCCGAGCACCGAGGATATGTTAAACGCCATCGAAAAAGTGAACGCGAAGAATATCTTTATTCTTCCGAATAACAAGAATATTATTCTCGCAGCCAATCAGGCAGCCTCTCTTGTGGAGGACAAAAAGATCATCGTGATCCCGACCAAGACGATCCCGCAGGGAATCACGGCGCTCATCAACTATATTCCGGACAGCACACCGGAGGAGAATGCAGAGCGCATGAGCGAGGAACTGGGGACGGTAAAGACCGGTCAGGTGACCTATGCGGTGCGTGATACCGTGATCGATGACAAGGAGATCAAGCAGGATGATTTTATGGGCATCGGCGATCAGGGAATCCTTGCCGTTGGGAAGGAGCTTGAGGCTACGGTGTTGGATATGATCGAACAGCTCATCGATGAGGATTCGGCGATTGTCAGCATCTACTACGGGGAGGATGCCAGGGAAGATGCAGCGAATGCGATCGGTGAAAAGATCACAGAGGCGCATCCGGATGTCGAGGTGGAAGTCCACTATGGCGGACAGCCGATCTATTATTACGTGATCTCCGTCGAGTAAGACGAAAAGTGTAAATAACATAAGCACAGGCAGGGCTGCTGCACGGACATCGCTTGAGGCGGTTGACGGTGCGGCAGCCTTTTTCTAAAGGAAACAGAGTATGAATCAGAATACATCCATAATAGAGATCAAGGGAATCGGGGAAAAGACAGCCGCCCTGTTCCAGAAATTAAATATCGAAACGGTGGGGGATCTGCTACTTCATTATCCGAGGACGTATGTGCAGTTCCCGGTAGCAAAAGAGGTGGCGGAGGTCACTGACGGCGAGACGGCGGCGGTACTCGGCAGGGTGAGAAAGACACCCGTTGTGAGACGCACGAGAAGCATGCCGGTCACGGTGACGACCATCGGCACGGATGAGGCGGAACTTGAACTGGTGTGGTTTCGGATGCCATACATCAAAAGTCAGCTTGCACCGGGCAATACCTATGTATTCTACGGGAAAGTGGCGCGCAAAGGCAGCCGTCTTGTGATGGAGCAGGCAGCCATCTATTCCGGGGAATCGTACGCCGCCATGGAGCAGGCATTTTTGCCGGTGTATGGTCTGACCGGAGGAATCTCGAACAATCTGGTCACAAAGACCGTGCGCTCGGTGCTCGGCAGAGAAGAACTGTTTAAGGAATATCTGCCCCGGGAGATCCGCAGCCGCTACAAACTCTGCGAGTACAATTATGCGATCAAAGAGATTCATTTTCCGGAAAATATGGACACGCTGATCGCGGCGCGCAACCGTCTCGTGTTCGATGAGTTTTTCCTCTTTATTTTAAATATGCAGTACCACAAGGAGAAGCGGATCAAGGAAGCCAACGAATTTGAATTCCGGGAGGATTCCTTTACTGATGAGCTGATTGCCAGACTGCCGTATGAGCTGACCGGCGCGCAGAAGCGGGCGCTCTCGGAAGTGAAGCGCGATATGCGAAGCCCTTATGTCATGCAGCGGCTGATTCAGGGAGATGTCGGTTCCGGAAAGACGATCATAGCGTTTTTGGCGATGGCAGATGCCGCGCACAATGATTACCAGTCGGCGATCATGGCGCCGACGGAAGTGCTTGCCAGACAGCACTATGAGACGTTTCAGAAGCTGTGTGAAGAGTTTGGATTAAAGATTCCGGTGGTGCTTCTCACCGGCTCCATGACGGCGCGTCAGAAGCGCATGGCATACGAGGCGCTGCAGCTTTATCCCAATGCGATGGTGGTCGGAACACACGCGCTGATCCAGGAGCGCGCCATCTACGATAACCTGGCGCTCGTCATCACGGATGAGCAGCACCGCTTCGGCGTCCGCCAGCGGGAAATATTTGCGGAAAAGGGCAGACATCCGCATATTCTGGTGATGAGCGCCACACCGATCCCCAGAACGCTCGCCATTATCCTGTATGGGGATCTGGACATCTCGGTGGTGGATGAGGTGCCTGCAAAGCGTCTTCCGGTCAAAAACTGCGTGGTCAATACCGGATATCGGAACAAGGCGTATGCATTTATCGAAAATGAGGTCAAAAACGGGCATCAGGCATACGTGATCTGTCCTCTGGTGGAGGAAGTCGAGGGCATGGAGACGGAGAATGCCACGGACTACGTCAAGAAGCTCCGGCAGATTTTTCCGGAGGAGATTCAGCTCGGACTGCTGCACGGGCAGATGAAACCGGCGCAGAAGAACAAAGTCATGGAGGCATTTATGAAAAATGAGGTGCAGGTGCTGGTGGCGACCACGGTCGTGGAAGTCGGCGTCAATGTGCCGAATGCCACGGTCATGATGATCGAAAATGCGGAGCGGTTCGGCCTGGCGCAGCTTCACCAGCTCCGCGGCCGTGTGGGAAGAGGCGATGAGCAGTCCTACTGTATTATGGTCAACTGTTCGAGCGCAAAGACGGCGGAGCGCAGACTTAAGATCTTAAATGATTCCAATGACGGATTTCGGATTGCAAGCGAGGACTTAAAACTGCGGGGGCCGGGGGATTTCTTCGGGATCCGTCAGTCCGGCGAACTGCAGTTTGCACTTGGCGACATCTATCAGGATGCTGCCGTGCTGCGGGATGCATCGGAGGCGGTCGGCGAACTGCTCGGGGAAGACCCGGATCTTATGTCCGGTGAGCATGAGAACCTGCGGCATTATCTCGAAGCTTTCCTTATGCGGGAACAGAATCAGATGAGCTTATAATTTCACACATAAAACGGGACCGGTGCAAGCGCCGGTCCCGTCTTTTTCTTTGGTATTTTTTTCTCTTTCTCGGAATGTCTGCAACGGGCGGGTTACTTGCCTGCCATCTGCTTTTCCTGTGCCTCAATCATTTTCTTGACCATATAACCGCCGACAGAACCATTCTGTCTGGAGGTAAGATCTCCGTTGTAGCCGTCCTTTAACGGCACGCCGATCTCGCTCGCTACTTCGTACTTGAAGCGGTCCAGTGCACTTTTTGCCTCAGGGATTGCTGCTCTGTTAGATGAACGATTTGTCATGATTTTTTCCTCCTTTGGTGTGTTAATGATCCTTTGTTATCATTGTTATGATCACTTTGTCTGTCTTAGACTTTTGGGTCACAGACTTCGTCTGAACTTGCGCCATCTGCGTTTGTTCAGGAATAGTATGTGAGAATTTAAGAGAGATAAACATGCAGTTTTTGTCAAAAAAACAGGAAAAAGCTTCCATTTTTTGTACAGGCTTCCCTGCGGTTTGGCTCTTGCAATCTTGCGGGGCTGTGATATAATGTGAAAAAAGTTAGTTAAAACTAACGATTGTCCACAAAAAGGAAACAGGAATATTCCTGCATGGGGATGTTCCGGAAAGAGGAGATTATGTCGGAGGAAGAAAAGAAATTTCTGGAAATTGTTGATCTGAAAAAGGGATTTGGAAGCGGCGAGACACGGCAGGAGGTACTGCGCGGGATGAACTTTTCCGTGGCGAAGGG
>ERZ791919.1312-NODE-1312-length-21955-cov-3.454247_pt1 | contig 21955 bp, 18 predicted proteins | sample MGYA00510137_ERZ791919 | MGnify/ENA primary metagenome ERZ791919 (study PRJEB30046, sample SAMN00792059) | human gut metagenome | study: EMG produced TPA metagenomics assembly of the A metagenome-wide association study of gut microbiota in type 2...
TCCCATTGGCGGCGGGGGTCTTATTCCCGGTGAACGGATTGTTACTGAACCCGATGTTGGCGAGTGCTGCGATGGCTTTCAGTTCCGTGTCGGTGGTATTAAATAGCTTACGGTTGAAATGGAGTAAACTTTAAATAATAAGTAGAGATATGGCAACATTAAAATTTAAGACAAACGCTAAATGTGGCGGATGCGTGGCGGCTATCGGCGCTAAATTGAATAAATTAGTAAAAGAGGACGCATGGTCGATCGACTTGAAATCCCCGGATAAAACATTGACTATAACAACCGATCTTCCGGCGGAGACAATTCTTTCCGCCGTATCGGAGGCCGGTTTCAAGGCTAGCGCCTTGTAGTCGTAGCGATCGGATGGATGAGAAAACAAAGACAGACTCATGGTGAGGAAGTAGCGAATGTGCTTACGCATGGTGCGGGCATGTTGTTCGGCTTAACGGCGATTGTCGTCTTGATGATCGCCGGGATTCGTACAGGTGATCCGTGGGTGATCGGTAGTTTCGCCGTTTATGCGTTGTGCATGACTTCCTCGTATGTGACCTCTACCTTTTACCACGCCGCTTCCGATCCCAAGCGGAAATGCCAGTTGCGCCGTTGGGATCATAGCGCTATTTATTTGCATATCGCGGGTACTTATACGCCATTTACCTTGGTGGCTCTCCGCGACGAGGGTTTCTGGGGCTGGGGATTATTTATTACGGTTTGGCTGGCAGCGGTTATCGGCGTATGGTTTAGCTTCCGTCGGATGAAGAAAAAGGATAATCTGAAAACGGTTTGTTATCTGCTGATGAGCTGGGTGGTGATTATCGCTTTCAAACCATTGATCGATGTTTTCCAGCGTACGGATTCGATGTATGTCTTATATTGGTTGATCGGAGGAGGCTTGTTCTATTCCTTAGGAACGATTTTTTTCTTTCTGGATAAATATAAATATATGCATTCCGCATGGCATTTATTCGTTCTCGGGGGAACGGTTTGCCATTTTATAGCGATCTATAATTTGGTGTAAGGAAAAATAAAGAAGCCGGAACTGTGTTTAGCGGTTCCGGCTTCTTTTATTCTTGTTCTTCCGGATGTTGTTTCTTGTATTTATAATCCGCTAAAATCAACCCCATTGAAAAGCAAGGAAGGGATTCGCCAGCTGGAGGATAGGCGGGGGTCGTTTCCGACTTCCGCTAGGTTACTCCATAGGGAGAGCATATTACCCGTGGCGTTCATCTCGGAGATCGGTTGGGATAGCTTGCCTCTCTCGATCAAGAAACCTTCCACACCATACGAGAAATCGCCGGTCGTGCTATTGCAGTTTCCACCGTTGAAGCCGGTCACCAATATACCTTTGTCGATAGAGGCGATCAATCCGTCCAGATCCTTATCACCATTCCGCATGGTAAGAATCGAGGGAGAGCCGATCGTTTGTTCCATGCCCATCTTGTTGGCGGAATACGTATCGATATAATACGTTTTCAATATACCCTGCTCGAATACCGGAAGACGTTTCGTGGCAACACCCTCGCTATCGAAATAACGTGCGCCGGAAGCCTTTACCAAATGAGGCTCATCTATCAAGGTCATCTTGTCGCTCGCTACCTTTTGGTCGATCTTATCCAACAAGAAAGAGTTCTTTTGCTGGATGGAGGAACCATAAATGGCTCCGATTACTGGAGAAAGCAGACGACTGGAGTTCATGTTATCCACGATCATGGTATATTTACCGGACGCCACTTTCCGCTGTCCCAGTTTTCGAAGCACCCGTTCCAGCGCTTTCGTACCGATACCGGTCTTCACCAGCTCGTCATAATACAAGGAAGAGTCGTACCAATAAGACTCGGGACGGGCGTCACCCTCCCCACGGATGCTGACACTCCCCACCAAGCCATAAGAGGAACCAGAAGCCTCGCCTTCGAAACCGTTGCTGGCTACCATGTACTTAAAGTCCTTTTCGTCGCTGTAGGAAGCGTTGGCGGAGATGATCCGGTCGTCCTTGCCCATGATTTCCTCACAGACGCTCATGGCCAACGCTACCTTGTCGTCCGGTTGCACGGAGTCGAAATTCGGGTCGACCAATCGCAAGTCCGCCGCCCCACCTTTATAATACAAGGAAGCGTCCGGCAGCGTGCGAGCCTTGTCCTCGGCGAGGAAACGAGTGGCGGAGATACCATCCTTGATGAACTTCTCCAGCTCTTTCTTATCCAAGCGATTGGTAGAGTAGGAGCCGTAACGGCCGTCCACGAACAAATGAACCACCATGCTGTTCTCGGACGCCTGTTGCAGACGGTCTATTTTCATATCCCGTATCTCAAACGAACTGCTGGAACCATTGTAAAGCGTGACACGTGAAGACTGACAACCATTCTTCAAGGCATATTCCATGGCCCATTGAGCCAATTTCTTATTTTCGTTTGTTATCATATTAGTTTTCTCCTCCTACTGTAAGTTTGCTGACTAAGGCCGACGGCATACCGCAGGTTACCGGGCAAGACTGTCCATCCTTACCGCAGGTCCATGTGCCGTTATCCATTTTATAATTATTACCCACCATCGTGATATCCGCCAACGCTTTCGGGCCGTTACCGATGATATTGATATCCTTGATAGGTTGGGTGAGCTTGCCGTTCTCGATCAAGTAACCATCCTTCACGAAGAAGGTAAAATCGCCTGCGCCAATCTGTACCTGCCCGTTCGTGAAGTTGGCGGCATAGATACCTTTCTTTACGGTAGAGATGATCTCCTCTTCCGTCACGTTGCCCGCTTCCATATAAGTGGCACGCATACGGGGGATAGGCATCTGACGGAAAGACTCCCGGCGGCCATTGCCCGTAGAGGGGATGCCGTAATGTTTTGCGCTGATACGATCGTGCAGATAACTGGTCAAGACTCCCTCCCGTACGATATAGGTTTTTTGTCCGTCCACACCCTCGTCATCGATATTGACCGAGCCCCGGTTGAAAGGAATCGTGCCGTCGTCCACCACGTTGATATGCTCGTTGCAAACTTTCTTGTTCAGCTGATCGGAGAAAATAGAGGTGTTCTTACGGTTGAAATCCGCCTCGAAAGCATGGCCGATCGCCTCGTGCAATAAGATGCCAGAGCCACCGGCACCCATGACAACAGGCATTTCCCCGCCTTTTGGCTTGATCGCCTGAAATAAGATAGAGGTCTTATCCACTGCCTCTTGGGCAAGCTCGTCGATCAGGTCGTCCGTCAGGAATTCCGCTCCCATACGAAAAGCCCGTGCGGCGTACGAGTTCTCGATCTTCCCGTTATCCTCCATGATGCAGACGGCGCTCAAGGCGCTCATCGGGCGATAATCGTAATAAATCTGCCCTTCCGAGTTACAGAATAAGATATGAGAGGTCGTGTCTCCCAAAGAGGCCATCACTTTGGTGACCCGCTTGTCCTTTGCGAATATCTGATCGTTCAGTTTCTGCAAGAAAGGCATCTTGTCATTAATGGCTATCTCGTCCCAAGGTGTTTGTACGCTATAGAAATTGTTCGTACACGCTTTTTCCGTCAGGTTTATTGCGGTGGTGTTCGCCGATCCGGTGGCGATCCGTGCGGCCGTACGAGCCGCCTTCAGCATCTCGTCTAAGGTAACGTTCTCTACGTAGGCGTATCCCGTTTGGTCACCAGCCAAGACTCGTACGCCCATCCCAAAATCGATGTTGGATGAGGCACGGTTTACGGCACCATCCTGCAACCCCACGTTGTTCCTGTATGAATGCTCGAAAAACAAATCGGCATAATCCCCGCCTTTCTCCAAGGCTGCCGCCAATACCTTCCTCAAATCCCCCTCACTCACCTTGAAATAATTCATAGCGAATGAAATACCGGCTGCTTTATCCCCCTCACTACCGGTGCAACTTCCTAGTAAGGAAGGAGCCGCTAATGTTCCAAGCATAACCATACCTCCTGTTTTAATGAAATCACGTCTGTTAATATTCATGTTGTTGTTGTTTAGCCCAATCCATCACGTTTGCGGGTGGACGTTGATTCAATAATTCTTTTTTCATAAAGTCCATGTAAGGAGCTACATGCTTGAAGAATTTCTTGTATCCCTTACATAGATAATTTAGTCCCGGCTCTCCATTCGGCGTATGGAGAAACCGGTTTTTCGGGCACTCTCCATGGCAAGCGAAAAGATATTCGCATTCCTTGCATTGCGTAGGGAGCTTATCTTCTTTATCCGTTCCAAACTTTTGTTGTACCGGACTGTACATCATCTCCGTTAATGTCTTTGTTTGGATATTCCCGAGTTTGTATTCTGGGAATACGAAATGGTCGCAAGCGTACACGTCGCCATTGAACTCCATTACCCCGGCGTGACCGCAATGGCGGGCCAAGGAGCAGACCCCGGGTTGCTCACCTACCCAGTTGGCCAAGGTGGAATCGAATAATTGGATGTAGAACTTGCCGATATCCTCTTTCAGCCACTCGTCGAACAAGGCGCAAAGGAAATCCCCCCATTTCTCGCTATCTACCGAGAACGAAGCTAGCTCGATCGCAGCGTTTTGCTCCTCGGGAGAAGATAGCTTGGTACCTTCCTTGTGCCGGCCGATACGCTCCACGATCGGGGCGAATTGGATGAAACGGCAATCCAGTTCCTTGAAGAAATTATAGAATTCCAGCGGATAATCCACGTTATAATCATTCACGACGGCCATGGCGTTATACTCTACCCCATGTTTTTTCAGCAACTCGATTCCCTTCATCACCTTATAGAAAGAGGGGAGTCCCTGCCGGTTCCTACGGTATTCGTCGTGGAACTCTTGCGGGCCATCGATAGATACACCCACCAAGAAATTATTTTCCTTGAAAAATTGGCACCACTCATCATTCAATAGGGTACCATTGGTTTGGATACAGTTATCTATTTGCCGTCCTCCCGCATACTTACGCTGCAACTCCAAGGCTTTTTTATAGAAGCTGATCGGCCGCATCAGCGTCTCGCCTCCATGCCATGTAAACAAGACTTCTTGCATGGTTTGGCATTCCATGTATTCCTTGATGAACTTCTCGAGTATCTGATCTGTCATGATGTGATTCTTTACATCCGGATAGAACTTGCTTTTCTCAAGGTAATAACAATACTCGCATGCCAAATTACAAACAGAACCAATCGGTTTCAACATGATGTAGACCGGCTTAGCGAAAGGGGAAATATAGGAACTATTCATGGTATATTATTAGATGTTACATTTCTATTTCAACTCGAACTCGCTAAGTACAATTTTTTGTTTTAGTTCGCTGAACGTTTGATCGGACTTAGTCAGTGTACGGAAGGTATATTTATCCCCGTATGTGGAAAGTACCTTTTCCATCTCATTTTCTCCGATCAAGAAATAACCTTTGGCGGGTGTTTCTTTATCGAAGTCATGGAAGATATTTCCCATATAGAAGTTTAACCCGTACAGATTCCGATAAATCCGAAGGTTATTTACGACATATACATTCTTTTTATTCAATGGATATTCTTTCAGGATACGTTCAGCGAAAACACGGCAAGAATCCCCTTCACGAATACCTCTCATAATGACACCATCAATTAATAAATTAACCGAGAATGTCAAGGCTATCGTAGCGTAGAGAATCTTGATATTTATTTTCTTGAACATCTGGTAATAGACCGTTCCTAATATCAATAGATTTATGAAGATAATACAGATCGTAAGCGTGCTGGGATGAACCAATACTTTTGATACCATTCGTACCATGTCCAAGGTCGATGCGTTTTGTGTATATTGACCGACGATACCAACAGGATCAATAATACCGAATACCGTAAGCAAGATCGCTATCATGACGACACTTACTACGGAAGCTAAAAAGGCAGCGAATACCCGAGTTACTTTCGTACGGTATTCTGTAATATATAAGGCATACTGAGCCAAGAACAAGGCAATGAACGGATAAGCCGGCATTAAATATACGCTTCGTTTACTGGAAGGGATCGAATAGAAGAAAAGGATGCCGATTAAAGCAACCAAACTAAATAAACGAACTTTTTCCATGGAGCGGATACGTTTCCACGTATTCTTTAAGATCTCTTTAATAGGTTGCTCAGGCTTGCTAAGTTTCAGCCCGAATAAAGAGAAGAAAAAGAAAATAGTCCAAGGTATAAAGCCTGCCGCCAACGTCATGAAATTGTACCAAACACCATTCTCATGCCCCAGATCATAGGAAATTTCAGGAGTGTTTAGGTGTAAGAAACGAGCGAAATTCTCCGCTAATACGACATTAAGGAACTCATCTCCCCCCTGCTTCCATGCGGCGGTATACCACAACATCGGTAGGAATAAAGAGGAAATTCCCGCATATAATAAAGTCTTGAATATGGTGAGATAACTGTATTGACCTAACATTAATAGATAAATGCCGAATACGAATAGGGGCAATACTACGCCTACCGGTCCTTTGGTCAGAACGGCGCATCCTAATAATAAAGGTATGAATATGGGAAGTCCTTTCAGCTCTAATTTATCTTCCCATCGATATAGCTGGAAAAGCCCTATGACGATGAAAGTAGTGAGCAACATATCCACCCGAGTCGTCATGGCCGCCCGATGTATCTCTACGCAGGTGACCAATAGGAGGGTCGCTATGAATGCCTCCTGAAACTTTACGATTCGTTTACCGAAAAAGACCAATACGAACCCGATCAAGGTAATAAAGGCTAAAGCCGATGGCAAGCGGGAGGTGAACTCGGAAACATATCCCTGTGGATAGGAGAAAGCAGCCATTAACCAATGCGCCATCGGTGGCTTAAAAGCGAACTCGTTGGCGTAGGATTGTGGCAAGACCCAATTGCCCGTCTCGAGCATGGAGATCGCTACGGCCGCTTCCCGGGGTTCCCCTTTGGTGGAGAAGTCGCCGAGGCCGATCCAAGGTAACACAGATATAATACAGATTACTACCATCATGGTTACCGGCTTTTGCAAGTAAAGATATTGAAGTGTAGGTGTACGCATATGACAATTAATATATAGGGCTTTGGCCCATTAATGTTATAAAACAGTTTGCAAAAGAACAATTTTTTATGGACTTTCCCCGCATTTTTAGAAACTTTTTATGTGCCCAATGAATGTTTGATAGCCTTTCGTATCGCTTCCGCATCCTCCTTGTTTTCCTTTAATATGGAGAGAATCAGGTTTAAATAACTCTCTTTGTTACTGATACCGCAGATCGCGCATAGGCGGCTCTGTGGTAACATCCCTTTTTGATTATAAACACGGAGGATGCTTTTGTAGTTCTCCGTTTCTATATAAGACTCGAACTCTTCTTTTATGTTTTTGTATATTTCTTCCACATGGATGTTCAGACGGATACTCTCTACATGTTCGGTTAATTGCTCCACCGTCGTTATCTTGCGATCAACGGTAGTCTCCAGTTTTTTACGGACTTGATGTTTGGCATGAAGGATTACTTGCGAGTCCAGTTCTTTTTGGAAAAGACGTACTACGTTTTCTTTCACTTGCTTGAAAACATCGTCCGGATCTTTCATCAACCGTTTGGCGACCGTCTTGATCACATCCTCTATCATCAATAGGTTCTCCACTTCCGCTACGTCCGGTACATAAATATGTTGTTCCCGTAGATAGTTTATTTCTCCTTGTGTACGCCTATCACGATCTACGATACCTTTGCTATCTAATGTATGGAAGTCTTTCAGTTGGCCGAACGCTTTGGTTGTCTCGATTACTTTTTGGCAACCACCCATCGGTTTCACCAAATAATCGGGGAATATGAAGGGGTAAAGCTTACTGTCGATACTGTTCGTGTCGGTCCCTTCGATAAACAAGATCGGTTTCCGGCTGCCAAGTATTTCCATATATACTTCTTCCGGGAAACTTTCATTACTCTCGATTAACTCGTAATCCCATACGGAATGATCCGCGTCGTAAGAACGAATCCAGATCCGTTTGCTGTCGGAGCGGGAGGTGGCGAAATCAATGTCATGTGTGAGATAAACAAACGTACAGTCCGGACGTATCGCCTCAATCTCGTCCCAAAGCTGGTTCTTTATGGAGTTGTGGAGAAGGGTTTCCGGCTCTTCGATCACGAGCAAGGCGTTCGGGCATGCGCATAATGCGGCCCCAATCAAGTAGAACACCAGTTTCTCGCTATCGCTCATGCGTCCGGCGGTGTAGGAATTTGAATCACGCCCCGTGGATACAAGCTCGATAAATCCCGACTTTCGTATCAGACGATTATGCGGAAACATCTTTTCCCAGATCGCTTGTATAATATCTATCTTGGTGATCGGAGGATCTACTTCGTTATTAGTCTTGCAGGCTTCCTTGAAATTGACTGCCGCCTCGAACTCCTCGCTCTGGAGTTGCAAAATCAGTTTCTCGTATTCAGAAATACGTGGCATGAACAGTCGTTCTTTGATCATAGACTGTAAACGTGCGAATTCATTGGAGGCCGATAATTTAGATTCGTCATCGCTGATGAATAAGGCATGTATACCGGATATTCTTTTCGCTTGACCGCATATCTCTCCAATAAATCTCTGCCAAAAGAGCTTTTTCCCGCACCGTTCGCTCCGATCACGACTAATATCTTCGTGTCTAGCATGATGGGATGTGTCACATTAACTTTCGTTGGGAGTGTTAGTTCCATACATGTTATTGATTAGGTTTTCAAAGATAAGCTTTTTCTTTGAAAGTTCGCACGAGACCTAAAAAATAAAGTGCCTTTTCCGAAACATCCTTAAAGACGGGAAAGGCACTTTTATTAAAACCTTAGCAGAGTTTTTTCTTATTTGCTCTTCTCCAAGATAACGCGAGCGAGGCGAGCTTGTATTTGCATTAATGTATTAACATCCTCGTTCTCGAAATTGATGTCAGCTACTTTTAAACTTCTTTTGGAAACTACCGGAGCCGATTTAGCAGCCATTAATTCTTGTACTAATTCATCTACTTGCTCTTTGATTTTCTCTGCCTTTTTTGAATAATCTACTGTACGTGCCATAGTTCTTTTGATATTTTATTTTATGAATACTATCGCAAAGATAATTACATTTTTATAATACACATAATAAAACGTAAATATTCTGTGCTATTTTTACGAAAAAGTCCGAGCTGCAATATTTTCGCAACCCGGACTAGGTAATTATCGAGATGAATGTGTGTTATGCTTTTGTCGTATTCGTCTCGGATACGTCATTTTTTACTTCCCAATGGAACGGTTCGAATTCAGTGTTCGGATCTACCCAAGATGCTTTCTTAGACGCATAGATAATAAACGGTGCCGCAACGACAACAATTACACCGATGAAGAGAACGGCGAACCAAACCGTATTATTTCCTGTAGAAATCTGGCTAGGAGGAATGAAACTTAATACGAACGCTAATAAGGAACCACAGAATCCTAAACCTCCGATCAACCACATCAAGCCATTGCCACCTTTTCCGATACGGAAAGGACGACCTGCCTTTTTCATCTTATAACGTAATGCGATCGCTCCGGAGAACATCAACATATACATTATTAAATATAAGATCACCGTAAGCTGTGATAAGATCTGATAAAAGCTTTGTACGGATGGCATTACCACGAATAATAAGCTAAGAAGTGTAACAGCCGCTCCTTGGATATAAAGGATGTTTTTCTGTACGCCGATCTTATTGGTCTTCTGGAAGAACGGGGGCAGATAACCTGCTTTACCAACTGCGAATATACCTTTGGAAGGACCAGCGACCCATGTCAATACTCCTGCTAATACGCCAAATGCCAAAGCGATAGCGATAATTGGGGATAACCATGAGGCATGAATGTACTTGAAGTAATTGTCGAATCCCACTAATAAACTTTGCGTAAGATTGATGTCTTTCTCTGGGATAATAATACCCAACGCAAAAGTTCCTAGTACGAAGATTACAACGGTGATCAAGGCACCGATAAATACAGCTTTCGGATAGTTTTTAGAAGGATTGTCAACGTCTTTCACGTGAATACCGCCCATTTCCATACCTGCGTAAAAAAGGAAGATACTTGCGGCTAAGACTAAGTTGTCGAATTTACTGAAGTCGGGGAAGAAGTTACTGTGGAAATCCATATTGGAATGCCCGCCAGTCGCTAGGTATACGATACCTAAAATGATGAGTAACGCCGCTGGTATGATAGTACCTACCATACCTCCGATTTTCGCTACTTTTCCAACCCAACTCAATCCCTTTAGTGAGATAAATGTAGCCAGCCAATAAATAATTAACACGATCGCTAATGTGTAGTATTTGTTATTCGCCAGCAGCATATCTTCGGGATGATCCATACCGATGAAGGCGATGGATACGGCTCCAAAAGTTAATACTGTCGGATACCAGATCGTACTTTCAATCCATTGAACCCAGATAGCCAGAAAGCCTAGACGTTTTCCATAGGCCTCACCTACCCAACGGAATACACCACCTTGTTTGTCTTGGAACATTGCCGCTAATTCCGCTGCCACCAAAGAGGTCGGGATTAAGAATACGATTGCCGCGAATAAGTAATAGAAAGCCGAACTTAGTCCGTATACGGCTTCTGCTGGCAGTCCGCGTAAAGATACTACTGCCGTCACGTTCATGATTGCTAGGGTAAACACACCTAGCTTTACTGTCTTGTTGATATTTGCCATAGATTTATGTTTTAAAAATGAGAATTACTTCTCTCGTTTAAGTCTGAGTTTATAACAGCGAATCAAAGAAGATGTTTTGTTTTTGCTACGTAAAACTTGGTTAATTAACACATTTCGCTGTTTAAACAAATGGTATATGAGGTTTGTTGTCATAAACCAAAATGAAAAGGATTATAATTAAATAAATAGTAACGCTTATGAAAATGGCCGTATTTGATTTCGCATTGAGAAAGAAGGGAGTATATGGTGTGTTACATATCATTATACTATTGTTGTCGCTGTTCTTGGTTATCAGTATCTCCATCGATACATTTAAGAATATTCCCTTTTACACGCAAACTTCTTATAAGAAGATTCAATTATGGATCTGTTTGTTTTTTCTTTTCGATTTTGTTTTGGAATTTTTCCTGTCGAAAGATAAATTACGTTATTTGCGAACGCACTTTATTTTCTTGCTCGTAGCGATCCCTTACCAAAATATAATAGAATATTATCATATTATCACCTCACCCGAGCTTAGTTATTTCTTACGTTTCGTTCCTTTGGTACGGGGTGGGTATGCGTTGGCGATCGTGGTGGGATGGTTGTCGTACAATAAGGCGTCGGGCTTGTTTGTCTCTTACTTGACGATGTTGCTGGCCACGGTTTATTTCTCAAGTCTTATATTTTTTGTCTTGGAGCACAAGGTGAACCCGTTGGTGGCTAATTATGGGGACGCTCTATGGTGGGCGTTTATGGATGTGACAACGGTTGGCTCTAACATATCCGCTATTACGGTTACGGGGCGAGTCCTTTCGGTCGTATTGGCTGCTTTGGGCATGATGATGTTTCCAATATTTACGGTATATGTGACAAGCCTTGTCCAAAAAAGTAACGAGGAGAAAAAAAGGTTTTATGAGAACATGCAGGCTCCTTCTCCCCAGCCAGAGGTGAAGGATAAATAGAAACTCTAGTTCCTACAGTGGATACTGCGAGGTCTTCCCGTAGGGAACAAACAGGCTGGAGGAAGTGGCGGAGATTACACTATGATTTGCTGGAAAGTTTGATTGGCTTCTGTTTTTTTCGTATCTTTACGGCCCCTAAAACCAGATAGGTAAAAGATGATAAAAGATAAGCAGGCATTGGAAGGCGGGCGCATATCCATACTTGGCGCACGTGTTCATAATCTGAAGAATATAGATGTAGAGATTCCGAGGAATAAGTTGACGGTGATTACCGGCATGAGTGGTAGCGGCAAGTCATCATTGGCGTTCGATACGATTTTCGCTGAGGGACAAAGGCGGTATGTGGAGACATTCTCGGCTTACGCCCGGAATTTCTTAGGGAATATGGAGAGACCCGATGTGGATAAGATAACGGGTCTGAGTCCGGTTATCTCCATTGAGCAAAAGACAACCAATAAGAATCCTCGTTCCACCGTCGGTACGACTACCGAGATCTATGACTTTTTCCGTTTGCTTTACGCTAGGGCGGGAGAGGCCTATTCCTATTTGAGCGGGGAGAAGATGGTGAAATATACCGAGGATCAAGTCTTACGGCTGATCTTGGATGAGTACAACGGGAAAAAAACGTATCTCTTGGCTCCGTTGGTCCGTAATCGTAAGGGGCACTATAAGGAACTTTTCGAGCAGATACGTAAAAAAGGATATCTGAACGTCCGTGTCGATGGCGAGTTGAAAGAGATCTTCCATGGGATGAAGCTGGATCGTTATAAGATGCACAGCATCGAGGTGGTGATCGATAAGATGATTGTCTCCGAGGCAGACGAGCGTCGTTTGAAAGAGAGCTTGAAGATCGCCATGAAGCAAGGCGATGGCCTTGTGCTGATACTGGATGCCGAGACTAACGAGGTTCGCCATTATAGTCGTCGTTTGATGGACCCGGTGACCGGATTGTCTTACAGTGAGCCGGCTCCGCATAATTTCTCGTTCAACTCCCCTCAAGGAGCGTGTCCGAAATGTAAAGGCTTAGGACAGGTCAATTTGTTGGATATGGACAAGATCGTTCCCGATCCATCCTTAAGTATATATAGCGGTGGCATCGTCGCTTTGGGTAAATATAAGAATTCGTTGATATTCTGGCAGATTGAGGCGCTTTGCCAAAAGCATGGCGTGACGATCAAGACGCCTATACGGGATATTCCCGAGGAGGCGATGGACGAGATCATGAACGGTACGGACGAGCGGTTGCAGATCAAGAATGACTCGTTAGGATCGTCTAACTATTTTTTGTCGTATGAGGGAGTCGCCAAGTATATCTTGATGCAACAGGAGAGCGAGGCATCCGCCTCGGCGCAGAAATGGGCGGGACAATTCATCAAGATGGCCACTTGTCCGGAATGTAACGGCTGGCGATTGAATAAGGAGGCGTTGAGCTACCGGATAGCGGGAAAGAATATCGCCGAGTTGTCGGCCATGGATATCTCGGAATTATACGAGTGGCTGGAGGGTATCGAGGAGAAGCTGGACCCGAAACAGCTTCGGATCGCTACGGAGATATTGAAGGAGATACGCTCCCGCCTGCGCTTCTTGCTGGATGTGGGATTGGATTATCTTTCCATGAACCGGGGTTCCGCTACCTTGTCTGGCGGTGAGAGCCAGCGTATCCGTTTGGCTACCCAGATCGGAAGTCAATTGGTGAACGTACTTTATATATTGGATGAGCCGAGTATCGGTTTACACCAACGGGACAACGTCCGTTTGATTAATTCCCTGAAACAATTGCGTGATACGGGAAACTCCGTGATCGTCGTGGAGCATGATAAGGATATGATGCTGAGTGCCGATTACGTGGTGGATATGGGGCCTAAAGCGGGCCGTCTGGGTGGTGAGGTCGTCTTTGAGGGAACGCCCAAGGAGATGTTGCGTGTAGATACCTTGACCTCTTCCTATCTGAATGGAAACACGGAGATAGCCGTTCCTGCCGAGCGTCGGAAAGGCAACGGGCAGTTTATTACGATCAAGGGAGCCAGTGGCAATAACCTGAAGCATGTGGACGTGTCTTTTCCCTTGGGTACGCTTATTTGCGTCACGGGTGTGTCGGGTAGCGGAAAGTCTACCTTGATAAATCGCACGCTGCAACCGATCTTGAGCCAGCATTTCTATCACTCGCTGGAAGACCCCTTGGCATACGACGTCATCGAGGGAATCGAGCATGTAGATAAGATCGTGAATGTGGATCAATCTCCGATCGGTCGTTCCCCCCGGAGCAACCCGGCTACCTATACGGGGGTATTCTCGGATATCCGGAATCTGTTCGTGGAACTTCCGGAATCGAAGGTGAGAGGGTATAAACCGGGACGTTTCTCTTTTAACGTATCGGGCGGACGGTGCGAGACCTGTAAGGGAAATGGTTATAAGACGATCGAGATGAATTTCCTACCGGACGTGCTGGTGCCTTGCGAGGATTGTCACGGCAAGCGATATAACCGGGAAACCCTAGAGGTTCGTTTTCGTGGGAAATCAATTGCGGATATCTTGGATATGACGATTAATATGGCAGTGGAGTTCTTCGAGAATATCCCGACGATCTTATCCAAGATCAAGGTCCTGCAAGATGTAGGTCTGGGATATATCAAGTTGGGGCAACCCTCTACTACCTTATCCGGTGGCGAGAGCCAACGTGTCAAGCTGGCTACCGAGCTGGCAAAGCGGGATACGGGAAAGACGCTTTATGTATTGGATGAACCTACCACCGGTCTGCACTTCGAGGATATCCGGGTCTTGCTGGGGGTATTGAACAAGTTGGTGGATAAAGGCAACACGATCATCGTTATCGAACATAACCTCGATGTTATCAAGAGCGCCGATTACTTGATCGATATGGGTCCCGAGGGCGGTCGTCGTGGAGGCAATGTCCTTTTTACCGGAACTCCGGAAGCTTTAGCAAAGAGTGGTGTCGGGTTTACGGCTCCGTTCTTGAAAGAAGAGTTAGATATAGCAAATAAGAAAAAATGAAGAATCCTATACAAATGATCAAGCAGTGCGTGGAGAAGGAGGAACCTTACTTCGTGCTGAGAGGGCAGGACGTATGTGCGTTGGCTGCCATAGAGACCTATTATGAGGAGGTGAGGAATAAGGTGAAAGATCCTTATTTCATCGAGGAGATCGAAGAGATCATGAAAGATTTCCGGGCGTACCGGGAGGAAGTGTCTAACACTAAAATACCGGATTGATTTATGGCAGACGACAGTTACAAGACCATCAAGCAAGTAGCCGAGGGATATTATACCGAGAAGCGCAGCCGCTTTATCTCGTATGCTATCCCCGTGCGTACGGTAGAAGAGGTGAAGGAGCAACTGGAGAAATACCGTAAACAATATTATGATGCCCGCCATGTATGCTGGGCGTATATGTTAGGTCCAGAGCGGCAGACGTTCCGGGCCAACGATGACGGGGAGCCTTCTTCCACGGCCGGGAAACCGATCCTCGGACAGATCAACTCGAATGAGCTGACCGATTTATTGATTGTCGTAGTACGTTACTGGAATCGAGTTAGGAACCAGCGGGCTGATCGTCGCTTATCGCACGGCCGCCGCCGAGGCTATCGCCGCCGCAGAGATCGAGGAACGTACGGTAGACGAGGACATCACGGTCGTTTTCGAATACCCATACCTGAACGGGATCATGCGTATCGTAAAAGAGGATAACCCCGCTATCATCTCACAGAAGTTCGAGATGGATTGCGAGATGACGCTTCGTATCCGTAAAGGGGAGGCCGAACGCCTCAAGAATCGCTTGTTAAAGGTTGAGACCGCTTATCTAAAAGAGTAGCAAGCGATCAACTAATTCAATTTTCAATTGTTTTTTGTAGAGACAAGGCTCATGAGGAACCCTGCCCCTGCATTTTATTGTGTAAATATTAATATAGTTTTATCTGAATGAAAAAAGTTCTTTTATTCTCTTTTTTTCTAGTGTTGGGTTTGGTCGTGTCGCAAATGCTTCCCGCTATGGTGGGGGAACAGTATTCGCTGGTAAAGACGATCTCTAATACATTTTTGTTTATTTGCCTTGCGTTTATCATGATTAATGTGGGGCGTGAGTTCGAGATTGATAAGACCCGGTGGAAGTCTTATACCGAAGATTATTTCATAGCGATGGCTACGGCTGCGTTTCCGTGGATATTCGTGGCTTTATATTATATGTTTGTCTTGCTTCCGGGCGATTTATGGGGAAGTTGGGACGCTTGGAAGGAGAACCTGTTGCTAAGCCGGTTCGCCGCGCCTACCTCGGCGGGTATCTTGTTTACGATGTTGGCCGCCGCCGGGCTAAAAGCCTCTTGGGTGTATAAGAAGGTACAGGTATTGGCGATCTTCGACGACTTGGATACGATCCTGTTGATGATCCCGTTGCAAATCATGATGATCGGCTTGCGCTGGCAATTGGGAGTCATTATTCTGGTTGTGGTATTGCTCTTGATTCTGGGTTGGAAGAAAATGGGATATTATAATGTACGTCAAGACTGGAAAGCCATCTTGTTCTATGCTGTCGTGACGTTTGGTATCACGCAAGTGATTTATCTGGTATCGAAACATATGTACGGGGAGGAGGCTAGCATCCATATCGAGGTACTTTTACCTGCGTTTGTCGTAGGTATGATCATGCGGCATAAGCATATCGATACCAAGATCGAGCATCAAGTGTCCGATTTTATCTCTTATCTCTTTATGTTCCTTGTCGGAGTGAGCATGCCGGTGTTTATGGGCGTGGATTTCGCTCAGCAAGCGGCGGAAGTAACTACGGTGACAGGTTCCCAGCCGATGATGTCATGGTCAATGATCGCTTTACACGTCGTAATCGTCTCATTCTTATCCAATATCGGTAAACTATTTCCTTTGTTTTTCTACCGTGACCGGATGAAACGGGAGCGTTTGGCGCTGTCTATCGGTATGTTTACCCGTGGAGAGGTAGGAGCCGGCGTTATTTTCATAGCCTTGGGATATGGATTAGGTGGCCCTATGTTGATAATTTCTGTGTTAACTATTGTGTTTAATTTAATTTTAACTGGTATCTTTGTCATCTGGGTAGAGAAACTCACACGCAGCGCTTATAACCTGGAGCAAGCAGGAAAAGCCAAAGCTGTCAATTAATAGAAAAAACACTTGAAGGTATTTCAAGATGATATCCCGTTTCCCTCTTGGGAGGGAAAGGGAATAGTCATAGTACGATCAATTGTTGAAGACCTTCATCTAACTTATTATTTATGGACCGTACGATTAATGTTATCCTTAAACCGTTGCGTCGCTTCGCTATACAGAAGCCGAACGCTAGTCTTTTATTGTTTGCCGCTACCATCGTTGCTATGGTCTTGGCCAATTCGCCTTGGGCAGATAGGTATCACCAGTTATTAGCTTTTCCAATCGATCTGCAAGCCGGGCAGTTTAACTTCTTTGCGCATCATGGCGAGACTATGTCTATGCTGGCTTTCGTGAACGACGCCCTTATGGCGGTTTTCTTTTTCGTGATCGGTCTGGAGATCAAGCAAGAGGTATTGATCGGTGAGTTGAGTTCCGTGCGGAAGGCGCTATTGCCTATTATCGCCGCCTGTGGTGGAATGATCGTGCCGGTCTTATTTTATATGTTAGTATGTAATACGCCTCCCGAGGTAAACGGGGCGGCTATTCCAATGGCTACGGATATCGCTTTCGCCTTGGCCGTATTGGGCTTGTTGGGGAAGCGGGTGCCGTTGAGCATGCGTATCTTCTTGACCGCCTTGGCTGTGGTGGATGATATTGGAGGTATCATAATTATCGCCCTGTTTTATAGCGGGCATATCGCTTTCGAGCCTTTGTTGATATCCCTGATAGTCCTCGCTTTGTTGTATGTGGGAGGAAAGTTCCGGGTACACAACCGATTGTTTTTCTATATCGGTGGCTTTATCGTTTGGTTGCTATTTCTGGAGTCAGGAATCCATCCGACAATCGCCGGCGTGTTGATCGCCTTTACGGTTCCAGCCCGTCCGGTTGTTAAGCTAGATGATTTCACGTGTGATATGACCGGGTATTTGAATATGCTGGACTATACCGAGGTTCGTCAGTCCCGTAAAGCGGAAGTGCTTACGCCTACACAAATTCAGGTATTGAATAACATCCATACGTTGGCGGATAAAACGATCAGTCCGTTGCAGACCATCGCTGATAAGTTGCATCCTTTGGTAAACTATGTGATACTTCCTTTATTCGCTTTCGTGAATGCCGGTGTGACATTCGGGGATATCCAACCCCAGACATTGGTTAATGTTCCCTTGGCGGTGTTCGTGGGCCTATTTGTAGGAAAGACATTAGGTATATTCTCTTTCTCTTACTTGTTTGCGTGTACGCCATTCGCCTCCATGCCTACAGGCATGAGCAAGCGTAATTTATTTGGAGTATCCATGTTGGGAGGAATAGGTTTCACGGTAGCCTTGTTCATAGCGAATCTTTCCTTTGACGGCAGTACGGCGGCGGGTGCCGATCTCTTGAATCAGGCGAAGCTGGGTGTATTCACGGGATCGTTTATATCCGGTCTTTGCGGTTATCTGGTATTGAAATGGGTTTTACCTAAAGAAAAAGTGGAAACGATCTAAATAAAAAGGCAGTCCGGCAAGGACTGCCTTTTACATTATATTATGCCGTAACTAAAGTTTCGTGAGATCTTGTTGCCATGTAATATATGATTTGATAATTGAGCACGCCTTCTTAAACCTCTTTGGATTTGTTGAATAGCGAGCCGATCCATAATAACAAAATAGCTCCGACCGTAGAGGTTATCAAGCTCCCTAAGATACCACCGGCCGATATGCCTAGTAAACTGAATACCCAGCCACCCAATACACCTCCAATAATACCTAGGATCAAATTAACAATGACCCCGAAACCTCCTCCACGCATAATCTTACCAGCCAGATAACCGGCTACGATACCGATGATAATAGACCAAATAAATCCCATAACGAATAGTTTTATATTTTATTAAAAAGTTCTGATGCTTTGTATTTAAACACATCCGAAAAGTCTTTGGTTGCGTTTTGTACCTCTTTTTAACGAATCATTCCAAAAGATCTAGCGAATCTATGAAGGATTCATAGACGGGATGGTTCAATTGAAAGACAATCGCTTCGAAAGGACGGAGCGTGATATCTTTTTGAGGCGCCATATGACTTCGGTCCCCGTAATTGTCCAATAGGACGTGTGCGTTACTCATATCTATCCCCGGAGTGGAGATTGCCGCCTTGGGGGAGAAATTGAGCATAATCAGATAAGTGTCGGCCCCAGTCTTGCGTAAGAAGGTATAGGATTGGGGATTCTCCGCATCCAGCAAATGATAACTGCCATAAATCAAACTCGGATTCTCCTTACGGAAGCTGACTACTTTCTTAAAATAATTAAGTATGGAGGTCGGATCTTTTTCTTCGTCCGCTACGTTTATCCAAGTATAATCCGGATTTACCTTTAACCAAGGGGTTCCTGCCGTAAATCCCGCTTCCGGCGAGCGATCCCATTGGAAAGGAGTGCGGGCGTTGTCTCGTCCGGTCTCTTTCTGTTCGTCCAATACCGCCTGCGGATCTTTACCCTCTGCTTTCGCTTTCTTATAGCGGTTGATCGTATCGATATCGTTATAATCCTCGATATGGTCGAACCGAATGTTACGCATACCTATCTCGTCCCCGGCGAACCAATAAGGCGTTCCTCTCATCGTAAGCAGAAAAGTAATAAGCATCTTGGCGGACAAGGCCCTGAACTCATCCTTATCGCTACCAAAGCGACTGACCATACGGGGCTGGTCATGATTACCCAAGTAGATCGAGGGCCAACCCTTATCTACCGCCTTATCCCATTCCGTAAACATCTTCTTTAGGGCGATCAAGCTATAGTCTATACCGGATTCCGGATTGTCCGGTAGGGTTGTATTCCGGATACGGGCGGCGTCGAAATGATAAAGCATATTCAACTCTTCCCGGGCCGGATCGACAAATTTAGCGACATCATCTACCATCACGGCCGAACCTTCTCCAACACTCATACAATCGTATTTGCTTAATACCTGCCGATTCATCTCGTGAAGATAGAGGTGTAGGCGAGGCTCTTTGGCATAGAAAGAAAAGATATCCGGATATTTCTTGGAATCTATGAGAGGGAATGAGGGATCTTTGGCGATAAGAGAGATGGAATCCATGCGAAAACCGTCTATCCCTTTATCGAACCAGAAGCGCATCATATCGAAAATCTCTTGGCGTACCTCTGGGTTCTCCCAATTTAAGTCGGGTTGTTTCCGGGAGAAATAATGCAGGTAATACGAGTCGGTTGGCTTGTTATACGTCCAAGCGTTGCCTTCCTCGTCGAAATAGCTGAGGCGCAAGGGAGGCTCACCTTTCTCGGCCGGCCACCAATGGTAATAATTATAATAGGGATTATGTCTGGATTTACGGGCTTCCTCGAACCAAGGATGCTCGTCGCTGGTATGGTTTACTACCAAGTCCAGTACCAGTCGCATCTCCCGTTTATGAATCTCTTTTAGGAGGCGGTCGAAATCTTCCATCGTACCGAATTCTCTCATGATTTCCCGATAGTCGCTGATGTCGTAACCATTATCATCGTTGGGAGAGAGAAAGATCGGGTTTAACCAGATGATATCCACACCCAAGCTTTGTATATAATCCAAGCGGGAGGTGATACCGTTTAAGTCACCGATTCCGTCGCCATCGCTGTCCTGAAAGCTACGGGGATAGATTTGGTATATAATCGCTTCTTTCCACCAAGTCTTTTGAATGTCCTCTTGACCGGACGTACTCTCTGTAACATGCTTTGAATCCATCTTATTATTCTTTAGTTTTTTACTATAACAAAAGGATGTGGTGGTTAGTTTCAGCAACTTATGACGCTTGGGAAGTGTTGTTTTATCAACAAATAGAAGAAACATATGGAAAATGGAGTAATGATGCAGTATTTCGAATGGAATCTGCCGAACGATGGAATGCTGTGGAAACGGCTGAAGGATGACGCCTCGCATTTACATGAGATCGGGATCAGCGCCGTATGGATCCCACCCGCTTACAAAGGCCATGAGCAAGCGGACGAGGGGTATGGAACCTATGATCTATATGATTTGGGGGAGTTCGACCAAAAAGGGACCATACGCACCAAGTATGGAACTAAACAGGAACTTCAAGAAATGATCGAGGAACTTCACCGGAACCAGATTGGCGTATATCTGGATGCCGTGATGAACCATAAGGCGGGAGCCGATTATACCGAGTGGTTTATGGCGCAAGAGGTAGATCCTGGGCAACGGGAAAACGCTACCAGCGAACCCCATGAGATAGAGGGCTGGACCGGCTTCGACTTCCCGGGGCGTGGCAATATGTATTCTAATTTTAAATGGCATTGGTTTCATTTCTCCGGGACGGACTATGATGTATCCCGCAAGAAGGAAGGTATATTCCAGATTCTGGGAGAGGGAAAACATTGGAGTGAGGGAGTCGATGATGAGAATGGAAATTACGACTATCTCATGTTCGCCGATCTGGATTTCGATAACCCTGAAGTCGTGCGTGAGATGCAGGAATGGGGGATCTGGGTATCGAACGAACTAAACTTGGACGGTATGCGACTCGATGCGATCAAGCATATGAACGACCAGTTTATCAAGCATTTTCTGGAGGCGGTGAGAGCGGATCGGGGAGAGGGCTTCTACGCTGTCGGGGAATATTGGAAAAACGATACCGAATCGTTGGAGGCTTACCTGTCGCAAGTAGAATATAACGTGGATTTGTTTGACGTAGCCTTACATTATAACTTGAATGAGGCTTCCGAGAAAGGTCGTGACTATGATTTACGCGATCTATTAAAAGGGACCTTGGTCGAGATATGCCCGGATCAAGCCGTCACCTTCGTGGATAACCATGATTCCCAGAAAAACAGTTCTTTGGAGTCGCAGGTGAAGGATTGGTTCAAACCTTCCGCCTACGGTTTGATCCTGTTGATGAAGAAAGGGTATCCGTGTATCTTTTATGGGGATTATTATGGCGTAAAAGGGAAGAAATCTCCCCATCGTAAGGTATTGGATATGCTATTGCGTGTCCGGAAAGAATATGCGTACGGGGAAGAGGTGGATTATTTTGATCATCCGAACACGATCGGCTTCGTACGCTTGGGAGATCCGGGACATGCTGATTCGGGCTTGGCGGTGGTTATCTCGAACGGGGAAGATGGAGAGAAAACAATGTCTGTGGGGGAGAACCGGAAAGGCGAGGTATGGCATGAGATCACAGGCTCGGTAAAAGATACCGTGACGATTGATGAGGAAGGGAAAGGCTGTTTCCTTGTCAAGGGAGGCAAATTGGCTG
>ERZ791919.1315-NODE-1315-length-21879-cov-11.030059_pt1 | contig 21879 bp, 17 predicted proteins | sample MGYA00510137_ERZ791919 | MGnify/ENA primary metagenome ERZ791919 (study PRJEB30046, sample SAMN00792059) | human gut metagenome | study: EMG produced TPA metagenomics assembly of the A metagenome-wide association study of gut microbiota in type 2...
GGCCAGAAGCCGGAGGACAAGCGGCAGCCTTTCCCCGGGAGGCGCCGGGCCCCGCGGCAGTCCGGCTCTTCCCGTCACGGCGGCCATGCCCCCTGCCGCCGGACGTGCCGCCCGCAAAAAAGACTTGACCCCGGCACATGAATGGCATACATACCACGCTACGCCGCGTTGCGGCGCCCATGTGGGGAAGTAGCTCAGCTGGGAGAGCATCGCCTTCGCAAGGCGGGGGTCGGGAGTTCAAGTCTCCTCTTCTCCACCACAGATAATTCAAGGGGTTACGGTTCTGGACTGTGACCCCTTTTTCTTTGCCCCGACATGTGCTATCCGGTACAGAATAGTGTCTACAAACAGTTCAAAATCCATCCCATCCTGACCGGCCCACCCAAGAGCATGCCTCCGCTCTTCAATCAAGGAAGCACTATGGCAGATATCGTTTCCATCCGGCATAATGACGAGTTGCTGGCCCTCATCATCCCGGCCGCTTACCGTGCCGACGGCATACAGTTTTTCACACCGGGGACTTTTTCCCAGCAGCTTGGATATATGAATCATCCGCAGGGGCATGAAATACTCCCCCATGATCACAATCCTGTCCCGCGTACCGTGGAGTGGACCCAGGAGGTCCTTTTTGTCCGGTCGGGCAAGGTGCGCATGGATATCTATGCGCCCGACAGCCGGACCTACCTTGAAAGCCGGATCCTCCGGCCCGGGGACGTGGTCCTGCTGGCCCACGGGGGGCACGGCTTTGCCATGCTCGAACCGTCGGAAATGATCGAAGTCAAGCAGGGGCCTTATGCCGGTGAGCAGGACAAGGAGCGCTTTGCCTCCGTCCCTGCCGGCCAGATCCGTATCCGGGAATGACCTTCCCCCAATTTCCAACACGCACAGCACCATGAAGAAAGCACTCATCACCGGCATCACCGGACAGGACGGCGCCTATCTGGCGGAATTCCTTCTGAACAAGGGCTATGAGGTCCACGGCATCAAGCGCCGCTCTTCCCTGTTCAATACGGACCGTATCGACCATCTTTATCAGGGGCCGCACCAGAAAGGCCGCAAGTTCGTACTGCACTACGGGGATCTTTCCGACGCCGGCAATCTGATCCGCATCATGCAGGAAGTGCAGCCGGACGAGGTCTACAATCTGGCGGCCCAGAGCCATGTGCAGGTCTCCTTCGAATCGCCCGAGTACACCGCCAATGTGGACGCCCTGGGTACCCTGCGCCTTCTGGAGGCCATCCGCATGCTGGGGCTGGAAAAGAAGACCCGTTTCTATCAGGCCTCCACTTCGGAACTGTTCGGCAAAGTGCAGGAGATCCCGCAGACGGAGAAGACGCCCTTCTATCCCCGTTCGCCCTATGCCTGCGCCAAGCTCTATTCCTACTGGATCACGGTCAACTATCGTGAAGCCTACGGCATGTATGCCTGCAACGGCATCCTCTTTAACCACGAGTCCCCGGTGCGTGGCGAGACCTTCGTGACCCGCAAGATCACCCGTGCCCTGGCGCGCATCCTGCTGGGCCTGTCCTCCTGCCTCTACCTGGGCAACATGAACGCCAGGCGCGACTGGGGCCATGCCCGCGACTATGTGGAGATGCAGTGGCTCATGCTGCAGCAGGAACAGCCCGACGATTTCGTCATCGCCACGGGGCGCCAGTTCTCGGTGCGGGATTTCGTCAATGCCGCGGCCGCCGAGCTGGGCCTGAGCCTTGCATGGCAGGGGGAAGGCCTGGAAGAGACCGCCACCGTGGTGGCTGTTGACGCGGACAAAGCCGCGCTGGCCGCCCGGGGCAAGGCACTGACGATCCGTGTCAAGGAAGGGGACACCATCGTACGTGTGGATCCGCGCTATTTCCGTCCCACCGAGGTGGAGACCCTGCTGGGCGATCCGGCCAAGGCCAGGGAAAAGCTGGGCTGGAAGCCGCGTACCACCTTTGAGGCGATGGTGCAGGAAATGGCCCGCTACGACCTGGAGCTGGCCCTGCGCGACGCCGTGGTGGAGGACGCCGGTTTCACCAGCTTCAAGCACGAGGAATAACGCGCTACGCCGCGTCATGTTGGGGGGCGGCAAGGCGACACTATGGCCGCCCCGCGCCGTATCGAGGACATCATGTTGCAGAAAGACGGTAAATTTTTTGTGGCCGGGCATCAAGGGCTTGTGGGCAGCGCCATCTGTCGCGCCCTGCGTCGTGCCGGGTATGAGAATCTGTGCGTTCGCAGCCACGCGGAGCTGGACCTGACAGAACAGCAGGCCGTACGCGACTTTTTTGCCGCTGAAAAACCGGACTATGTCATCCTGGCTGCGGCCAAGGTGGGCGGTATCCACGCCAATGCCGCCTATCCGGCCCAGTTCATCTATGAGAACCTCCAGATCCAGAACAACGTCATCCATAGTGCCTGGCAGAACGGCGTAAAAAAATTCCTCTTTCTGGGCTCGTCCTGCATCTATCCCAAGCTCTGCCCGCAGCCCATCAAAGAGGAGTACCTGCTCACCGGCGCCCTGGAGCCCACCAATGATGCCTATGCCCTGGCCAAGATCTCCGGCATCAAGATGTGCCAGGCCTACCGCAAGCAATACGGCTTTGATGCCATCAGTGCCATGCCCACGAATCTTTATGGAATGGGAGACAACTATCACCCGGAAAACAGCCATGTGATCCCGGCCATGATCCGCCGTTTCCATGAGGCCAAGATGCAGGGGCTTGCCCAGGTGAGCATCTGGGGTACAGGCACCCCCCTGCGGGAATTTTTGCACGCGGACGACATGGCCGATGCCTGTGTCTTCCTGCTGGAACATTATTCGGATTTCGAGCATGTGAACGTGGGCAGCCAGCAGGAGATGACCATCATGGACATCGCCCGCCTGGTGGCACGCGTGGTGGGCTATGACGGCCAGATCCTCACCGATCCTTCCAAACCGGACGGCACGCCGCGCAAGCTCATGGATTCCAGCCGGCTGTTCGGCATGGGCTGGCAGCCGCGGATCGGTCTGGAAGAAGGGCTGAGGGCGGCCTATGCGGATTTTTGTACCAACTACCGCTAACAAGAGAACGTCATGCTGAAACCACAGCTTGTTGATGTCTTCAAGCGTATCTATGCAGTGCTCCCCAGCACATTACAGCGCAGCCTATGGAAGGTCACGTTACTGGCAGTGACCGCTGCCCTGATGGAGCTCATACTAGCCGGTGCGGTCTCGCTACTGGGCGTGGTTTTGGCTTCCCCCCAGAGTATTATTCATTCTGCTACCATGCAGCGGCTGCTCTATTGGCAACCCGGTCTGCAGACCTTTTGTGATGATCCCCGTCTGCTGCTGAGTCTGCTCCTCTGCCTGTTGTGCGCTGCTGTCCTGCTAAAAACCCTGCTGCTGGCGTTGCTCACCTGGCGGCAGAGCGTTTTCAGCCAGGAGGTCAGCAAGAATGTCGGTGTACGCCTGTATGCGGCATTCCTGCACGCTCCTTATCTCTGGCATACAGGCCAAAAAATCAGCCATCTCATGACCGTGCTGGGCTGGCGTACCAGCCTAGGCTTGTTCCTATTTGCCGGATTACAGGTTATCTCCCAACTGATCGTTACCAGCATCCTCATAGTCACCATCTGCCTCATGGCACCACTGGCCAGTGTCCTTATCCTGATCATCACCGGCATCAGTGCCTGGCTGATCTTCCGCTTCAGCCGTACATGTATCCAAAGATTTGCACAGCAGTGCGCTGTGGCCCAGCAGGAGTCCACCCGCATGATACATACGGGCCTCAATGGTATCCGTGAGGTCATAATCTACCAACAACAAGAACGCTTTATTGCGCGGTATACCGATGCAGAGACTCGTTATACCCACGGCCAGAGCCTGCTGCCTCTATTTCCTCCCTTGCCTTCCTGGGTTATGGAGTGGGTCGGTATGGTCTTGCTCTTGGGCACCGTCCTCATCCTGTACTGGCAGGACGCCAGCTTGGCCCATGTGAGCGCCACACTGGCCCTGCTGGCTGCGGTAGCCTGGCGCCTGCTGCCCGTCACGAACCGGGTGATACAGAGCATGATCAGCATGCAGCAGCAATTACCCATGCTGGAGCCCGTGCTGTACATGCTGCAGGAATCGGAACAGGCCGCACACAGAAGTATAGACGATGCCCCCTGCGAGCTGCAACGAGCACTAGAACTGCAGAATGTTCACTTCCGCTACCCTGCAGCTGAAGGACAGGAAAAAGAGGTTCTGTGCGGTATAAACATGCATATCCCTAAAGGGGGCATGATAGGTCTCATCGGTCCTTCCGGTGCAGGAAAAAGCACGGTCGTTGGTCTCCTGGCGGGTCTGTATTCCCCATCAGATGGGCAGATACTGGTGGACGGTGTCCCCTTGCAGGAAAAACAGCGTTCCGCCTGGATGCGCGGTATCGGCTATGTTCCCCAGTCGCCCTTCCTGCTTAATGCCAGCATCCTGGAGAATATTGCCTTTAGCCAATGGGGACAAGAAATCGACCGCGAACGCGCCTTGCGCTGCTGTCGCATGGCGGCCATGGACTTTCTTGGTGAGCTCCCTGCAGGCATCGACACGGTCATTGGTGAGCGTGGTGTCCGTCTATCCGGCGGTCAAATACAGCGTGTGGCCATTGCCCGCGCTCTATACAGCGATCCACAGATACTACTTTTTGACGAGGCGACCAGTGCCCTTGATGGGGCCTCGGAACAGGCCATCCAACATACCATCAACAGCTTGAGCGGCCAGGTGACCATGGTTGTAATTGCCCATCGCTTGACAACAGTAGAAAAGTGCGACCTAGTGTACTGGATTGATAAGGGAAGTATTACGATGCAGGGCCCCCCTAACGATGTCTTGCCGACGTACAATATGTATTTGCAGCAAACTTCAAATGGACTAAAAGAGGAAAACTATAATGACAAATAATTTCACTTGCTATCTTTGTGGGGGGAAAAAATTTATACAAAGACTAGGACATGCGCGGGATAACTCACAGCTTATCCCATTAGAATGCACTTCATGTGGACTTGTCCAACTATCATCATCCGAACATATAGATGATGATTTTTATAAAGACGGCCATATGCATGATTCAACTTCAGATATTATTTCTCCATCATTATTATTGAAAAGATCGGAAGAAGATACCATTCGTCGTATCAACATGTTTCGAAACTATATAGATAACCAGGATATACTTGATATAGGCTGTGGAGCAGGAGGATTCCTCCGCAGTAGTGCTCCTTTCGCTAAAAGTATTTGTGGTGTTGAACCAGAGCGAGGTCTGTATCCTCATTTTAAAGAATATGGACTAGAAGTATACCCAAGCCTGTCTGAGATTTCTTCCGATAGAAAGTTTGATTTAATTACATTTTTCCACGTCCTTGAGCATCTTAAAGATCCCATAAATGTACTTCGGGGAATAAAGGCATACGCAGCCAAAGGAGCCCAATGTATCATAGAGGTTCCATCTGCGAGTGATGCCCTACTAACACTATACAAAAATAAAAATTTTTCCGAATTCACCTACTGGAGTTGTCATCTTTATCTATTTACAGAAGATACATTGCGTACATGTGCTAAAAAAGCAGGATTAAAAGAATATAAAATAATCCAATATCAACGTTATCCATTGGCAAACCATCTTTATTGGTTGGCGGAAGGGAAACCAGGAGGGTAAAACATCTATAAGGATTTTGAGGATACACGGCTTAATGAAGCATATGTAGAATGCCTTAAAAAATCAAAACGCTGCGATACCATTATCGGTATTTTTAATTTTGAATGATGAAATATATAGACAAATTACTCCATAGACTTCCTATCCTGATGCCACTCCAAAAAAAGCTTTATGATGCAGTTGACCTTTTGGAACGCTGTGTCCGAGGCGGTAATAAAATACTTGTTTGTGGTAATGGAGGAAGCGCAGCGGACGCTGAACATATTGTCGGCGAATTAATGAAAGGTTTTTTGTATCCCCGGCCAGTCAGCTCAATATACCGAGAAAAGCTCCTTTTTTCTTCGCTATATCCGGTTGATGAAAATCTTTTAAAAAATCTTCAGCAGCCTATTCCTGCCTTTTCTCTTGTTGGAGGAACTGCCCTACCTACTGCCTTCGCAAATGATGCAAACTTTGAGTATTTTTTTGCACAACAGGTATTTGGATTGGGAAAAGCAGGCGATGTGCTCTGGGCCATCAGCACATCTGGCAATTCTGCCAATATCATACATGCCCTTCGTCTGGCACGAGCAATGGGGGTACATACTCTTGGCCTTACTGGCCGGGATGGCGGGATAATGGCACGATATTGTGATGTGGAAATCCGTGTACCTGAAAATACCACACCAGAAATTCAGGAGCTTCATCTTCCTGTATACCATGCCATCTGTGCTGCTCTCGAAAAAAATATTTTTGCTCAGCAATATACAGATAACGCAAGTACCCCATTTAAAATGCTCGCTTCCCAGTTACAATCGATTCAACTTATTGTTTTTGATTTTGATGGAGTTTTTACAGATAATAAGGTAATCATATCTCAAGACGGCTTAGAAAGTGTTCAGTGTAGCCGCGCAGATAGCTTAGGTTTAGCTATGCTAAAAAAGAAAAATGGACCTGAATGCTGTATTTTATCTACTGAGGAGAATCCTGTCGTTCAGACGCGAGCCAAAAAATTGGGAATTACTTGCTTCCAAGGGTGCACAAACAAAAAGGAATTTTTACTTAATTTATTACAGAAAAAAAATCTTGATGTCTCAAATATACTTTACATTGGAAATGATATGAATGATTTTGAAGTCATGTCGATACTTCCTTTATCCGCAGCCCCTGCTGATGCGCATCCTACAATAAGAAAATTAGCGCCTATCAAACTGCAATCTTATGGTGGTAATGGCGCTATCCGCGAACTGTGTGATATATTTCTGAAAATCAACAACGGAGAGTAAATATGGCAATCTTCATTATTGCTGAAATCGGCATCAATCATAATGGCAATCTTGATTTAGCAAAACAACTTATAGATTTGGCATCTGACTGTGGATGTGACGCAGTGAAATTCCAAAAGCGTGATATCGATCTTGTTTATACCAAGGAGTTCCTTGATTCCCCGCGTAAAAGCCCTTGGGGTACTACACAGCGGGCGCAAAAAGAAGGACTCGAATTTGGCCAGCAGGAATTTGAAGATATCGACAGGTATTGTAAAGAAAAAAATATTGCCTGGTTTGCATCAGCTTGGGATTTGAACAGCCTTCGTTTTCTTGATCAATTCAACTGCAACTATGCCAAAGTAGCCTCCGCCATGCTGGCTGATGAAATTTTTTTGAGGGAAGTCGCCAAGAGAGGTAAGTATACATTTATTTCCACGGCCATGAGTGACCTTTCCATGGTTGAGCGTGCCGTAAAAATTTTTCGTGAAGAAAACTGCCCCTTTGAACTTATGCACTGTGTGGGAACATATCCTATGGATCCCCGTGATGCCAATCTGCGTTGTATTCAAACATTGCGCGATACTTTCCATTGCCCTGTTGGCTATAGTGGTCATGAGTCTGGACTTGCCGTATCTTACGCTGCTGTTGGTATGGGGATTAGCTCACTTGAACGACACATCACCCTTGATCGGGCCATGTACGGCTCTGACCAGGCCGCTTCTCTGGAAGGAGCAGGGTTGAGGATGCTGTGTGGAACAGTTCGCAAAATGGAGTTGGCCCTTGGGGATGGTGTAAAGAGGATCATCGAAGCTGAAAAACCAGTTGCAGAAAAACTGAGGGCTCATCTTCAGAAGGATTGACGCGTTTTACAATGCTGTAAATTAATTATAATTTAACTGATTTCGGGATACTTGGAAACTTTTGTAAAGAAAAATGCCTTTCAAAAGTTAATCACAATCTAATATCTAATGAGGATGACACATGGGAATTTTATATAATTTTGGGAAAAAAGTTGATATGCAATCTCTTGGTAGAACTATCGCATGGCGTAAGAAAACTGCGACTGAAATGGCCAACAGGGCACAGCAACTTATGATTTCAGGCTATCGATATAGCTGCCCCATTTGTGAATGCAAAGAATCAATAGACTATGTTGAATTGCACAAAACTATATATAAACAATGCTCACAATGCGGTCATCTTTATCAATTTCAGATTTTCCATGAGGAAAATATTACAGCGCGCTATAAAGGGGAAAGTACATACTTATCTTATATGGCAGATGATAAATATTTTCAGCAACGTGTGAACATGCTTGCTACTCCAAAAGTCGAATATATCTCGACACACATCAAGAATGACAAACATTCTGAGTGGCTCGATATAGGCTGTGGGGCAGGAGAATTATTACTGGCAGCCCAGAAACTGGGTTGGAAAGTTCGTGGTATCGAAGCTAGCAATATTGGCGTTGCACAGGGAAAAAGATTAGGGTTTCGGGTTGATCAACAGTACATAACTCCTCATAATGCTTCAGACTTAATTGGTAATTCCTTCCTTATTTCTATTATGGATGTACTTGAGCACTTGGCCGATCCCTTGGCGATATTAAAAATAATTTCTGAATATGCCCAAGCATGTGAGTACATTGTTGTTGAAGTGCCTCGCCATCCATCCCTGAGCGCTCTATCTGCTAAACTATTTCCTGATAGTGTTGTACGGCATTTGATCATACCTGACCACATTCATATATTTACAGAAAAATCAGTCGAAATATTGCTTGATAAATGTGGCTTCGAAATTACACACTGCTGGAAATTTGGACAGGATTTCTATGAAATAATGTCTATGCTGACACAGCAGGCACACAAGGAAATAGGTGTGTGGCCGATTGAGCTTTTCAATGCAATAAACGATGTACAATTTGTGCTGGATAAGTATAATTTGAGTGATAGTATGTTGTTAATTTCTAAACGGAAACAAAAAAACTAAAGAGCACTCCTATGTATTCAAATGAAATTTTGGCTATTATACCTGCAAGAAGTGGATCTAAAGGTATACTCAATAAAAATATCGCTCCGGTGATGGGACATCCCCTTTTGGCATGGAGTATTGCTGCCGCAAAACAATGCAACTATATTGATCGGATCATAGTAAGTACGGATAGCGCGGAATATGCGGCAGTTGCGCAAACGTATGGTGCCGAGGTGCCTTTTCTGCGCCCTGCTGTTCTTTCAACGGACACGGCGCAGGACATCGGCTTCCTTTTTCATACGCTACTGTGGCTGGCAGAAAATGAGGGGAAGATTCCTTCCATAATCGTTCACCTGAGGCCAACAAGCCCAAATCGAGACCCTAAAATCATGGACCAGGCTATCGAAAAATTTTTGGAACATCCTGAAGCGACATCGTTGTGTTCAGCACATGAAGTTACCCATCCTCCTTGCAAATATTTTACGCTTAATGCTAATGGTACATTCTCTGGGCTTATGGGTGAAGAATTTATGAGCTTTCCCCGGCAACAATGTCCTAAAGCCTATCAAGGTAATGGATATATTGATATCCTACGAGGAAAACAAATCATAGAAACAGGAAATCTTTATGGTGCAAAGCGCCTTGCTTTTTTTACACCTCCTTGTAGCGATATCGATGAGATAAGTGAATTTGAATCAATAGAACTACCTCTTACTCTGTGTCAGAGCATAGAAAGATAAAAGTGGTGGATATTCACCTGCTCAAAAAATCGCCGCCACCGGCAAGCCGGTCATCATGTCCACTGGTATGGCCAGTCTGGCGGAAATAGGCGAAGCTGTGACGATCCTGCGCGAGAACGGAACTACCGAGCTGGCTCTGCTCAAATGCACAAGCGCCTATCCCGCGCCGATGGCGGCCCGGACAGCGCCTTCAGCATGGAACCGCACGAATTCAGGCAGGTGGTGCAGGATATCCGCACGGTAGAAAAAGCCCTGGGAACCGTCTGCTACGACTTGACGCCCAAGCAGAAAGAAAGGTCTTCCGTCGCTCACTCTTTGTGGTCAAGGATATAACGGCAGGCGAAGTCTTCACGGAAGAGAATGTGCGCAGCATCCGTCCAGGATATGGTTTGGCGCCGAAATATCTTGAAAGCGTACTAGGAAAAAAATCTTCACGAGCTTTTTCAAAAGGGACTCTTCTTACACTTGAAGAATGGAGTAATATCTAATTATGACCATAAAAAATTTTATTAAGATTTTGACACCTCCGATTATTTGGAATGCATTGAAATACATTATACGCAAAAGAAGAGAGAATACTTTCCCAGCGTGTTCTCTGCCTTATCCAAAACATATGAATGCCCTTATTATAGCTAATGGCCCATCTTTTAATGAACACTATCCAATTATTAGTAAAAAATATAGAGAGTTTGATATAATTACCGTAAATTATTCACTGGAACAAGAAAAAATTCGATCTTTTTCTCCTGTATTCCATATACTGATTGATCCCAACTTTTTTAACAATGAATCTGATATTGCACGGACTCAAGCAATGTTAGAAAAAGTAAGTTGGAAAATGACTATTATAGTTCCAGATATTTTTTATGAGAAATCCATTTCTCTATACAGCAAGAATTCAAATATTTCGATAAAATATATGCCGAGTAGAGCCGCTAGTGAAATTTCTGACCAGCAGGCTGCCTTTCAGCTTTGTGATAGAGGTTTGGCGAGTGCGGGATGCATGAATGTTTCTGTTATGGCGATTTTTCTTGCTATTATACTAGGTTATCAAAAAATTTATATTACTGGTCTTGATATGACACTTAATAATTTTTCCTGTGATGAAACATGTATAGTCTATAATGATCAAAACCATTTTTATGATGACGAAAAAAATAAAAAACACTATCTAAATTTAATGAGAATTTATTTTTGTCTCTATACAGCATATAAACAATATTATTTCATTTCAGATTATGCCAAATATAAAAATATAAAAATTATAAATCTTTCATTAGCGTCTCTTCTTGATGCTTTCCCAAAAGGAACTCTCCAAGGCGAGATTTATCCTTTTTTAAGGCCATGATAAAATTAAACATTTTCTATAGTTAAATATTTTTCTCATATATAAACCATTCAGAATACAACAATAACATCGCAGCTTTTAACGTATTGGACAATGCAAGAAAATACATTTTCTACGCAGGTTTTATCTATGGGATACTACGAACATATCACATTGGAGTCAGAATAAGAAATCCTGAACAGCTACAACGATGGATAGCATTGGCTAAGCTTGCCTTCAGCAGTAAAAATTCATTGCGGAAAGTTTACCACTGTATTCGTGATATCTGTAAAAAATGAAAAATATCCTGTATATCAATACGACTCCTTCCGGTGGTGGCGCAGCCGCAGTCATGCAGCGGCTGGATCATATGATGCGTCTGCGGGGTGCCTCAACGCATATCTTGACGCGTCTGCCTAGTTCAGGACGTTTTGATGATGCGTTAACCATATCCTCCCGTGGCGGCTTGCTTGCTTGGTGCCGCTGGCGAGGACAACAGGATTATCATATCCAAAAAAGCCATGCTCTCCAAAAGCATGCTTTTTTTCAGCAGGCGGATATCCTGCATCTCCATAATCTGCATGGAGACTACTTCAATCTCTGGTCTCTGCCCCTCCTTTCTGCACTCAAGCCTACAGTCTGGACCCTGCACGACATGCAGGCTCTGACAGGGCATTGTGGCTACTCTTTGGAGTGTGAACGGTGGCGACCTGGAACGGGCTGCGGTCATTGCTCCTCTCTTTCCTCGTATCCTCCTGTATGGCGGGATACTACCCGCCAGCTCTGGAAGGACAAGCGCACCATCTATGCCCACAGTTCCCTGTATCTGGTGACCCCTTCTGTCTGGCTGCAACGCTTGACAGAAAAAAGCTTGCTCAAAGACTTTCCTCTGGTCTGCATCCCCAATGGGGCGGACACATCCATTTATCGCCCTCAAAATCAACAGGAGGCCCGCCGTCTACTGAGACTGCCCCAGGATGTCCCGCTGGTAGGCGGTTGTGCGGATGGCGGCATGGCCAATCCCTGGAAGGGAGGGCAGTATGTCCTAGAAACAGTACTGAAACTGAAAAAGATGTTCCCGAACCTCCATTTCCTGAACATCGGTGTCAAAAGTACTCCTGCGGAATTGCAGGGCGCGGACTGGGTGCAGCATATCCCCTATGTGCACGAGCCTGCCCAGCTGGCCCGCCTGTACGCGGCGCTAGATCTGCTTCTCTATCCCACGCTGGCGGACAACCATCCGCTGGTCTGTATCGAGAGCCTGTGCTGTGGAACACCCATTGTGGGCTTTGCCACGGGCGGTGTTCCGGAAATCGTCAGGGATGGGCTGGATGGCCTGCTAGTGCCTACGCATGATGGAGTGGCGCTGACCAAGAGAGCTGCAATGCTACTCCAGGATGCTGACTTGCGGGAACGCATGGGGCAAGAGGCCGCTGCCAGTGCGGCACAGCGCTTCAATCTGGAACTGTTTGCCCGGCGCTATGAAAAAGCCTATGAAGAAGCCCTGCGCATGCCGCGCAGCGTGGAAAAAAGCCGTCTGCCGCTGGGCATAGTGCCCGAAATCGTTAAAAGTCCTGCTTTCATGGCGCAGGAATGGGCCAAATACCCCAGAGCCTCCCGGCAACAAATCAACATGCTGCGGCTCCACGCTCTCCAAGGTCACCTTTGCGTCTCACTTGCCACTATTGCTGGCTGGCCCTTACAATGTGTTCGCAGTCTTCGTGCTCTTTATCGCCGTATCGGGACAGGATAGCCATGCCTCCTTTCTTCACTATCATCACTTCAACCTACAATGCGGCAGATACGCTGCCGCACCTGCTGGATTCACTGGCTTCCCAGACCTGCCGGGACTTCAACTGGATAGTGCAAGATGGCGCCTCCTCGGACGCCACTATGCAGATCGTGGAGCAATACCGTGATCGTCTGCCGGAGATCCTGGCGGACAGCAGCAGAGATAATGGCATTTATGATGCCTGGAACAAGGCTATTGACCGCTGGCAGGACAACATGGGGGAATGGGTACTTTTTTTGGGGGCTGATGACAGGCTGGCATCAGAGGATATTTTAGCAAAAGTACAAGAAGATATATTTTATCTTCCTGAAGATATTATTTTTGTAGCTGGGGATATGAGTTATCTGGATGGGAAAGGAGAAATCTACTCCTCTTTTACTACTCCCTATAACTATATAGCATTTAACCAAAGATTTCTCGGGATGCCTGTTCCGCATACAGCTCTTTTTACGAGAAAATCAATCATTCAACATAAATTTGATACTTCGTTTCGCATAGCTGGTGACTTCGATTTTATGCTGCGTGAATTTCATGCGCCATCCCAGCTGAAACAGCTTGGATTCCTTATTACTTATATGGGCTATGGAGGTATTTCAACCGATGCCAGAACCTATAACCTCAATAAAAAAGAGCGCTCGTCAATAATAAAGAGATATTCTTTCTATCATTTTATTTTATTTAAAATGAGATATTTAAAAACAACCCTTCTAATGAGTATAAAATTTTTTCTTTTACAAAGCAAAATTGGAACTAGTATATTTTTCATACTCAAAAAAATAAAGGATAGGTTCTTTAATGGATAAAAATTCAGTGACAATCGCTATCTGCACATATAATCGTGCCCATATGCTTCCCGAGGTATTGATGTCTTTATTAGGCCAAACAGTCTCTCCTGAAAACTATTTTCTTTTAATCATTGATAATAATTCAACAGACAATACACAACAATTGCTAGCATCTTTTACTGATAAATTTACAAAGCTCCATATTGTTCTTGAAAAAAATCAAGGATTATCACATGCCCGTAATAGGGCATTAGCTGAATGTCAAACAGAGTGGCTAGCCTTTTTAGATGATGATGCTAAAGCTCATCCTAACTGGATTGAAACAATATTACAGACAATAGAAAAAAATGATTTTGACGCCTTTGGCGGTCCGTATTACGCCTGGCACCACTATGGTCCAGCCCCTCAATGGCTGCCAGAAGACTTTGGTACCTACGAAAGTATGCAAGAATATGGCCTCTTAAAAGGAGATACCTACATCCCCGGTGGAAATAGCGTTCTCCGTTGTGAGGCGGCAAGAGCTATTGGTACATTTTCACCAGAACTTGGTATGAATGGGGGACATTGCGGCTACGGAGAAGAAGCACAATTTTTCGAGCGTATGCGTACTGCTGGCTATCGAATAGGATATGTTCCTCAATTAAAAATAGATCATTGTGTGCTATCCTATAAATATACTCTGCGCTGGCAAATTCGCTCATACTTTGAGTATGGGAAATCAGCAGTGAAAATTGGAGTTCCAATAAAAAAATTTTTCCCCTTACGATTTCTTTTTCATTGTGGACGCTCTTTATTAACTATTATTACTTACTTTTTTTCTTTAAAAAAAAATGAGTACATTGGAAAAACTATCTTTAAAAACTTGCGCCCACTAATATGGGACACCGGAGTTCTTTATGAACGTTATATTACTCCAATTTACCGTATTTTCTCATAAATTATAAGGAATTTGCTATGCCCAGAATTACTGTTGCTATGCCAGTTTACAATGATTCACTGTATTTACAGGAATCTATTAACTCAATACTTAAACAGAGATTCAATGATTTTACCTTCCTAATCATAGATGATGGAAGTACAGATAATAGCCTAAGTATAATCTCAAAATATAATGATAAACGCATTAAAATCATTCATCATAGCAAAAATATGGGGAGATCTATAGCCCGGAATACGGCTTTAGCAACTGCAGACAGTGAATATCTTGCCTGGATGGATGCCGACGACATAGCAAAAGCAGATCGCTTACAAAAACAAATCATATTCTTGGACGAACATCCCCAGATATCTATCTGCGGTGGCTATGTTCTTAGATTTAACGAAGGAACTGGAATTGCTAAACATCCTTGCCATCCAGAGAGGATAGCAGCTCAGACAATATTTCAACCTGCAATATTAAATCCGACAGCGATGATGCGGCTTGCAGATCTGCGAAAAATCTCACTTCAGTACGATGCAGAGTTTTCTCGAGCTGAAGATTTTGTATTTTGGATACAAGCATTTTTATATCACAATTTAAAAGGAGCAAATCTAAATACTATTCTCTGTAACTATAGAGAATTTAATAGAAAAACAACTTCTTTTTGGCATTCATTAGCTATTCAAAAATATATAGTGCCGTGGCTTAATTTTGCTATTTCTCCAGAAGAAATAGCTATACATGCTGGACTTTCAAATCCTCAGCGCTCACAATTCATACAACAATATGGGCTTGAAGCTATTTTTAGCTGGCTTGATCGATTATATATTCATTTCAAGCGAGCTCACTTCGCATATACATCAGTAGTTAATGCTATCCTCCAGGAATATGCAGAGAGGATCATATCTTCATCGACTAATCCCATAACGGCATTAAATATATACAAAAAAACGGCGCTATCTCATACGCATAACCCCGTTTTGCTTTATTTTAGAACGTTAGCTCGCATGGGGAAAAAATTTGTCGACCATCTAGCATGACAATATTATTTACTGCATAATATTCGATATATTTTTTTTATAACTTTTTTATACTTTACTGGAAGTTTTGCAGACAAGATATGATTTATTTTAAAAAGAGAGCTCACCCCTAACAGATACGCAATATTACATTTAAATTTATATCTTGCAGGAAAACTCCTGATAATTTTTTGAGCATACAAAAAATAGGAAAATCCTTTTTTTGTAAATAGAAATGGTATGACACCATCAGCTAAAGTTTTTATAATAGATAGATATTGTTCTTTCCAAATAGAATACTCATCCGAAAGAAGACCTCTTATTGATGTTGTTGCTTTAAAAATATTTCCAACATCGTTAAGATCAAGTTTTTTTTCCTTATATAGAACACGATAAACATAAACCCTTCTTGATGTAAGATAGAAACTGTCTATTTTATCTAAAACATTAGCAAAAAAAATAGGATCTTCAAAGATTCTCGTTTCTGGGAATAAAATATTATTTTCTATTAAAAATTTTCTTTCAAATATGTATGTTGTATACCAAAAGATACTATCCATTTTTTTTGCATCAAGTAGCTCATTTTTTTCTCTTATCGAAGACCATTTAATAAATGAATTCTTCATTCCATCAAAATCTATTTTATCTCCACCAACAGAAATAACTTTTTTTTCTTTTGCTTTTTTGTAAAGAAACTCTAAGCATTCATTATCATAATAAAAGTCATCTGCATCCATAAAAATACAATACTCACCTTTTGCCGCCTCGATACCAAGATTGCGTGCAAATCCAGCCCCAGAGTTTTTATTCGTCGATAAGATATGAATTCTAATATCATCTCTGGCAATTTTATTTACAATCTGTAGAGAACCATCTGTTGACACATCATCAATAACAATTATTTCTATATTTTTAAGTGTTTGTTTTTGAATAGAAGAAATGCATTCCCCTATATAATTTTTAACATTATACATTGGGATAATAACCGACACATGAATACAGCTCTCTTGCATCATACTATACCCCAATACAGTTTCTTAACAATGAAGAAATACGATCATCAAACAATCTATTTCCATATTGTAACAAACAGCCATTAAAGCAACCACGGACGCAATCTATATCTCTTAATTTTCTATTATGTATCACACTATCAATAATTAGCATTAGACTTTCATCTGTATCAAAATAAGTAAATCCAAGAGATTTCGCCACATCTTCCAGCGCTCCCAGTTTTCTTACTATAACCAGACAGGACAGTGCCGCCATCTGCAAAGGTACCAGAGGGGCTGCCTCCTTTACTCGCGACGGCACCAGACAAACCTGCAAACCGATCTCGTTCACCTTGGCGGGCAGGTCGTCCACCCAGCCATGAAAGTGGACATTCTCCGGTGCTTCCCGCTTCAGTCTTTCATAGTAGTCCTCAGACGAGAATGCGGCGTCCCCCAGCACATGGAACTGTAGCTGAGGAAAATGCTTCGCCAGCGGGATGAGCACGTCCTGCCCTTTTTCCGGTGAAACACGCCCCACGATGCCGATATGCTGCAAGGGCCTGCCCGTAAAACGGTCCTGGAAAGGAATGTCACTGAAACGGGCATCCAGTCCGTTGGGGACAACCTGCACGCGCGGATCGGCAAAACGGGCGTCCGCGGCCAGCAGTTCCCGACGGATGAACTCCGAAGGCAGGACCAGGGCCCGCGTACTTTTCAGGCGTAAGGTCAACAGAAAAAGCTTCCGCTCCAGCCCGCCATGATTCAGATGGATGTGGTAGGCTGCCTTGCGCCCCAGCAACAGTTGAGCCAGCAGGGCAACAGGCAGCAGGCGATTGCCGTTGACATAAATCAGGCCGGCATGGCGCAGCAGCGATATATGGCTCAGAAACGTACGGCAGCCGTACCAGGCAAAGCGGAAGATGTCCGCAATACCTTTTTTGCCTTGGGAAAGGCGGCACTCGGAAACAGCAATGACTTGTGCCCCCAGGGAGCGCAGCCTGTCCGAACAGGGGCCCTCCGGGATCAGCACCGTGGCCTGGAAGCCAGAGTGCAGCGCGGCGCGCACAAGCTCCAGCAGCACTTGCTGCCCGCCGCCAAGGCTTCCATATTGCTCCAGAAAAACGATATGCTTCACGTTGTCCTCTTCCGCTGAAATCTGCTCTGGGAACTCGCCATCACGTCCTGCCTACCACAGAGCTACCTTATTGTGAATTCAGCCGTTCCTTCCTCCCCCACTCTCCCGGCCCTTCTCTCCCCTGCTTTTCCCCGCCGCCGTCACCAAGTTGTAACAAAACCTGCCTACACAGAATAGGCCTCATTCTCAGACTATTCCGCAGGAGACAGGACGTGGAAAGCATCTTTCTGCTCATACTGGTATTTCTGGCCATCCTGGCCGCAGTGGACCTTTTCGTGGGCGTCAGCAATGACGCCGTCAACTTCCTCAACTCGGCCATAGGCTCGCGCATCGCCAGCTTCAAGGTCATCATGGTGGTGGCCAGCATCGGTGTGCTGCTGGGCTCCACCTTTTCCAGCGGCATGATGGAGATCGCCCGCAGCGGGGTCTTCAATCCCGAGATGTTCACCTTCAACGAGATCATCATCATTTTCTTCGCCGTGATGATCACCGACGTCCTGCTGCTGGACGCCTTCAACTCCATGGGCCTGCCCACCTCCACCACCGTGTCCATCGTCTTCGAGCTGCTGGGCGGTGCCGTGGCCGCGGCCCTCATCAAGATCTCCACCTCGGACATCCTGCTCTCCCAGCTGGGGGACTTCATCAACAGCCAGAAGGCCCTGGCCATCGTGTCCGGCATCCTCATCTCCGTGGTGGTGGCCTTCGTGGCCGGGGTGGTGGTGCAGTACATCACCCGCCTGATCTTCACCTTCCACTATGAGCGCATGTACCGCCGCATCGGCGGCATCTTCGGCGGCCTGTCCCTGACGGCCATCTTCTATTTCCTGATCATGAAAGGCGCCAAGGGCGCGTCCTTCATGAAGCCGGAATATCTGGCCTGGATCAATACCCACACCCTGCCCATCCTGCTGGTGCTGTTCGCGGGCCTGAGCGTGGTGCTGCACCTGCTCATGGTGCGCCGCGGCGTCAACATCTTCAAAATCGTCATCCTGGCCGGCACCTTTGCCCTGGCCTTCGCCTTTGCCGGCAACGACCTGGTCAACTTCGTGGGCGTTCCCCTGGCCGCCTGGGAAAGCTGGCAGCAGTTCACCGCCAGCGGCATGGCCGCCGATGCCTTCACCATGGAGGGCCTGCGCAAGGCCGTGCAGACGCCCACCTTCTACCTGCTGCTCTCCGGCCTGATCATGGTGCTGACCCTGTGGTTCTCCAAAAAGGCCCACCGCGTGGTGCAGACCTCCATCAACCTGAGCAGCAGCACCCGCGGCGATCAGGAACAGTTCGGCTCCTCCCTGCCCGGCCGCCTCATCGTGCGCGCGGGCCTGAGCGCCAGCAAGACCCTGCACCAGATCCTGCCCCATTCGCTCTTCACCGCCCTCGAAAGCCGCATGCGGCCCGTGGAGCAGGTCAAGGGCGCGCCCGTGCTGCCCTTCGACCAGGTGCGTGCGGCCATCAATCTGGTGGTCTCCAGCATCCTCATCGCCTCGGCCACGTCCCTCAAGCTGCCCCTGTCCACCACCTATGTGACCTTCATGGTGGCCATGGGCTCCTCCTTCGCCGACGGCGCCTGGAACCGTGAGAGCGCCGTCTACCGCATCTCCGGCGTGCTGGCCGTCATCAGCGGCTGGTTCCTGACCGCCATGTGCGCCTTCAGCGCCTGCGCCCTGGTCACCTGGGCCCTGTTCGAGGGCGGCAGCGTGGTGGCCGTCATCTTCATGCTGGTGGCCGTGGTCAGCCTGGTGCGCTCCAACTTCTTCGGCAAGAAGAAGGAAGAGAGCAGCTTCGACATCGTGGCCGACAACACCGACAAGGACAGCATCCGCGCCAATATCGGCGCCTCGGTGGACGAAAGCATCGATACCGCTGTGCGCCTGATGCGCGAGGGCCTCACCGCCTTCCAGGCCGAGGACGAGAAGGTCCTGAACCGCTGCAAGAACGAAGCCGTGAACCTTTTCGAAGACATCTCGCGCTCCCGCGGTTCCTACTACCGCATGGCCCTGCGCGGCGGTGGCGACGATCTGGACAACGAGGCGCGGCATATCTACTACCGCATCTTCAACGGCATGAAGGAACTGAGCCACGAACTGCGCTCGGTGCTGGGCATGTCCGCCAACCACATCGCCAACCGCCACCGCCCCTACAGCGGCGCGCTGGGCGACAATCTGGCACAGATGCTGGGCATCCTGGAAGACGCCGCCCGCCACTTCCGGGCCTATGCCGCGGGCGAAGGCTCCCGTGCCGAGCTCTCGGCCTATGCCGACCACTGCTCTTCCCGCATCAGCAAGATCCAGATCGAGCTTTTGCAGCGCATCGATACCGAAGGCCTGTCCATGCGCAGCAGCGACCTGTATCTGAACTACCTGCAGTTCGCCCGCGCCTTCATCAACCGCTTCACCATCGTGGCCCTGCTGGAACGCGACCTCAACGACGCCTGCCGCCGCAACGCCGCCCGCAGGGAAAAAGATACGACAACCGCTTCGGCCCAGGCCTGAGGCCGGACACAGACGAAACGGACATCGACGGAAGGGGCTTCTCCCGCATGAGAAGAGAGGCCCCTTCCTCCCGGTCCTCACCCTTCGTAGCGCATTTTTCAGACAGGACGGCATCCCGCCCGGTTGCAGACATGCCGTGCCCCTCCCGATGACAGTCCCGGAAGCCTGTCGCCCGTCGGGAATGACGAAGCCCTCCGCATGGAGGGCTTTTTGTGGCCTGCACTCACCAAATCTGCTGTTCGCCATCTGCCCGATTTGCCCGACATGGACGACCGCCCGGACCACTGTCCATTCACTGGGAATGTCTCATATGGCCATCGGCATTCAGGCTATATCCTGACGGCTGTGGAACGCAAAAACGGCTTCCCCATGGCGGCATTTGGCCGGACACGACATGTGGAGTGCCTCTCTTCCTGCCTGAAAGGGCTTTCCTGCGTCCCCGCACCCTACCGGCATACCTTGACCTGTGGCAGGGGCAAGGAATTCCTCGGCTTCCGGCAGGTCAATGAGGCCCTCCAGGGAAAACGGTGCTCCCGCCATCCGGGCTGTCCGGGGGAACGTGCGCTGCACGAACAGGGCAACGGCCTGTTGCGGCGGTTCTTTCCCCGAAGGAGGGATTTTTCCCGGCTGACCAATAAAGAGACAGCAAGGGCGGTGGCTCTCATAAACCACCGCCCAGGAAAGAGGTCCGGTCATCTTTCGACTGCCGGGCAGCCGCGGGAAAAGGGCATCCTGCTTGCGGTGTGCGGCAAAAAATGCCTTTGCCGACCTGCCACAAAAAACGCCCCTCTCCCGTTCAACGCCGCCATATTGCCGGCACTTATTCGTCGTCGCCGGCGGTCTCGCCGTCGTCGTAGGGATTGGCGCCGCTTTCGGCAAGGCGGGCCTGGCGGGCGGCTTCCTGCTTGCGCTGGCGGGTGCCCAGGGGCCGGCTGTATTCAAAGTCGGCGCTGCGTTCCTGATGGCGGCAGAAGATGAGGAAGCCGGTATGGGCGTTCATGCGGTCTTCGGGGCGCAGGCGGTCAGCCACGGGCTTCCAGTTGCGCATGAGGATCTCGCAGACTTCGATATCGGCGAAGGGGCCCTTTTCCAGCCCCATGAGCAGCTTGCTGACCTGGTCCACGGTGGGCACGAGGAAGCCGAACGTGGCGCCGGGCTTCACGGCCTTGACGGCGTGGTCGAGGTATTCCCAGGGGGTGCGCACGTCAAGGAAGAGGGCATCGGCGTTGTCGATGCAGAAGCCGTCGGCGATGTCGCGGTGGACGATCTCCACATTGTCGCCCACGCCGGCCCATTCGAGGTTGCGGCGGGCCAGTTTCATGAATTCTTCGCGGGCCTCGTGGCTGACGACGCGGCCGGTGGGGCCGCAGAACCAGGAAAGGCCGGTGGTCAGGCCGCCGGAGCCGCAACCGGCCTCGATGATGGTACGGCCGGGACCGGCGCCGAGGCGCAGGCAGATGTAGGCGATATCCTTGGGATAGATGATCTGCGTCTGGCGCTTGAGGCCCTTGAGGCGGTCGTGCAGGGTGGCTTCCAGCACACGGATGGGGATATCCAGGCTGGTGCGCACTTCGCTGCCGAAGCTGGCGTCGTGTACGGCTTCGGCGCTGAGGACGCCGTCGTTGCTGTGCCAGTCCTGACCTTCCTCAAGGCGCTTGATGTAGCGCCGGTCCTTGTTGGGGGTGACGTAGACCACCAGAGAGCCGTAGGGGATCATGTGTTTCCTTGTGGTTGGAGTGGATGGGGGCAGGGCGCGGGCGCTGCCCGGAAAGGGGCGCCGCGGGGCAGGAGCTGCCGGGCGGCCGGGGG
>ERZ791919.1326-NODE-1326-length-21726-cov-3.066725_pt1 | contig 21726 bp, 14 predicted proteins | sample MGYA00510137_ERZ791919 | MGnify/ENA primary metagenome ERZ791919 (study PRJEB30046, sample SAMN00792059) | human gut metagenome | study: EMG produced TPA metagenomics assembly of the A metagenome-wide association study of gut microbiota in type 2...
GGGGAGTTGCGGCGGCAGGCATAGGCTCTGCGATGGCGGATCTGCTTACAGGTTATGCTTATTATGCGCCTGCAACGCTGATAATCAAGGCACTTATGGCAGTAGCGGCATTCTACATTGCAAAGTGCTTTATGAACGGCTCTTATTTCAAGTCGCTTGTCGGCAAGGTAATCGGCGGCGCTGTGGCAGAAATAATTATGGTAGCAGGCTACTTCGTTTATGCTATTATACTTTACGGTAATGTGGCAACAGCGGCGGCAGGCATTTTCGGAAACGCAATACAGGGCGCTGTAGGGCTTATAGCAGGCGTGCTTCTGACAGTTGCGCTTGAAAAAGCAGGAACGAAGAAATTGCTCGGTTTTGATAAGTAATCATTCTTTATAGTCAGGCGGCGAAGGTAATTATCCCATTCGCCGCCATTTTTTGACCATTCGTGCCATATTTGTTGAAATTCTCTTTATGGAATGTTACAATTGTATGATAGATAAGTAATGTATATCATTACTTGAAATTTTCAGATTAGGAGAGACGAATGAAAAGAAAATTTTCAACCAGAATCATAGCCGGCATAGCAACATCTGCCGTGCTTGCAGTCGGATCGCTGTCCTTTACGGCGATAAACGCAATTGCCGATGAAGCGGTGAGTTATTACGGACTGTCTGCAGACGGTACGGTTATAAGCGGAACGGTAACTGATTATACAAAGATAGCTTCATCCGATACCGCATGGGGCATTGCCGGTAAAGAAACGTGGTATGTGGCTGACGGTATCGTTAATATCATCACAACAACCTATGATTATGACAACAATAAAAATGTATATAATCCTGTAGAAATTAAAGGAAATGTAAATGTCATACTCAAGAACAATGCAGAGGTAAGTGTAGTGAACGGCATTGCCGGCACAGATGCAACAATAACCTTTTATAGTGAGAGTGAAAGTGCAAGCGGTGTTATTGGCCTTATCGGAGCGTACGGCGATGATGGCAAAAATGGTCAAACAGAAAGTTTTGAAAGTACCACACCGGGAGAATCCGGTGAAAACGGACTTGTTGCAGTAGATGTCGCTTCGCTTACCGTTGCGGGCGGTACAATAACAATAATCGGTGGCGACGGCGGCGATGGCGGTAGAGGCGGCTTTTATACTGCCACCGGTGTCTATGGTGTTGGCGGCGACGGCGGTAACGGCGGTGCGGCTATAACCGATAATACAAAGGTGTATCTTAATGGCGGCAGACTTAACGTTACAGCCGGCAGAGGCGGAAACCCCGGTACAAATACCAATGTACCGTCTGAACAGCAGGATAATTATAAAGGCAAGCCGGGAAGTGACGGAACATCGGTAAGCGGAATATACGCCGTAAACGGTACTCTCAATGTCAATAAGCTCGATGATTCCGATACAGGCGATACTTCGGGCGATTTTAAGCTCCTGTCTGTGAACGGTTACGAAAATGCAAAGCTCGATATAATCGGTCACGGAACGGTGAAGGTAACTGACGGCACTATTTTTAAAACCTACGGCGATATTTCCGTAGCAGGTACTCTGTCTGTTGACAACGGTACGATACTCACAAACGGCAGTATCACAAAAGCCGACAGTGCGGCACAGATAACAAAGACGAACGGCGGCATTATCCGCAGGTTCACACCTGCTTACGGTACCGGATATACGCTGGATTATGCAGGCGGTAAGTGCATTGCGGAAACCGGCTATAAAATAAAGCTGTCGGACGGAAATACTTTAATCGATATTGCCGATGCCAACACAATAGTATCGGAATCAAACAGACTTAATATTGTCCGCAGCGGTGACGGCGAAATAATAGATGACAGCGAGCCACGCACAAATGTAATGCCCTATTGCATAAAGGCGAATAATACGAATGAAACAACCGTAACGGACGGAAATGTCTTTGCTATGAGAGGAGTTTCTTCAAGGCTTGTTTTTGCTCTGAACGATCCCGATGAATACCGTTTCTCAGGCGTTAAGGTAACAGATATTGACGGTAATGCGATACCTGACAATATGTACACGTTTGACAGCACGACAGGTGAGTTCATAGCACTGTCGGTTGACTGCAACCTTATCGTGACTGCAGACGCAAGTCTTAAAGATGTTGAAATATCTGTAACAGACAGCGAAAACAATCCTGTGTCAACTGTCGACATCGGTACAGATTTTGATAACGGCAACCCGACAAAGACAGTATCGCTCAAGCTGAAAGTTACAGAGGGCGGTTTTATAACAAAGTACAGAGTAGTAAAGGAATCGGACCTTAATAAAGCAAGCGGTGCCATAACTGATACTTCTTCGTTCACAGTATCATACACTGCCGGCAATGAATGGGGTACTGCCGATGACGGCTCTTCAAAGCTTGCAAAGGGCGCAACGGCAACATTCACAGTTAAGCCCGACAGCAATTTAGCCGCAGGAACTTATACTGAAGATTTTATCGTTATAACAGACAGAACCGCTTATGCGGATGCGTCTGCGGGCACTCAGGATAAGGCTCTGGCACGTTTCACGCTGACTTATAAGGTTGAACACGAGAGTGACGGTAAACTGTATTATTCCGATCTTACCGGACACTATAATCTTTGTAAGAACTGTCAGATAAAAATCAATAAAGTAAATCATATATTTGATATAAAGACCGTAAATGAGAATACGCTTGCAGTTCCTGCAGATTGCGTAAATCCTGCCAAGTATTTCTATTCGTGCGAATGCGGAGCACACACAAATGACACAACGCTTGTATTTGAAAGCGGCGCTCCAAACGGTCACACATTCGGCGAGTGGGAAGAAAGTAAGTCGGCAAATTGCGAAGAAGGCGGTAAGGAAAAGCATATCTGCTCCGTCTGCAAGGCAGAAGAAGAACGTGACACAGCACCTCTCGGACACGATTGGAATGCCGAATACACAATAGATGTAAAGCCCACTTGTACAAAGCCAGGTTCAAAGTCTATTCACTGCTCAAGATGTGATGCGACAAAGGATGTAACAGAGATTGAACCCCTGGGACATGACTGGGAAGATGATTTCACAATAGATGTAAAGCCTACTTGCACACAGCCCGGTTCAAAGTCTATTCACTGCTCAAGATGTGATGCGACAAAGGATGTAACAGAGATCGAACCGACAGGACATTCATTCGGTGAGTGGACGGTATCAAAAGACTCTACCTGTGTTGCAGGCGGTCAGAAAACAAGAAAATGTGAGACCTGCGGATACACTGAATATGAAGATACCGATATAGATTCGAACGCTCACGAGTGGGAAGAGAATTACACAATAGATAAGGAACCTACCTGCACGACCGAAGGCTCTAAATCAATCCATTGCTCACGCTGTGACGCAACAAAGGATTCAACGGTTATCCCCGTTACAGATCACACCTACGGCGAATGGGAGATAGTAACGCCTTCAACCTGTACTGAAAACGGCGTTAAGAAACACGCTTGTATCCATTGCGGTTTCGAACAGACCGAAATTATAGAGCCGGCACACGAATGGGAGGATTCCCGTACTGTTGATATTGCACCGTCATGCACTGAGCAAGGTGAGGATTCTGTGCATTGCAGAAATTGCGATGAAAGAAAAGATATAAAGGAAATTTCTCCGAAGGGACACGACTGGTCCGAGTGGAAAACTCTCGTTGAGCCGACAATCACATCTGAGGGTAAAGCATGCAGAGCCTGCAGCGTTTGCGGCATAAAGGAGGAGAAAGCACTTCCTAAGCTCAGCGGTAAGAAGGAATGGAAACACGATGAGAAGAAGCACTGGCACGTTGATGACAATGGCAATATAATCGATGCTGACGACCACGAGTTCAAGTGGGTGGTAGATAAAGAACCTACCGCCACAGAGCCGGGCATAGGCCATTATGAGTGCATAGCTTGTGCGTTTGAAAAAGCTCCCGAAGAATTCGGAAAGAGAAACCCCGAAACAGGTGCATCGTCACTTGCCGCCTGGATTGCGGTAGCGGCTGTTGCCGGCGGAGCAGTTCCTGTAACGTATAAGGCAAGAAAAAGAAAGAATAAGTAAGTAAAAACATCGCAGAGCAGACGAAAGTCTGCTCTGTATTTTTGCACACAAAAATGCCCTGCAACGTCTGAAATACGTTGCAGGGCAGATTTTATGCGGTTTTAATGTTAAATTCTGAAGTAGTCAACGCCACCCTTGAACAGAAGCTGTTCCTTGTTGCCGTCAACATTAACGCAGGTATCTGAGCTTATACGCTCTGTATGACCCATCTTACCGAGTACACGGCCGTCAGGAGAAATGATACCCTCGATAGCACACATCGAGCTGTTGGGATTGTATGCAAGATCCATTGTAGGCTCGCCGTTAAGGTCAACATACTGAGTAGCAATCTGACCGTTTTCGATGAGCTTTGCGATAACCTCGTCGCTTGCTACAAAACGTCCTTCGCCGTGCGAAATCGGTATGTTGTAAACCTCGCCCACCTTGCAGTGCATAAGCCACGGTGACTTGTTGGTGCAAATCTTAGTAAGAGCAAGCTGTGACTGGTGTCTGCCTATGGTGTTATATGTAAGCGTGGGGCTTTCGCTTGACAGAGGAACTATCTTGCCAAAAGGCACAAGACCGAGCTTGATAAGAGCCTGGAAGCCGTTGCATATACCGATCATAAGACCGTCACGGGCATAGAGCATATTCTCTACAGCATCCTTGATTTTAGGATTGCGGAAGAATGCGTTGATGAACTTAGCTGAGCCTTCGGGTTCGTCACCGCCTGAGAAACCGCCGGGAACAGCTATCATCTGGCTGTCCTCGATTCTCTTTGCAAATTCGTTTACACTGTCTTCCATATTCTTTGCAGAAAGGTTTCTGATAACGAATATTTCAGCTTCACCGCCGTATCTGTTGAATGCGGCAGCCATATCGTATTCGCAGTTAGTACCGGGGAATACGGGGATAAGTACCTTAGGCTTTGCAATAGTGCCGGGAGCCTTGTTGATAAGTAAGTCGCAACCCTTGTCGTAAGCAACCGATACGGGCCTCGGCATTTCGGGGAGCGAATTCTTGAAGATAGGTTCAAGAACAGCGTCATACTTCTTCTCAAGATCTGCAATGTCGAGCTTGACATCGCCTGCCGTAATCGTGTAGTCGCTCACTGTTTCACCGATAAGCTCTGCGCCCTCTATTGCGCCCTTAGCCTCGATGATGAATGCACCGTAGTGCAGACCGAACAGCTTTTCATCGTCCATAGCTTTAAGCTTTGCACCGATTCTGTTACCGAGCGACATCTTGAAGATACCTTCTGCAATACCGCCGTGAGCCAAAGTCCATACTGACAGGGCAGTACCGTCGGCAATTGCCTTTTCTACTGTAGCAAATACCTTCTTGACGCTGTCAAAGTCGGGCATACCGTTTTCATCGTATGCAGGTGCAATGTAGTAAATATCACTGCAGGGAAGCTTGAATTCAGCGGAAATTATCTTGTCTGACTTTGCGGTTGAAACTGCGAAAGAAACGAGCGTGGGCGGAACATCTATATGCTCAAATGTACCCGACATTGAGTCCTTGCCGCCTATAGCGCCGCTTGAGAGTGCAATCTGAGCCTTATATGCACCGAGAAGTGCGGCAAAAGGCTTGCCCCAACGCTCAGGATCGCCCTGTGTACGTTCAAAATATTCCTGGAATGTGAGCCAGCACTTTTCGCTCTTACCGCCTGCGGCAACTACCTTTGCCATACTCTCGACTACTGCAAGAGCGGCTGCGTGATAGGGTGACTGACGGCTTACGAAAGGATCGAAGCCCCATGCCATTATGGAAGCTGTCTTTGTGTTGCCCGAAAGTACGGGGAGCTTTGCCGCCATAGCCTGTACGGGTGTCTGCTGTGTCTTGCCCGAATAAGGCATAAGCACAGTGCCTGCACCGATCGTTGAGTCAAAGCGCTGTACAAGACCCTTCTGTGAGCATACGTTAAGGTCGGTAACGAGCTTTTCCCATTCTTCCTTAGTGTTGTGTCTGCCTGTAGAATAGCTTACCGTGGGAGCGGGAACATATATATCCGTGTGCTTTTCTGCACCGTTTGAATTTAAGAATTCTCTTGAAATGTCGCAGATAGTCTTGCCGTTCCAGTTCATCTTGAGTCTGGGGTTTTCGGTAACTACCGCAACGGGAGTAGCCTCAAGGTTTTCCTTGCCTGCAAGAGCGATGAACTTGTCAACATCGTTCTTGTCAACTACAACTGCCATTCTTTCCTGTGACTCAGAGATAGCAAGCTCTGTGCCGTCAAGACCGTCGTACTTCTTGGGAACTGCGTTGAGGTCGATTTCAAGACCGTCAGCAAGCTCGCCTATAGCTACGGAAACACCGCCTGCGCCAAAGTCGTTGCAACGCTTTATCAGTTTTGTTGCGTTCTTGTCACGGAATAATCTCTGGAGCTTTCTTTCTTCGGGAGCGTTACCCTTCTGAACCTCAGCACCGCAGGTTTCGAGCGATTCAACGCTGTGCGACTTTGATGAGCCTGTAGCACCGCCGCAACCGTCACGGCCTGTTCTGCCGCCGAGCAGGATGATTATGTCACCGGGGACGGGGCGTTCACGGACAACGTTCTCAGCAGGAGCGGCACCTATTACAGCACCTATCTCCATACGCTTAGCCATATATCCGGGGTCGTAGATTTCAGCAACGTGACCTGTTGCAAGACCAATCTGGTTACCGTATGACGAATAGCCCTGTGCGGCTGTTGTTGTTATCTTTCTCGGAGGGAGCTTGCCGGGGATCGTCTTGTCAACAGGGAGCAGGGGATCCGAAGCACCCGTTACACGCATAGCCTGATAAACGTAAGAACGACCCGAAAGCGGATCTCTTATAGCACCGCCGAGGCAGGTTGCCGCACCACCGAAAGGTTCGATCTCAGTGGGGTGGTTATGTGTTTCGTTCTTGAACATAAGAAGCCACTGCTCGTCCTTGCCGTCAACGTCAACGGTTATTTTTACGGAGCAGGCATTTATTTCTTCACTCTCGTCAAGGTCGGGGAGAAGACCGTCTTTTTTCAGCTTTCTTACTGCGGCGGTCGCAATATCCATAAGGCAGACAGGCTTTGCGCTTCTGCCAAGCTCCTCCTTGTCGAGCTTGTATTCCTTATAAGTTTCGACAATGTAGGGAGCGTCAATCTTCGCATTGTCGATTATTGTTCCGAATGTTGTGTGACGGCAGTGATCCGACCAGTATGTATCTATCATTCTGATTTCGGTAAGGGTAGGATCTCTCTGCTCCTTCTTGAAATATTCCTGACAGAACTTTATATCGCCAAGATCCATAGCAAGTGCGTACTTCTTGATAAACTCGGCAAGCTCGTCTTCGGAAAGACCGATAAATCCGTCAAGCACAGCTACATCCTTCGGGATATCATACTTTACATCAAGCGTTTCATACTGCTCAAAGCCGCATTCTCTTGCTTCTACGGCATTTATGAGATAGTGCTTTATCTTAGTAAAATCCTCATCTGAAATATCGCCCTTAAGGATATACAGCTTTGCGTATTTAACCGTGGGACGTTCGCCCTGACACAGCATCTGTATACACTGAGCGGCTGAGTCTGCTCTCTGATCGAACTGACCGGGTAAAAACTCGGTTGCGAACATCTTTTCATCAGCCTCAATCTCAGGCAGTGAATAATAAACATCGTCAACAGGCGGTTCTGAGAATACGGTGGGAGTAGCTTTTTCAAAATTCTCCTTTGTGATACCCTCTGCATCGTAACGGTTTACGATACGCACATCCTTGATACCTTTAATCTGAAGTGCGGTTTTAAGGTCTGAGAGAACAGCTTTTCCCTCAACGGCAAACTGCGGTTTCTTTTCCACATAAATGCGATAAACTGACATAAACTTCCTCCGTCGTTTTTTGTGATAGTGCCACAGGCTTTTGCGAGCGTGTAAAGGCACAAAACTATCAATACCTTTTAATTATACTACAATATCTGCCCGATTACAAGCATTTTATTTCTTCTCCGACACAAAAATCACTGCCCGATGCTCCTGTAATTTGTACAGTAATTATATCCTGCCTGTTTGCGTCACTGCCGTATATGCGCACGGGAACGTACTGCGGGGTAAGGCCGTTTGCATATTCTTCGCTTTCCCTGCGCTGAATAAGCACCTTTTCCGTCTTTCCCACGCACGAGCGGAAATATTCCTCTTTCAGCTTTTTTGCAAGGCTGCTCATAGCGTGGTATCTCTTTACGGCAATATCATGTGCAATGTGGTCTGTGCGTCTTGCCGCCGCTGTACCCTCTCTAATCGAGTAGGTAAAAACGTGCATTGCCGCAAAACCGACTTTTTGGGCAAATTCGCAGGATTCTTTGAATTCTTCGTCGGTTTCCCCTGCAAACCCTACCATAATATCGGTGGTTATCGCACAATCCGGAAACGCTTTTCGCAGCCTCAGGACTATATCATAGTATTCATCGGGCGTATAATGCCTGTTCATACGCTTCAATGTAGCACTGCTTCCGGACTGGAGCGACAGGTGAAAATGCGGACAGAGCTTCTTTTGCGCCGCCATTCTTGCTATATCCTCGTCTGTCAGCAGCTCCGGCTCAAGCGATGACAAACGTACACGCTCCACTCCGTCCACAGAGCATACCGCCTCTATTGCGTCCGCAAGCCTCAGCCCGATTTCCTGACCGTAGCAGGAAAGGTTGATGCCGACAAGCACCATCTCCTTATGACCGCACGATACCTGAAACCTTACTTCCTCGGTTATATCCTGCAAGGAACGTGACCTTACAGAGCCTCTGGCGGTAGGTATTATGCAGTAACTGCAGAATCTGTCACAGCCGTCCTCAATCTTTATAAACGCTCTCGTCTTGCCCATATCGGCGTTTTTCTGCTTTTCATATTGCTTTTTAACGGGTCTTGGCGGTATGGCAACCTGCTTTACCTTGTTGCCGGTAAAAATGTCTATCATATCCGCAATGCTGTCTTTATGCTCGGTACCCGTTACTATATCGGCTGACAGCTTTGAAGCCGTTTCGGGAAAAGCCTGCGGAAAACAGCCCGTAAGCACGACTATCTTCATAGGGTCGCTGCTTTTTATCCTGTTTATAAGCTGTTTCGCCTTTTTATCGCTGTTTTCCGTCACTGAACAGCTGTTTATTATAACAATATCCGCCGTGAAAATATCGTCTGTTTTCTCGTATCCGTGTTCGTCCATAGCCTTTGCTACCGAAGCACTTTCATATTGGTTGACTTTACACCCGAAGGTCTGTACGGTATATCTGATAATATCACTTCCATAATTAATTGTGGTGAGTTTCACCAAAAGTAAACTCCCGACAGCCTAATTATACTTTATTATTACGAAATTTGCAAGCTGTGGCGATTTTTTGACAATAATACTCTTGACCGTATCGTGAAATGTGTTATTATATAGCTGTAAGGAGCGATAAGCACTTACAGTGATAAGGCGGAAACGGGAAAACAGGTTAACGGTTATTTCTCCGATTGAAAAAAATAAGTAAATTCAGTTAAAAGCAATTGACAACCGCCTTACATTTTGGTAAAATGAAATCAATCGGTCAGGAGCCGAAATAAGACCTGAAATATGAAAGGTAGGTTTTTTGTATGAAAACAGCTAATATCAGAATCAATACTATTGAAGACGTTAAGAATTTCGTAACTACAGTTACAAAGTGCAACTACGATGTTGACATCGTAAGCGGCAGATATGCAATTGACGCAAAGTCAATAATGGGTATCTTCAGTCTGGATCTTTCAAAGCCCCTCGAGCTTCGTGTTCACAGCGATGATTGCGATGAGCTTATGGCTGAGCTTGACAAGTATATCGTTAAGTAATCTGTGATTCTTGATAACGAGAGCCGCCGTGCTATCTGCACGGCGGCTTTTTGTGTCTTATTCGGTTACGGTTATCGAGTTAGCGTATTTAATCTTGCACACAACTGTGTTCTTATCACCCGACAGCATTCCTATGCGGCTTCCGTTTGAATAGAGAATATCTCCGTCTGAAAGCAGCCTGTAATCCATTATCCGCTTTTTTAAAACGGTTATATTACCGTTTTTATCACGCTTTACAAGCTCCCAGTCCGATGGGATTATACCGTCGTCTGCGTTACCGCTCAGCTGTTTTTCGGCTTTTATCAGATTTCCCTCGATGAAGGCTTCACGCTCGTCTGCGGCTTTGCTCTTTGCGGGATTTTTACCGCCGGTACGCAAAGGTTCTCCGCCGAACGCCATTGAAAACACGCTTAAAAATCCGCCGATAGCCTTGATTATCCTGACAGGGAACATCAGTATATCCATTGCCAGATTGCTTTTCTGCTTTGTCGGAACGTATTTTCTGCGTATGTAGTATATGTTTCCGTCGGCATCGTCCTGAGGTTTTATGCAGTCGAATCCTTCCTCTGCGATAAATTCGTCTATTGTTCCGCTCCGTGTATCGAAAAGACATATCGTACACGGGCTTTTTTCTGTAATACTTCCTCCGGCATTTGTCGCAAAGCCCATAGCCGTATAGTAGATTATATCGCTGTTCCTGCGTGAAATAAACGGGTGCGTTTCGCTGGTAAACCCTTCTGTGAGCTGTTCAAAGCTGCCGTTTTTCGTATCGACAAGGGCAATGTGATTTTCGTAATACCCGTTTCCTGCGCTGACTACGCACTTCCCGTCATAGCAGTCAATATCGCTGATTATTTCTTCACGGTTTGCGAAAATATAGTTTTCTCCCTCGCTGTCCTTAAAATACATACCGCCGACATTATCCGCAAAAGTCGTGTATATCAGCCTGTCGCCGCACGAACCGATGCCCCTTAGCATATCGAATGCTTCATTTTCGCCGTATTCCTTCTGCTCAACGCCCATGAACTTTGCGCCTTTGCCGGTGGTTTTCCATTCGTCACGAGCCTTCATCTTACGCACTGCGTCACGGTAGCTCTCCACACGCTCACAGTGAACAAGGTGTTCCTTGCCGTTTTCGATATTATAAAGCTCGCCTTCCGATAGGCAGTAAATATTCATATTATTCCCCCGAAGCTGTTATTTTTGTCCGTAATATGCGTTAGCGCCGTGCTTTCTCAGATAGTGCTTATCAAGAAGCTCCTGCTGCATAGGCTCAATATTCCTGTCAAGCAGAAGGTTGAACATAGCCATCTTTGCGACATTTTCAAGCACGACCGCATTGTGTACAGCGTCGATTGCGTCCTTGCCCCAGGCAAAAGGTCCGTGAGAGTGTACGTTTACTGCAGGTACGGAATCGGGATCGATGTTACGCTTTTTGAACGTATCAATGATTATCGTGCCTGTTTCCTTTTCGTATTCGCCGCCGATAGCTTCGGGCGTCATCTTGTCGGTGCAGGGTATAGCGCCGTAGAAATAGTCGCCGTGCGTTGTACCGAGCGCAGGAATATCAAGTCCGCTCTGTGCAAAGGTCGTACTCCACTGAGAATGCGTATGAACTATACCGCCGATGTTAGGAAATGCCTTGTACAGTTCAAGATGTGTCGGCGTGTCGCTTGACGGTCTTAAATCGCCCTCGACCTGCTCGCCGTCAAGAGTTACTACAACAAGATCGTCTACCGTCATACCGTCATATTCAACGCCGGATGGCTTTATTACGACAAGTCCTCTTTCACGGTCTATCCCCGATACGTTGCCCCATGTGAATGTTACAAGGTTGTATTTCGGAAGCAGGAGATTTGCTTCAAGCACCTGCTTCTTGAGCTTCTTCAACATAATACCGTCCTCCTGTTTTATTGGCATTTTTTGACGAACCTTCCGTCCATTTTCTTTATAAAATAGTTTCTTACATCCAGCGTTTCCTGCGGTGTAAGCTGATTTTTCGGCAGGCAGAACGCAAGGTTATATCTGAAATAGATTATAAAGCACTTTTCAATCTCGTATATCTTGAAAATCGTATCCCACTGTGCGTTTATATCGGTAGCTGTCCTTCCGCCGAACACCCTTACCGATGCCGCATCATAGCTGAAGGTACGCTTTGCGTTAAGCACCACCTTGCCGTACTTTATGCCGTCCTTTGCTTTCTTTGAAATGATAAGAACATCGGCAAGGATCACCGCAGCGCAAAGAAGGCATACAGCCGCCGAAATATACAGCGGAATTATTCCCGCAAGCCCGATAACGAGCGATGCCACCGCAAGTACCGCCATAGCGATAAACAGAATGTTATTCGACTTTTTGAGCGAGTATTCGGTGAATTTTACTAATGTGCGGTAGTCCTCCGCAGTAGTTGTTATCTCCTTTGAGAACAAGTTTTATTCTTCCTTTCGGTTATTATTGATTTCTTCCGAGCTTACAAAGCTGTCGTTTTTCCTTTTCGGCTCGGGTGTAATGTCGGTTTCTGCTTTTGTTACAGGCGTTTTTTCTTCGTCAAGAACTTTGTATATCTCATCTTTTTTCTGGACAAAGAGCAATTCGTCCTCGCCTGTAAGTATATCGACCTTTTCGCCCGATTCAATATCCGTGTGATATACGGATATTGCGTCAAAACGGTAATTCAGCCCGTTATATTTCACCCGAACCTTCCCGTAGCCGCTCCCTGCTATATTTTCAAGTGCGACAGCCTCATATCCCGTAAGATCGTCGGGTTTCGGCGCTTTGCCGTTCACAAAACTTTTCACGGCAGGAGAAAGAAAGTGCATACCGATAAAGTTCACAATAAAACCCATAGCAATATCGGCGGGAACTATGAAGTACCACGGCAGTGAAAGCTGCAGCAGAATCAGCCCGAAATATCCGAATACAGCGGTAAATACCGCATATCCGTATATCCCCTGAGGAATAAACTGCTCGATCGGTATAGTTCTGCCCTTCGGCAGTCTGAAGCCGAGGTTTATTTTCAGCCTGAAGAACAGAAGCATTACAAGAAGTCCGCATATCCCGACCGTACCCAGTACGGCGCAGACTATAAACAGTACACGCATATTATTCCTTATTTTCGGATTTGGGAATTACGGTAAGGCGTACCTTTACTATTCTTCTTTCGCTGACTTTAAGAACCGTTATTCTGAAATCGTCTGTTGTAACGCTTTCGTTTGTTTCAGGGATCTTACCGAAAAGCTCAAGCACCCAGCCGCCGACGGTCTTTGCGTTGCCGTCTATTTTCGGACTGTCTCCCGTGCGGTTATGCCAGTAACGCTTGAAAGCAGTCAGCGATACATCGCCGTTGACGTTGAACTCGTTTTCCGATACGAATGTGACAGGGGCGATTATCTCATCGTTCTCGTCCCATATTTCACCGACAAGCTGTTCGAGTATGTCTTCAAGAGTAACTATACCGAGCGTTCCGCCGTACTGGTCGAGTACGACAGCCATATGTACCTTGTCCTTCTGCATCTGCTTCATTATATCGCTTATCTTCATCAGATGAGGAACATAGTGAATCTCCTGCATTATATCACGCAGTAAGAACGTTTCGTCATCTTTTTTAGTAAGATATTTCTTGAAAAAGTCCTTCTGGCTCACAAAGCCGATAATGTGGTCGATAGAGCCTTCGTAAATGGGAAGTCTTGAATATTCCTCGTTGATAAAGGTTTCCTTTACTGTTTCAATATCTTCGTTTACATCGACCGCAATGACATCTACACGGTGAGTGATTATCTCGTCAACTACCGTTTCGTCAAATTCAAGAGCAGACTTCACAAGGTCACGCTCCTGTTCTTCAAGTACGCCCTCGTCCTCGATTTCGTCTATTATAGCCATAAGCTCCTGTTCTGTTACGGTAACCTCCTTCTTGTTGCCGAACAGCTTGTTTGCAAGCTTTTTAAGCAGTATAAACAAAGCTGACAGGGGAGTGAATATGAATGTAAGGAATGTGATTATTCCGCTCGTTGCGACCGTCAGCCCTTCCGAGTGGTCTTTCGCAAGGCTTTTCGGCATTACCTCACCGAATGTGAGTATCACAAGTGTCAGTACCACTGTCGATACGAGTGCCGCATTGTCAGCACCCACCACGGCGGTTGCGAGTATAGTACCGAGCGAAGATGCGGTTATGTTTACTATGTTGTTTCCGATAAGTATTGTTGTGATAACCTTATCGTATCTGTCAAGCAGTTTAAGCGCCATTTTAGCGCCCTTAGAGCCGTTTTCAGCCATGCTTTTGAGCCTTATGCGGTTAGCGCCGGTAAGTGCCGTTTCGCTGGCGGAAAAGAACGCCGAACAGGCGATCATTATTATGATTATTACGAGTAATTGTATTTCCATACGTTAAAATATACCTCTTCTTTTTGATATAGGCGCTACAGTTTCTTCTGCAGCCTGCTAAAAAATATATGCACATTAATATTACCATATCTGCGGAACACGGTCAATATTTTTATCCGAAAATTTTACTTTTTTTCTTCCACGGAGGTCAATACTATTTATAATTTACGCGTTAATACTTGAACTTGAAAGCAGAATGTGATATACTTAGTTGTATTATTGCATATAAAGAACGAAAGAAGAGGAAGAGCTATGGCAAAGAAAAGAATAGCCGTGCTGTTCGGCGGTGCGTCCGCTGACCATGCCGCTTCACTGCATACCGCATACAGCGTTCTCAGTTCCTTACCCAAGGAGATTGAGCCGCTTGCAATAGGCATCACAAGAGCAGGAAGATGGCTTTTTTATCCCGGTAGCTATGAGAATATAAAAGACGGCAGCTGGGAGCAGGACAGCGACTGCTGTTCATGCGTGATAAGCCCCGATATGACGAACAAGGGCGTTATAAAGATAATTTCCGACGGCGAAAGCACAATTCACCGTATAGATGCCGTGTTCCCCGTGCTTCACGGAAAATACGGCGAGGACGGCAGGGTACAGGGCTTGTGCAAGCTGGCAGGCCTTCCCGTCATCGGCAACGATTTTGCGGCGGCGGCACTGTGCAACGACAGACGCATAATGGATCTTGTGCTGTCCGACAGCAACATAAAGGTTATCGAGAACGTAACCTTGCACCGCAGTGAGATGAACGATATGACGGCGGCGATAAAAAAGATAACCGGCAAGCTGAGCTTCCCGATATACACCGCACCGACAAGCTGTTCAACATCAGTCGGCGCCTGCAGGGCAGAAAACGAAAAGGAGCTCGAAGAAGCGATAAAGGCGAGCTTTTCGCACCACCCCTATATCATAGCCGAGAGTGCCGTTAAAGGCAGAGAGCTTACCTGTGCCGTACTCGGCGCAAAGCATCACGATGAGCGGGTAGCGATAGGCGAGCTTGTAAGAACAGACGACAGCATTGATAAGCTGTCCGAATATATAGCGTCTACGTCGGAGCTTAAAGTGCCTGCAAAGCTGGACGGCCTTACTCAGAACAAGATAAAGCAGACAGCAAGAGCCGCTTATGATGCACTTTCCTGCAAGTGCTTTGCAAGAGTCGATATGGTGCTTGACAATGACGGAGAGGTCTATGTAAGACGTGTAAGAGGAATACCAGGCCTTGACAGACAGAGCATATTCACAAGGCTTGTGACAGAAAGCGCATACAGCTACGAGGAAATGCTGAGAATGCTCATCGGCGCTGTAGTTGACCTCGATTGAGGCTTTGAAAGGAACAACGGATAATAAATGAAAAAGAACGTATGTATTACGATAAAAAGTACGCAGACGGTAGATCAGGATAAGGATTCCACCGAGTTGTTTACATTCGGCGCTATGGAAAGCACCGAGAACGGCTTCCGTCTGTATTACGATGAAAGCGAGGCTACCGGTTTTGCCGGAAGCTCAGTGACGCTTGAGGTGACCGATGAAATGGTGACTATGACAAGGAGCGGCAAAGCCATCAGCTCTTTGTTCATAGAGAAAGGAAAGAAGCACCACTGCCATTACGGCACGGAGTTCGGCGACTTTATGATAGGCGTATGCACTGATGAAATAAGAAACGAGCTTGCAGAAACGGGCGGAGAAATTTATCTTAAATATACGCTCGACATCAATTCAAGCTATATGTCGGAAAATGAAATGTTTATAAATGTCAAGGAGTGTAACTGATGAACAATATGATAGAGCTTGCTAAACAGCAGGTAAAGGAAACGGTAATGAACGCACTGGGCAGACTTGTTGCCGAGGGAAAGATAGAGGCAGTACCCCTGCCGGCTTTCAATGTTGAGCGTCCTGCAGACGTATCACACGGAGATTTCTCCTGCAATGCCGCAATGGCAAGTGCAAAGGCACTCAGGAACAATCCGAGAGCAATAGGTCAGATGATAGCCGATGCCGCAGTGCTTGACGGCACAGTATTTGAAAAGATTGAGGTCGCAGGACCCGGCTTTCTGAATTTCTTTATAAGCCCCTTATGGTTCAACGAAACTGTCGGCGAGGTTATTTCAAGCGGCAGTGACTACGGTAAGACCGAGCTTGGCAAGGGCAAGAGAGTGCTTGTTGAATTCGTATCGGCAAACCCCACAGGTCCTATGCACATCGGTAACGCAAGAGGCGGCGCACTCGGCGACAGCTTATCTTCCGTACTTCAGTTTGCAGGCTATGAGGTAGAGCGTGAATTCTATGTAAACGATGCAGGAAACCAGATAGAAAAGTTCGGCAAGTCGCTGTCTATAAGATATATGCAGATAGCGGACGGCAACAAGTCCGATGTCATCGCATCATACGGCGATGATGACGTATGCCGCAAGATATTTGAAGATGAAGAAAACTTCCCTATGCCCGAAGACGTTTATAAGGGTGTAGACATAATCGAACACGCATATAATTTCTATAAGCTAAACGGCAACAAGTTTGTAAACGCAGATGAGGAAAGCCGCAAGTCCGCACTGGTAGAATACGCCCTGCCGCTCAACATAGACGGACTTGAGAAAGATCTTGCAAAATACCGTATCGTATACGACACATGGTTCAGAGAAAGCTCGCTTCATAAGAGCGGTGCGGTAAAGCAGATTGTTGATATGCTGACCGAAAAGGGTCAGACATACGAAAAGGACGGTGCGATCTGGTTCAAGGCGTCCGATTTCGGTGACGATCAGGACAGAGTTCTTGTCCGTGCAAACGGTATCCCTACCTACTTCGTACCCGATATTGCATATCACTATAACAAGCTCGTTACAAGAGGCTTTGACAAGGCGATAGATATTCTCGGTGCAGACCACCACGGATACATCGCAAGAATGAAAGCCGCCCTGACAGCGCTCGGCGTTGACGCAAGCAAGCTTGATATAGTTATAATGCAGATGGTAATGTTGGTCAGAAACGGTGAAACGGTAAAGCTGTCAAAGCGTTCAGGCAAGGCTATAACGCTTTCGACCCTTCTTGACGAAGTACCGATAGATGCGGCAAGATTCTTCTTCAATTTAAGAGATCCCAACACTCACCTTGAATTTGACCTTGAGCTTGCCATTGAGGAAAGCTCAAACAACCCCGTGTTCTACGTTCAGTACGCTCACGCAAGAATATGCAGCATTCTGCGCCGTATGGAAGAAGAAGGCACAGGCTACAGCAACATTCCCGTATCGGAGCTTAACTTCAATCATCCCGCAGAGCTTGCGCTTATACGTCATATTGCGGCTCTGCCGAACTGCATAAACGAAGCGGCAAAGGATTATAATCCCTCAAAGATAACAAAGTATCTGTGCGATCTCGCACAGCTTTTCCACAAGTTCTACGACAACTGCAAGATAAAGGGCGAGGAGGAGAATATCCTTCAGTCAAGACTTTCTCTTTGCGTTGCCACAAAGACAGTATTCAAGAATCTGCTCGATCTGCTTAAGGTCGATGCACCCGAAAAAATGTAACTTCAGAAAGGAATCAATATGGACAGCAATCCCGTCAGTCAGGATATACCTATACGATTGCCGATACTGCTTGACGGCGGTACCGGCACAGGACTCGAAAAATACGGCTACGACCATACCGTTTCAACGGCTCAGTTTGTCTGCGAACATCCCGAAGCCCTTACGCAGCTTCAGCAGGGCTTTATTGACGCAGGCTCGCAGATACTCTACACCGCAACACACGGTGCAAACCGTGAGAATCTGAAGGCATACGGTGTCGAGGACAAAACAGAACAGCTTAATGCCGCCGCCGCAAAGATAACCTATGACAGCTTTCACGAAAAGGCGCTCATTGCAGGCTGTCTGTCGTCAACGGGACTTTACATAGAGCCTTACGGCGACTACACGTTTACCGAGATAATGTCGGTCTACAGACAGCAGGTAAAGGCTTTATCGCCTTACTGCGATATGTTTGTTATCGAAACTGTGCCTGCGCTGTGGAATATGAGAGCCGCCGTGCTTGCCTGAAAAAAGGAAAACAAGCCGATAATAGCAACAATGAAAGTTGACGAGGACGGAGAAACCGCAATAGGCACAAATGTGCTGTGCACCTTGCTTGTATTGCAGGCTATGGGTATATCGGCATTCGGTCTTAACTGTACCTCGGCAGATCTTTGCCCCGATATTATTTCCGAGATTGCTCCGTATGCGAAAATTCCTCTTATAGTAAAGCCGAGCGCCGTATATGAACAGGACGGCGAAAGGCAGAGCATATCGCCCGAAGAATTCGCATTCGCCGTAAAGAAGTCGGTTCTGAGCGGCGCTGAGATTGCAGGCGGTTGCTGCGGTACGGGAAAAGAGCATATCGCCGCACTGCGTGAAATGTTTGCATCTCTTGATGCATCCGAGATAAATCCCGTTGAAAAGCAGGATACCTCTCTTGCACTGGCGACCGAAAACCAGATGTTCTTCTTAGACCCCGAAACAACGGAGTTCTCGCCTGCGGTTGAATGCGGTCCTTATATGGAGGACGACATTGCACAGATGTGCGGCGAAAGCTATGATGTCCTGACAGTAAGCATAAACTCTCCCGATGACGCTATCGACTTCGGCAGGAATATGCACATGGCTACACTGCCTGTAGCGTTTTTATCGGATGACGAGATCTCGCTCAAGATGGCGCTTATGCTGTATCAGGGCAGAGCAATAATAGACAGAAAATCACTTATAGAGCCAGAAAAGCTGGAGGCTATGGCTGAAAAATACGGCGCTGTGCTGTATTAAGCAGCCGAAATATTCTTCATCACGGAAGGAAACACGGAATGTACAAATCTGAAAAGCTATACTACCGAAAAGCGTTCTTTATGGCAATGATAATGGGTGTTATACTCTTTTTGCCGTTTGTTCTCATAGACGGCGGATATTTCATCTATTACGGCGATTATAACGCTCAGCAGATACCTTTTTATACACTTTGCAATCAGGCAATTAAAAACGGCAGCTTTATGTGGAGCTGGCAGACGGATCTCGGTGCAAACTTCATCGGTTCATATTCGTTCTATACGCTCGGAAGCCCGTTCTTCTGGCTGAGTATGCCGTTCCCGGCGGAGTTTGCAAAATATCTTATGGCACCATTGCTGGTGCTTAAAATATCGTGCTGTTCGCTGTTTGCTTTCGCATATATCAGAAGATTTGTAAGAAAGCCGCAGTCGGCGCTTATCGGCGGACTGCTGTACGCATTCTCCGGCTTCTCGATGTACAATGTGTTCTTCAACCATTTCCACGAGGCTATGGTAGTATTCCCTCTTATGCTTATAGCCCTTGAAGAAACCGTAGTAAACAAGAGGAGAGTATTCTTTGCGCTTACTGTTGCGCTCAACGCATTTGTAAACTACTTCTTCTTTATCGGAGAATGTATTTTCCTTGTGATTTATTTTCTGTGCAGGCTCACCGACCCCAAGTTCAAGATTACGGTTAAAACGTTCCTTGTGCTTGCGTTTGAATCGGTCATCGGCGTTGCGCTTGCAGGCGCAATGTTCGTTCCTGCAATATTGACCTGTATAGATACGCCACGTTCAAGCAATACTTTAAACGGATGGAATCTCGTATTCCATAATCCCGCACAGAGATACGGACTGATTTTCCAGAGCCTGTTTTTCCCTGCGGATATTCCTGCAAGACAGAACTTCTTCCCCGATTCATCGGCAAGATGGGCAAGCGTATCGGCATATCTTCCGCTTTTCTCTATGGCAGGTGTCATATCGTTCATCAAGTACAAGAAAAAACACTGGGCAAAGTGGCTTATGCCGATATGCCTTCTGTTTGCGCTTATCCCCGTTCTTAATTCCAGCTTCGTGCTTTTCAACAACAACTATTACACACGCTGGTTCTATATGCCGATACTTGTCGCTTGCTTTATGACGGCTTATGCCCTTGAAAACAGCGAGATAGATATGAAGTACGGCCTTAAGTGGTGTGGATTTGCCGTAGTGCTTATATCTATGGTCGGAATACTTCCGTCTGAGGTATCGAAGGACATAGTCGATATCGGCACGGGAGATACGACAACAACAAAGGTGACCGAGCTTTTCAAATTGCCTAATGAGAAGCTGCCGTTCTGGATTTCCGTCGCTCTTGCAATAACCGCAATTTTAGTATGCTTCCTCCTTGTAAGAAACAAAGCGAAGATCAGAACAAATAAATTCCTGCAAAAATCCTATTGCTTTACTATGGTTGCGTGCCTCTGCTTCTCGTACTACACGCTGATATACGGCAGAGCGATAGGTCCGAAGGTGGGCGATTACAACAATATTGTAAACGCTACGATAGAGCTTGACGATGACAGCTTTTACAGGGTAGAAACCTACGGAGTTACCAATAACGCAAATATGCTGTGGGGAATGTACGGCTTCCGCAGCTTCCACAGCATTCTTCCCGGCTCTGCATTTGAGTACTACAGCGGAATGGGATTCAACCGTTCGGTAAATACCGATCCCGACGGATCATATTACGCTATGCGCTCGGTAAATTCCACAAAATATCTCATTATTCAAAGCTACAAGCTGGAGTACAGCGATACGGTAACGTTACTTGAAAATCTCAAGAACTTTGAAAAGATTGACGAGCAGGACGGATTTACTATATTCAAGAACAAGGCATATATCCCGATAGGTTATTCGAACAGCTACTATATTTCCGATGACGAGTACGAAAAGATTGCTAAGAGCAACCGTGACAATATGCTCGCCCGTGCTGTCGTGCTGACAGATGAACAGATTGAAAAATACGGCGATATTCTGCCCGAGCTTGAACCTGACAGATATTCCGATTTCAACTATTATACATTTGAAAAGGACGCACAGGAGCTTGCAAAGACGGCTGTAGATACGTTCACACCTACGGCAAACGGCTTTAAGGCTACTTCCTCGTTCACTGAGGACAGATTCGTTACGTTCACTGTACCGTGGGAAAGCGGCTGGAGCGCAACAATCAACGGCGAGAAAGCCGAGATAGAAAAGGTAAACCGTGGCGTGATGGGAATAAAAGTACCTGCAGGTGAATGCAATATAGAATTCAATTATGTTACACCCGGACTTAAAGCAGGCGTTGTCTGCACGGTCGGAGCGGCATTTATTATCGTTATATATTACATCGTTCTGAAAAAGGTATTCAGATATAAGCCGAACCCCAATGTTCATCTGTACGAACAGCAACAGCTTGATACCGTTATAAATCATAACGCATATATCAGAACGATAGAAAAAACGGTTGACGAACAGCTTGAAAGCAATGAACTGTCCAAGGGAGATAACGGCAGTGATGAAAGCAATGAAAATGCGGATATATCCGATGATAATACAGCAGAATAAACCGCAGAAAAGAGGACAATATGCATTTATTTGAAAAGACAATCGACAGTGAAGTAAAGTACGAGGGAAATATTCTCACCGTATGCTCGGATAAGGCGGAGCTTGAAAACGGTGCGATAGTATCCCGTGATGTTATCCGCCAC
>ERZ791919.1331-NODE-1331-length-21665-cov-20.203147_pt1 | contig 21665 bp, 17 predicted proteins | sample MGYA00510137_ERZ791919 | MGnify/ENA primary metagenome ERZ791919 (study PRJEB30046, sample SAMN00792059) | human gut metagenome | study: EMG produced TPA metagenomics assembly of the A metagenome-wide association study of gut microbiota in type 2...
CGCCGGGCACCTGGCTGGTGCAGGTGTCCGACGGTGTGGCCGGCGAGGACGACGAGTGGCTCCAGGACCTGCTGGCCGGATGGGACGGCACCTCGCCCCGGGCGCTGGCGGAGGAGCTTCTCCGTCAGTCCGTTCAGCGGACGGGCGGCGCAGACGACTGCGCTGTGCTGGTGATGGCCGTCGAGGGCAGGGAGGACCTGCACCGCGTTTGAGCGACAAAAAACGGCGGGAAATTTTGCCCGCCGCGCCGTATAACTTTCCGCCGCCGCGGCGATACTATGGCTGTAACAAACAGCGCCCGTCACGGCTGAAGGAGGCATCGGTTTTGGTAAAAGGCGTTTCCCGCCGCGTGATCGTCGTGGACTCTCCCGACCCGCGGATATTCGAGCAGGCTATTTTCATCCTTCCCACGGACGGCGGCGGCGTCAGCTCCCGTCAGCTGGTGGACGAGGCGGTGCGGATCGCCCGCAGCTATGCCCGGGGCCAGACCGGCGTTCGCCGCCGGTGGCGTCCGCCTGCATGGCTGTGGGCGGTATGGGGCGCGTGTGCCTGCGGCCTGGTGTGGCTGCTGGCTGCGCTGCTGTGACCGCCCGCGGTCCTGCGGCGCAAGGGCGCTGTATCAGCTTACTTCCAGCGGTTTCCGCTGTTTCTGCCCTTTTTATCGCGGCGGCTGTGAGCAGTCACCGCCGCAAGGGTCCTGTTTTTTCTCCTCACTTGGGGCGGACGCGCGGCGTCCGCCCTCCTTTTTTACCCGGCGGTATCGTATGCCCTGCTCCAAAAAAAGAGACGCGCTGCATGGCGCGTCTCTTTTTTTGTGATTTTCCACAGGTTTTGTTGCCAGTAAATCAGTGCCTTTTGTCTTGCTTTTCCGGTGACGTAGTCGCTCCTTCCAGCAAATCTGTCACAACCTGATTGAGCTGTGCAGCGTTCTTGGCGGTAATAACAGGGACACCCGTGCGCTCCTCGACTGCCTTCCGTGCAATCCCAGCAGCTTCACCGCCCTCACGGGCGACAGCCAAATTCTCCGAAAATGTCCCCGGAGATTTCTGCTTGGATATTTCTGTGGTGGTCGCCTCCGCCAGCATATTCAGTACCAACTCCAGCGTGGTCATGTTGTCGCGGAGGTTTTCTTTCTTCAGACCCTTGAGGTTTTTATATTGCCGTGTGGACATCCCTGACCATGCACGGGAGATCTCATCGGTAAGTATTGCGTACTCCACGCCCTTCTGTACACCGTGGGCATCCCATTCATCCGCCAGTTCCTTGCGGACTTGGATAGCTTGCAGCCGCTGGTTGATCCATTCACGAGTATAGCCTTTCTTGAGGTACGTTTCCAGAGCTCGCTCGATGGTCAACTCTGGGTCAATGGTTTCTTCAATGCGCTCCCGTCCAACCTGTGCCAACCACAGCTTGAACGGTTCCGCTTTGGGCGAGGGAATAGACTGGATGATTCGGAGAATCTGCTCGGTGGCGGCTACGTCGGTCAGGCGCTTTTTGCCATCGGGAGCGGTCATTTTCAAACCGTGACAGTTTGTCACGGTTTCATTGCCCTCAGCTTTCAAACGTTGCTTGAGCTTACGCCAATATGCTGCGGGATCAACGCTATCCGTCAGCACGGCAACAACATCGACAACGGAGAAGTACCATTCTTCCTTTTCCTCATCCCATGCGGTACGGATGCGCTTGTCTTCGAATAGCTGGATCTTGTCATTTTGTGCCATTCTGTTCACCTCGCTTCTGTAGTAACTCTTTCAGTAATCCCTGACATCCTGCCAGCACATCCTGCCATGTTGCCTCGAAATCTCCAGTGTACCACGGGTCGGCAACATCGCGGGGGTGGTCGGTGTAATCCAGCAGCAGGTGTATCCTGCCATCCGGGTCACCGCCGCAGATACGGTGCATATTCCGCAGGTTGGCGCTGTCCATGCCGATGAGCAGATTGAATTCCTTGTAATCGTTTTTAGTGAGCTGCCGCGCCGCGTGACCGCCGCAGGCGATTCCGTGTTCGACCAACTTGCGCCGCGCCGGAGGATAGATGGGGTTGCCGATCTCCTCGCGGCTGGTTGCGGCAGACTCTATATGGAACTGTGCTGCCAAACCGGCTTTTTCTACTAGGTCCTTCATGACATACTCCGCCATCGGACTGCGGCAGATATTGCCGTGGCAAACGAAAAGGATCTTCTTCATATCACGGTGTCTCCCAATTATTATCTTTGCTTTAAGTATAGCAAATGAGGCCCTGTCCGTCGAAAGAAAATATATAAAAGGGCTCCGTTTCTCGATATAATATTCGGGAAATGGAGCCCTTTCAAAAAATCATCTCTCTTCCAGGAATTCTCTCAACAGTACGTCTTCTTTTCTCTCTTGTAAATTCCGAATTTTCTCAGATATATGCGCCCTATGTTCAACGAATTGCATTCCTATCAAGCTATCTTTAATTTCACTCAAAAATGCAATGTGTTGTTCTAAAATTGGAACTTCGCTACCACTCCAAGAGGCATGTGTTGGTATTATATAAATGCTTCGAAATGCCTCAAAAGCGGGATTGCATTGGCAAAACGTTACAATCGCGGGTAATCGTTGTTCTTCCGGCAAATTACAGACGATCCCAAACAAAAAGCGCATTGACTCTCCATCATAACAATTTGCTTCGACATAATACTTGATCCACTCATTACGCCGTTTATTAACTACCGGCATATTTATAGGTGAACTCAGTAGGTCCTCCGCTAAGGAATCCCATGTAAAAAATGGTTTTGTTGCGTTTTTTAGACACTCCATTGCGATAGAGATTAGCTTCAGATAGTCATCTTGCTGCCACAAAATATTTAGAGCATGCCATCCGTCTCTCCCAATCTGCTTCCCCGCAACTTTATGTACATAGCCTGCCAAGAACTCAGGGTTACCTCGTATTAATTCTGAAAAAAGTTCGCCGTCAAAATCATAATAGGATCTTCCTTGATGTGCATAGATATATGCTGTACATAAAACCTTAATATCTCCCCTAAAGTATTCGACTAGTTCTTTCGTACCAATACATTCACCATGCCCTACGCGGAATAAAAAGCCCGATAACAGATGCGGGTTTTCCTCCCCTAGATTATTCAGTTCCATCATATACCTCTTGAGATATCCCGGAAACTTTCCATTAATTCTTAGAACAGTTTTAAGAGAAACCGTATAATGCTCTCTATCCCCCCTCCCTCTTAAACATCCCATTATCTTTTCAATGAGACAGTTATCAATGTACTCATCCGGGACAAAATCGTATAGTATTGCTAACCAATGATTCTTCTCACCAAAGGTCGAGCAGTTAACAAATTCAACTGCTCTGGCGTATCCCAACACCTTTATCAACCCGTTGATGATACTGTATCGCTCATCACTATACGGTGTCTGGTGATCGATATAGGCTTTGCAGCAATTAACAAATTTGGATGCATCATACTGTGCAAGTTTTGAAAATAGAATTCCAATTCCATTTCCTATGATCCAGCGATCCCTACTGCTACTCTCCGGTACTTCAGACCTGAGCATCTCCCACAAGCAATCCAATTCTTGCAAAGACGCATTAACCGCCATCTGCTCAATAGCATCTACACGCCGCAACTCAACATTCTCTATTTTATCGCCCTTTCGAAGGCACTCCTTACTCAATGTGGTATAAAGTCTGTATGTGCTATTCTGATTACTCTTTGGAAGGGAGGCAGGCCAATCAATTCCCTGCGCGATACAGACATCTTCAAAATGATGGAGTATTTCGCAAATTGAAAAATCCGTCGTATCTATCGGTCGGGGGAAAATGGCATCAAGTATACTTACATCATGAGCGATAACCTGTTCATCGAATTCGGATGCCGAATAAACTGGGTATTCTAATATCATTTTAACGGCATTTTTCTGAACCGGAGAATCGCTGATTACTGAGAAAAGAGACTCCAGTGCCAATGAACGGAGTTCAAAGACTTCATCACAAGCCGCCAATCCCAGCTGATAGATCGTCGATTTATCATAATTCCATTCTGTTGCGGAGTATTGCGTTCTCAGCGAATATCCTGCAGTAAATATTAGGCAGTAAGCTGATAGAATTGAGTTATTTGCCTTGTGATACTCCTGCAGTTGCTTAAGTAGGACGAGTTCCTCAGCATATCCGTACTTATGGGAATTGAGGCCGATTCCCCACCGTTCTCCAAATAAAAAGTAGATATCCATTGGCTCACTATTATTTCTTTCAAAACAATACAGCGCAAGCTGAATAGCATCTATAAAATAATCCGTGTATTTGAACCCAATCAAAATACCGATTATTTCTGAGCGAATCGTGTGATAGTTCTTATGTTTCTCAAAGTCATATTTGAGCATATCCACATGGGCCTCTGGAAGCGTGTCTATCCTCTTCTTCAAATACAATAGTGCCTCATCTGGGATAGCATTATAGAATGTTGCGACAAATTCAAAAGCAGTAGCTGCAGGCAGTTCTTTCACCTTTGGCCATGCTGCTCTGATCTCTTCTTCGATGAACGCAATATTGTCTGGGGAATTGAATAAACGAACTAACGTGTTAAATGCAAATACAACTCTGTTCTTATATGAGGGAAACGCTTGGCATATTAAATCACAGGGTGATAGGCACTTTTCTTTAAAAAATGCGTAATACAATAAGTAATCTCTGAGATTTTGATTCTCGAATTTTACTGCTTTGTCATCAAAAATACTAACAACCTCTTTGCGGTGCAACGATAAGCACATATCTCGAAATTGCACTGTGCTTATCCCGTGCTGCAATGCAATATTAAATGGGAGCTCAGTTTCCTTCAAATTAAACTTATCAAAAAAAGCAATAATGGCAGCAACGAGGATTTCATTCCTGTCAAATTCACCAATTATATCTCCATAATAGTCGTTAAATATATCAAATGCATTTTGTATGGACCCAAATTTCCCATTAAGGGCACACATTCCGGCCATAATCGCCAAGCGAATGTTACCTTTGGCAATAATCTTTATTTGTTCCAATACGCGATCATTTTGGATGCCAAGATTGTCTGATAAGACTTTTGTAACACTATCATCTGATAGCGCATGAACTTCGTATTGGTTGGGAATAAGCACAGTTCTTATTGCTTTCAGCAACTTTTCTCTGGCATAGTCTCTGACTGTAATAATAATTTTTACAGCATGATATCTCTGAGTATTTGCAGAAAGTTCAAGTAGGTAGCGAAGTTCTGTAAGCTGATCCGCATCATCAACCACAACCATATAATTGCTTTCATCCGGAAAAGCCGCCACTAAGTCCTGATAAATCGTTTTCCCATTTGAGCGGATAATCTTTAAATCATAGTTGTTACTTTCTGCAAATGTTTTCGCGCTTTCAAGTGCGAGGCGTGTCTTTCCTACTCCAGCGGGGCCAGAAAGCAAAATTACATCGCTTTCATTTAGTACATGATTGATGTATTCCAGCTCTTGCTCTCTGCACAACAATGGCATATCAAGAGATGTTGAATATGGATTGCATGAAAAATATGTAAGAAAACTTTCAAGGCTAAAAATCTGGTGGGTATCAATGTCAATATTTAAGTGGTCTTTAGCAAGATCAGGATACTTAAGATACAAGTCGAAAGATACCTCTCCGAGTCCAATTAGAATTGTGTTCTCAAAATATGAGCAAAGCTTTTTTACCTGCCCTGGGGTAAAATTTGTTGATGTATGACAACAAATAATCTGTGAAATATCTTCAATAGGTATCCCTGTTTTTGCCGTATCTAAGCAGCTTAAGATATCCGCTTCGACTTTGTTGTATGCGTGATTTCCCACAGAACCATGAGCAATTAGAATAAAACGCCCATCTGCACACTGTACAAATGAATCCGGAGTTCCTTTTGTCACTTTATTGGTTCCAGAATGTGATCCAAAAGGCATAATATTGGAAAAACCATACTTTTTCATAACATACGAATCCATCAGTTTTTGATATGCACCAGGATCAAGAGATAAAATAGCCGCCTGTATTTGGTTAATTTTAGACACTTCCATTTCCTCCTAACGTAAAACTGGTTTTTCACACAAGTTCATAGAAATTTCAAGACATATTTGCCATTGCTTTTCAGTATATCAGATTTACGATTTTACGTCGAGTGATTCCGAAGGAAGAAATCTATAATAGCAATATCTTAACGCAAGGAGATAGTGCTATGCCTAAAAAATATCCATTCGAATTTAAAGCCAAGGTCGTTCGTCGTTATCAAAACGGAGAAACCATCAAATCTCTCGCCCCTGAGCTATATATTGCTCAGGGAACACTTTACCGCTGGCGGAAGGAGTACTGTTCCATCCAAGGAATAAACCACACCTACACGCCAAAGGAGTTCAACGCCATCTCAAGGCGATTGGCAAAACTGGAACATGAAATGAAGATCATCCGCCTTTCACAGTGTATAACAAGTGTTCCCTTGCAGAAAAGGCTTTCCATATTGGAAAATCTCTACCACCGATTGGATAATACTTATAGCGTTCATGAGCTATGCGAGGCATTGGATGTCGCTCGCGGTACATTTTACAACCATATCTTTCGCCGTGCAGACCGCAACCAGCGCGACCAAGAGCAAGCGCAGCTTATGCATCTGGTGCGGCAGGCTTTTGATGATAGTGGTCAGCGGTATGGCACCGAAAAGATTCGCATCACATTGGCCGAAGGTGGCGTCAGAGTCAGCACCAAGCGCATTGCCGCGATCATGCAGGAGCTCGACCTGCGCAGCATTCGTGTCGATTCCAAAAAGCAGTTTAAGAAGTATCAGAAATACCGCAAGCAAAACCTGTTGGAGCAGCAATTCACCGCAGATCGTCCTAATCAAACATGGGTCAGCGATATTACATACTTTAAGGTCAACGATTACTGGCTTTATCTGTGCATCATCCTCGACCTCTTTTCCCGGAAAGTCGTTGGCTATCGCGTATCCCGCAACGCCAGTACAAATCTGGTCACCAGCACATTTCGGGCAGCCTTCCGTGAACGAGGTAACCCCGCTGATTTGACTTTTCACAGCGACAGCGGCAAGCAGTATACCTCTGCAGCATTTACAACGCTCCTGCAAAAGTGCGGTGTGAAGCAATCGTTTTCCGCCACGGCACGGCCGCATGACAACGCCCCAGTTGCGGCGCAGGTAGATGCCGTCCACGTAGACGTATGGATAGTGCCCGCCCTGCAACGGGCGGTTCCGCCAGTCCTCGATGTGGACGTAGGCTTTCTTGTTCAGCTCGCTGATGGTGGCGGGCGAGACCTTGCTGCCCCACAGTGCCTCCGTGATGTCCTCCACCCGGCGCACGGAAACGCCTGCCAGGTACATCTCGATGAGCGCCTCCTCCACGCTGCTCTCCCGGCGGCGATACCGCTCGATGATGGCAGTCTCGAAGGATACGCCCTTGAGCCGCGGCATGTGGAGCGTGACGCCGCCGGAGGTTGTGGTGAGATTGCGGTCATAGTAACCGCTGCGGTAGCCCTGACGGGCCTCGCTGCGCTCGTAGCGGGCCGCCTGCGTCAGGGACTCCGCCTCCTTTTCCAGCAGCTCGTTCAGGGTTTCCTCTACACTTCCTCGAACTAATTCTTTGAGCTGCCCCTTGATAATTTCCTCATTCAGCTGTACAATTTTCTCGGACATAGTTTGCTTGCTCCTTTCGAATGTTTGTGTGGTAACTTCATTCTACCAGAGCCTGCAAGCTATGTCTTCTTTTATGCGATTCCCAATTTGCGCAAGTTATTGTACCTTATCATTTTAGCCTAGTTTCCTACTGTGCATCATCTATATATGAAAAAGCAGACTGCCCCAGTATAAGCGGGCAGTCCACTTTTTATCGAAACATGGGTGGTGTTCATTTTCAGATACGATTTGCAGCCAAGTACATTTTACCGCTAAAATAGGAATTCACAATTTTCACTAATTGTAATAAGTAGTTGTATGTGGCCTCTCCGTATTTCTTCATATCATTAAGGGTATAACCTTTTCCCACTTCTTTAAACGCTCGTTCCCCATGTGCTAAAACGTTGCGAAAATTTCGGATATCGTGAAGTTTCTCCTCATCTACAGCATGAAAATCATCTTCTAATCCCCAGTCTTTTAATAAAGCTCGAATTGCTCTGGCATCTATATTGCCAGAAAAAAGAGTTATTTTACCAGAATATTTTGATAAATCCAATTTGAGCAAATCATTTTCTGCCATAGTTCCGTCTTTGTCATATTTTTTGTATTGTATTTGTAATTGATGATCCAATTGCCCAAAATTCGAGCAATTTATCACTACTTCATCAAATAACATCTCAAATATAGAGTAAATAATGCTTTCCATCAGATTATAGTACAAAAGAAAAAGAGCTGCTTTTAAAGTAGGATTAGTAGGTGCATAACCAATAGCTTCTTTTTCGTCATTATACAGCCTGCTAATCAATTCTTCAATTTCATCGTATCTAGAATTAAGCAGTTTACTCAAATCACTCATTTCAATAATTCCTGTTTCACATATTCAATTCTCTTTTGAATGTGTGCTTTATTATGCGTCTTATATTTGGACGAAGTAATACGGCTTAACTCACCTGTCTGCAACCATACCTGTGTATCTTCAAATTTTTTGTCCAAGTCCGGTTTTTCTTTTAAAGCTAATGCTGATCCAACAGCAATCGCTTCAAAATATACTCTTGAGACCTGATGTACATCTCCTTTTGCAAATCCGTGTGCAAATGCCTTTGAAACAAACGTGATCATTTGATTAAATAAATTCCGTTTACTTTGCAATAGATCTAGATCTTGTTCAGCCTTTTGGTTCATTTCTTGCAGATATGTATCTAAGTAAGTAGCAATTCCCATCCTATCAGTAAAGGAGAAATTTGGATATGCATCATATAGTGCAAAGAATCTCAAAATCAATTCTTCATGTTCTTGCCGATTTGCAACCAAAGGAGCCAATGGTGTCATACGTCTGAACACTTCATTAATCGCACATTCTTTGTAGATGAAATCATTAAAGGGACCTTTAAAAATTCCTTTTCGCTTCTCCATTGAATATAAAGGATCGCTTCCGCGGTTAATTCTCTCAAAAATGTCATTTTTTATTTCCTCGGTTGTGTTGTCACGTAAAACAATAGCCCTTAGTGCGGAATTTTTAATTTTTCGTTGTCGGCCAAGTGATAGCTGTGAAAAACGAAATTCGTTTAAGTTTGTCAATTTTTTTAAATTGCAGAGAGTCAACTCATCGGAGAAAAATGCCGCTAGTGTTCTAATTCGCTGAGATCCATCTACAATTTCTAAGCGCCCTTTTTCATTTTCTGCTAGGAAAATGAGAGGGACAGGTAAACCCAAAACAATCGATTCAATAAATTTTGACTGTCTTTGCTCGTCCCAGGTAAACTCGCGTTGATAATCAGGAACAAAGATTTCATTATCATTTTTCTCAAAATTTTTCAAATATTTATCGACAACGATTTCGATGGTAAATTCACGAGTATCATAATCTACACTTTTCTTTTCCTCTTCGATTTGTTTTTCGATTTGCTCATTAATATCCATTAAGCTTCCTCCTAATCTAAATTATTGACAAGAAAGTATCATTTTCCGCAATTATGTCATTAGTTACAAGTATATTATATCATATCCATTATCACTTGTCTATTGTTAACACCAGCTACATATATAAATTGCATAACTCTTGCGCAATTCCCACTATGTCTACCTTTGTAATCTTTCGATTTTCTCGATCCCGCTTTTCAGCCGCACCAGCATTTCATCTTTAGACAATATCCTGACCGACTCTACCAACGCACGAATTTGGTATTCGTCCCACTTCGTAATGGCTGTACCGGCCTGTTTCAGAGTGTCTGCGGCCAGTTTCATGTGGCTGGTCAGCTCTGCATCTTCCGCCTGCTGTTGCTTCAGCTCGGCGCGTTTGGCTTTCAGTTCTGCCTGCTGGGTAAGGATCGTCTTGAAATGTTCACTGTAGTCGGTGCTATTGCCGGAGGCCGCAGTTGCGAAGGTGGCGTCAAACTCCTGTGCCAGAGTTTCCAGTTGGTGGTCGATATCAGCGATGGTAAGTTCTCCGCTTCGGCTGGGGCGTATCACCACCTGTAGATTTTCCGTGACCCGCCGCACCAGTGCGGGTTTCTCAGACATTACGCCGTTGATAACCCGCAGGATGGCCTGCTGGAGCTGCTGCTCATCCACGGCGGGCGAATCATGGCAGTATTTCTTGCCGTAGTCGAAGCGGCTGATGCAGCGCCAGACGATGTGCTTCTTTCCCCTGTTGACCCAGGTGCAGCGGCGGTACAGTGTGCCGCATTCACCGCAGATGACCCGATCTGACAGGGCATATTTCGGCGTGTAGCAGCTTCTGCCGCTGGGGGTACTTTTCTGCGTGTTGCCCTTCAGTGCGTTGCGCCGCGCCAACTCTGTCTGCACTGCGTCGTATGTCTTGCGGTCTATGATCGATTCATGGTTATTTTGCACAAGATACATGGCACGTTGCCCTGTATTGCGGATGGTCTTACGGCTGATGCAGTCCTGTCGGAAGGTTTTCTGCATCAGGACGTCACCGGCGTATTTCTCGTTGGATAGGATACCTCGTACCGCTGTATGTGTCCATGTTACACCGCCACGGGCGTTTGGAATGTGGCGTTCCTCCAAATCTTTGCGAATCATGTTAAGGCTGTCGCCGCGGAGGTACTTCTGGTAGATCTCCCGGACGATCTCTGCCTGTTCTGGAATGACCCGTGGCTTACCGCCTGTTCCTTTTTCATAGGCGTACAGATTGTGGTAATGGATGGTGACTTCACCGCGCTGCATGGCGTATCGCTTGCCTGCCTGAATATTGCCGGAGATGGACTCGCTCTCCGCCTGGGCGAAGGCCCCCATCATGGTCAGCATCAGCTCTGTGGACTCGTCCATGGAGTTGATGTTTTCTTTTTCAAAGTAGACTGCGATGCCCTGTGCTTTCAGCATTCGGACGTAGTTCAGGCAGTCTACGGTATTGCGGGCGAAGCGGGAGACGGACTTGGTGAGGATCAGGTCGATTTTGCCCTGCTTACACCATTTCATCATCCGCATGAAGTCCGCCCGCTTCTTGGCCGAAGTACCAGTGATGCCCTCATCCGCAAAGATGTCGGCTATCGTCCACGACTTATTCTCCATGATCTTATCGGTGTAGTAGTTTTTCTGCGCCTCGTAGCTGTTGAGTTGATCCTCCTCTTTGGTGGATACCCGGCAGTAGGCCGCCACCCGAAGCTGCCGCTGCTCGGCAGTTCCGGTGTTCTTTGGCGCAGCGGGTATCACGATCACCTTTGACTTGTTCTCTCCCACGTTTACTAACTCCTCTCGATGATCTGGCCGCTTTTCAGCAACAGGCTGGCCTGCCCTTTTTTACATAGACCTGTGACACGGAGCTTTTCAGCAATTCTGCGTTGATCTCCGCCATCGGTGCGGCACCGGTGAACAGATGCCGCAGGCGCTGGCTTTCGTACTCACTGCCGCCGATGGCGCTATATTGCATTCCTGCCAGCCGCAGGGCGAGCTCTTTAGCGTTGTTCTCATCCACCGGGCTGGTGGTGAGTGCTGCGGAAAATCGCCGCTCCATTTCGGCCAGCTCACCACGGTTGACTGTCTGCGGCTGCGGCTTGATTTGCTCCGGCGCTGCCGTAAGGCCGTTCAGCAGAGACAGTACCTGTGACTCCACCGCCGTGCTGGGCCTGCCGTTGCACAGGCGGCGCAGCGTCTTCTGCGCTTCGGTTATCTGCACCGCAGGCTTACGCTCTGACCGGCGCTGGGTGGTTTCCTTCATTTGATCTGCGTCGAGGATAGCCGGGAAACGGTCTGTGCCAGTGTAGCGGCTGTCTTCCAGAATACGGGCCACCATATTCTTGTTCCAGGGCTTGTCCGCATCGTAGGGCGGCCCTTTTTCTTTCAGATGGTCAGTGATGTCATTGAAGGATGCCCCGGCCAGATAGCGGGCATAGATGCCCTGCACCGCCTGTGCCTCCTGCGGATGAACGACTATCTCGCCCATGACCATCTTGTAGCCGAAGGGCAGCTTCCTGTTGCCCATTACCGCACCGTCCTTTCTATGCTCTCCCGCAACTCCAGTCCATTTTTCAGGCGGAACCGCAGGCTGGTGTTGCTTTCGATAATGACCTTGTCAATAAGCTGACCGAACAGCTCCCCGTCAAAGTCATGCAGCGTTTCAGGCCCTCTTTTGAGGATGGTGATGAGTTCCTGGGTGCAGGGGATGGTATCATCACCGTCTTGGTTGAGGATCCTGCTTTTGGCTCGCTTGGCGGCGCGGAGCTGTTCGGTCAGCGCATTGCTCTTGGATATAAAAATGTCAGGATCAACGCAGCCGCTTTCTTTCAGAGTGGTCAGCAGTTGATTCTGACTGGTAAGTTCCGCTATTTGTTTGTTCAGTTCAATGACATCTACACTCCAGAGAAATTTCCGTTCACGGATAGACTGGAGGTTGGCGATGAAGTCGGACAGGATGTGGCTGCCCTGGTGCTTGAGATTGTAATACAGCCGGAGGAATGCTTGTTGAACCTGAGTTTCGGGGATTTGGGTGATGGGGCAGGCTGTTTTATCTTCATCGTGACGGCGGCAAGCCCAATACCATGTGCCGTGGACACAACGGCTTCTGCACCAGGAACCGCAGGTGCAGCGCAGCACTTTTTGAAGCGGACGATCCGTTGGTGTTTGGATCACCTTTCGGCTATGCCGCAACGCTTGTGCTTTATCAAAGACCTCCTGCGATACGATGGCAGGATTACAGCCGTAGATCAGATACATACGACGCTCTCCGCGATTCTTTTTCACAGTACGGGGGAATGTATCGGTCGTATATGTTTTTTGCAGACGTGCGTTTCCTGCATAGCGCTCGTTCTGTAAGATGTAGTTGATTCGATAAGTATTCCACTTCCGGTTCAGCGCATTTGCATTGTTTAGTATCCGCACGAGCTCGGACGGATTTGTCCCAGCTATATAACTATGGAATATGAAGTATATTGCTGGCGCAGCAGCTTTGTTGATAGCGAGTTTACCGTTTACAAGATCATATCCCAGCGGGGCACTGTAGGTGCTGAACTCCTCACGTTCTATCCGCTTCTGATAGCTCCAGCGGATATTGCCGGAGATAGACTCGCTTTCTGCCTGTGCAAAGGCTGCGTACAGGGCGGTCATCAGCTCTGAGGATACCCGTGCCGTATCGATGTTTTCTTTCTCGAAGAAGATGGTCGTGCCGTTGGCTCGGAACTGCCGAATGGCCTCCAGACACTCCGCCGTGTTGCGGGCAAAGCGGGAGATGGACTTGACCAGAATACGGTCAATGAGTCCGCGTCCGCTGTCGGCCAGCATCCGTTTGAAATCCTCCCGTTTCTCCACCGAGGTGCCGGTGATGCCCTCATCGGCGTAGATGTCCACCAGCCGCCAGTCCTCATGTTCCATGATGTACTGTGTATAGTGGATGTTCTGCGCTGCGAAGGAATTGAGCTGATCCTCCGAGGATGAGCTGACCCGGCAGTAAGCTGCCACCCGCAGCTTCTGTGCATCCCTCTCATGGGTGGCCTCGATCCTGATGACCCGTCGCTCCTTGCCATCCAGGGCAAGGTTTCCGTTGATCTTTTTTTCTTCCGTGGCCGCTCACCTCCTCCTTGTAGCAACACAACATACCACAACCGCCACTGTAAAGCTACTGCTTTTTGCAAAGAAGCTCAGAAAGAAATAGGGATCGTCGCGCCGGTCTGCACTGCGATACGCACGGCGACCTGCTCCAGTTCCGTCTTGGGAAAACCGGCTCGTTTCAGCGCGGCCAAAAGATTCAAAATGCCGCAAAAATCAACGTTCTTATCCTGCATAGTTTTCTCCTTATATCCGTTTTCTGATGGCACAAACGCGGGTGCTGCGGTAAGAGGTAATGGGGTATAGGTAGTAGGTATGTGAGGGGGAGGGAAAGTGCAGCACCCGCATTTCTGCCATCAGGCAAAGGTCATGGTGGGGCCGCCCCGGTTTCCCGGAACGGCCCACGCCGTTTCTGTCGTTTGTCCAGTCCTATTCGACACTACTTCCCGGACTGATGGGCGGTCAACTGGTCTGCGGTGGGCGCCGCACATGGGAATCTCACCCCTCCGAGGATCTCTCCGAGCTGCACCGATTTTGTGAAGGCATCGCTGTGCAGAAGTACCATTGTAGGCAGATGAGGTCATGGCGAGACAGCCTGCCGCGGCTGCTTTTGGATGAACGGGTATCGCTGGGCACCTTCCGATTTGGGACCTGCATTGACACGGGAGCTTCCCGTGCAGGTGGTCATGGCGCGTTCTCCGCATCGCTGTCCTCTTTTTTACGGAGGCTCATCTGCTGATGTGATCCAGTTGCCGGATATGGCCGAATGGCGTTTTTCAAGGTACAATAGGCCCTTTGTTTGGCTTGAGTAAATTGTACCTTGAAGGAAAGCCACGGAACAGAAACAGTTTGGAACATTGCATACCCAAAATGGAACATTTTACAGTTCCGCTTCCAATTCAGAGAGGATATCGATTGCCATTCTCAAACACTGCTTTCTGTCCACGCGATAGTTTTCTTTTCCAAGCAAGAGAAAATCCATGGAGACATCGAAGAACGTTGCCAGATCAATGGCAATTTCAATCGGGCCTATCTGTAAGCCGTTCTCAATTTTAACTATGTAGGTTCTACTAACATTTATCTTTTCAGCAAGCTGTTCTTGAGTGAGCTCTCTGCCGGTGCGTAACCGTTTGATTCGCTCCCCGTATGCCGTTCGGTCAAAATGCATTTTATTCCCTCCGTTTCGTCATTTGTGAAGAACTCGCAAACGGCAGAAACGGTGGGGCACGGCAATGAAATTGGTATCCGCATAATGAAAAGCGGACAAAAAGCCAAGGATGGCCGCAAAGGGCCATCCTTGGCTTTTTGTCCGTTTTGTTGTGTTGTCTGGTCGCATGGTTAGGCGGCCTCTCGAATATCTCCAGAGACCAATGTGTTCCGGGAACTCCGCTTCCTATATCAGCGTTTTCTGTATTCTGGTGCCTCCATTATCCTCCCATACCACTGCCGAGATCTTCTCCCAGGTCACAGGTGTAGCGCCACTCCACCACGTCGCCGTCCTTCAGCTGGTAACGGGAGCAACCGTAGTTGGGATACCAGCCGTTGACGTTGTACATCCAACCGGACAAACTGCCCACGTCGAACTCATAGAGGTTGTTGATGCCCTCTACATACGCGCTGTTGTACATGGGTGTCCAGTTGGACTCCATGTGAATAGCGTTGTCACGGCATACGCGCTGGAGTACATCGAATACACTTTCGCCGTCGCTGAACGTTACCTCTGTGGCTGGAAGGATGATACCGTCCTCCGGTACAAGGGCTTTCTTGCTCTCAGCACACTTATCCATATTGTCCAAAATCGTCTCGCAGGAGATGGATATAGTGCAGGTATACTTTGTGTCCGCATCCACGTTGCTGTCCTGCGGCTCTACAGGTGCCGGTTTACCCTCCGGCACCGGGTCGGTCATGTACTGATCCTTATCGCCGGTATCCTCCGGCTGCACCGTCTGCATCTGACCGCAGGCAGCGCAAAAAAGCAGCACCGCTGTTAAGAGCAGCAAACAAAACGACTTCTTTTTCATGTTGAAACCCTCACAAAAGCACCTTACGCAGGGACGCTTCCGCGCCCCTGCGTTGGTGTATTCAAGAATTACTCTGCACCTCTGCCATGCCGTTTTTTGCTGGTCACCGCCAGTGCGGTAATACCGCCGACAGCCACCGCACCGATGACTACCCACAGCACCACCTGTCCGCCACTTGAGGTATCTTCGACCTCCGTATCGACAGGTGTATCCGTGTTAGTAGCATCGTCCGGCTTGTCGGCATCATTGACCGACTCCTCGGTTTTGACACCCTCCAGCTTCACATCCGCCATATCGTACAGGCTGGACTGGCCGTTCAGCAGCCGGTAATATGCCACCAGTGCATAGAACCCCTGCTCTGTAGCCATGCCATTGGCACTTGTTTCGGTGGCGAGGTGCTTGAAGCCGCCGCCATCCACCGCGAAGCTGCACAACGCATCCAGCACACTGGCACCATTCTTGATGAACCGACTGTCCTTGGCCGGGTTAATACCCAGTGCGGTCAACGCAACGATGACCTGCGCGCAGGACTCGCTGTTGGCTGCACCCCAGCTGGTGAATCCGCCGTCATTCTGCTGCACGGAGCTGAGCCAGCTCAGTCCCTTGTCCACAGCCTTCTTTGCGCTGCTGTTGCTTTTGTAGTAGGCTGCCAGTGCCTGGATAGCCATGGCGGTCATGTCCACATCGGCGTTCTTACCGTCCAGGCTCCAGCCGCCGTCACTGCTGATCTGCGCGTCCAGAATGACCTGTACCAGCTTGTCGCGGGTCACATCGCCGGCAGGCGTGTAGCTGTGGCTGTCCAGCGCGATCAGCGTGAATATCGCACCGTTGATGCCCTGCTTGGAGAGGTAGGACATCTCATTCAGCCCGGCCAGCAGGTCATGGCCGTCCACATTCGTCACATCCTTGCCGATGGCCGTCAGCGCCAGGATAATGCGGGCGTTTTCGGTGGCCTTGTTCTTGTCCAGCCGTCCGTTGCTGTCGATGTTGTCCTTGACATACTTGACCACAGCGTCATAGTAGCCCTCCGGGACAGTGCGACCACTGCGGGCCAACCCCAGTGCCATCCACTCGCCGCCGATACTGCCTACGCTGGGCGTGCCCCGCTTGGCCAAGTAGTCACCCGTGTTCTTGTAAATGGTATCCGCTTTCTTGCCCAACTCGGCCACCAGCTTGGCGTAGGCCGCCTCAGCGTCCAGGAGCGTCTGATAGTTGGTCACCAGCTCCTTGTCCGCCGCGGAAAGCGCGTCATACGCGGCGCGTGCCTTGGCGATGACATCGCCCTTGGTCAGATCCACCACGCCGATGGCGTTGATAAGGGCGATGACCTCATCAGCGGTCTTTTTCTCCTCCGGCGCGGGGCCCATGTCCGCCGCCTCCAGCGTGTAGTCATCCGTGTAGTGGAACACGATGACGTCGCCCTTCTTCAGATACTGCTCACTGACGCCCAGCATGGGGTACTTGCCGTTCAGCGTATACATCCAGCCGGAGTTCTTACCGTTGGTGAACTCGCCAATGGTCACACCGCCGTAGGTCACGCTCTTGATGTAGTTGCCGGTGGGGTTATCCCATGTTACGCCGAGCAGCTGCTGCAGCGCGTCCCACACAGTCATGTTGGTGGTCACTTCCACCTTGTGGCCGCTGACCCACGCGGTCAGGCCGCCCTTGGACAGTCCGTGCACCTGGCCGTTGTTACCGTGAACCTTGTCGCCCAGCAGGGTGATGGTCACAGTAATGTCCTCCGGTTCTTTATACAGCACGGTGACGACGATCTCTACCTTAGCCGCGCCGTACTGGAGCGTCACCGTCTGCTGACCGTGCTTGCTGCTGTCGTAGCCGGTGATCTTGAGGTCAACTTGTGTGGGATGGGTATTGGCCTTGCCCATTGTCCAGTAGGCCGTAATGGTCGCGCCAGTCAGGTCAAATTCATCACCAACATAATACTCAGTCTTAGCTCCACTGATTTCCAGCTTGTAGCACACCGGCGTGCTAACATCGTCCACCGCTTTGGCCAGTTTCTCAACATCCTTGCCTAAAGGATCATCCACACGATTGTGATTTGTTTTTGTTACGCCATAAATATCAGGGAGTGACTTCGATGTATCGAAGTATGTCGCGCCGCTCGCTGTTTCATGCGTTTCACAACTGGTATCCACATAATCTACAGCCCCGATGCCTTGTTCGGCCCCGCAGCCCTTCAGGTAAGCGTTTCCAGCAATGTTGTCAAGCTTATTCAGGCTGCGATAGTATCCGATGATGCCGCCCACATTCTTTGTGCCGCTGACTTTGCCGGAAAAAGTATTACCTGTAACGGAGTACTCATTCCAAGCCTGATTTACAGATCGGTCTCCGCCCGTAATACCACCGACATTCTCAGTACCGGTAACATTTCCACTCACAGTACAGCCTTGAATGGTGGTTTTAACTCCGTTTGGCGCACCGCCACCAATATACATAGCACCCGTAATGCCTCCGGCAAATTTACCGCTGGCGATTACCGCGCCGTCAAAGCTGCACTTGCTGACCGTACACTGCCCCATAGCATTGTCACGAGAGCCAATGATGCCGCCCACATAATTCACGCCCTTGACGGTGGCATGGCTGACGCAATTTTCAATGACGCCTTGGAAACGACCGGCAAATGCACCGATCTCACTTTGGCTGCCGTCATAACCGATGACAACACCCTCTTCAATGGTGCAGTTGCGAATGGTCGTGATAAAGGCGGCACTGGCTCCGGCAAAGCCGTTCACATCATTATCCACCTCTGCGCCGATCAAGCCGGATTTGAGGGTTTTGGTGCCGGATTTCAGCGTCACATTTTCAATGATGATCGCAAAGGTGTCGCTGCTTGTAAAGCCGACACCGTGAAGACCATCTACCAAACCGTAGCCGTTGATCTCTTCACCGTAGATGTTCAGGTCCTTGACCGTGGCGTTCTTAACATAGGCCAGCAACGGCTTTCCACCTTTGGGAATAGTCAGAAGTTTGCCGTTACCGAGGATCGTTCCGGAAAATGCACGAAGATTGTCCTTTTCGCTCGGTTTTCTCGGATCGAATTTATTGGTCCCATCCACCGTACATCCGATAGGTGTCCAATCATCCGGCAGGGTAATATCGTTTTCAAAGCGGAAATAATACCCCTCAAAGCCATTGCCTTCGGCAACCATTTCATGAATCTGCTTCAAGTCGTCCGCCGTATAGATCAGCTTCGGGTCGTCCGCCGTTCCAGCCCCCGGCAGCGAAAATCCACCCGTGGTAACTTGAATTTTGGCACGCTCACTGCAGACCTTATCCGATTCATAAGTCTGCCCACTTTGCTTATAACGGTCCCAAACCTTGCAATAGTAGTAAACAGTACCCGTTTCACTTGTCGCAGGTGTGTATGTATTCGTCGTTGCGCCTTCAATGGTGGTGCCTGCATCGCTTTCATTATCGGCTTTGTACCACTGATACTCAAGATGATCTTTTCTATCTGTATTACTGGTGCTATCGACTGCAACAGTCAATGGCGCAGCTGATTCATCCTGCTTATATGTGGCCGACTCAGGCTGAGTGCAAAAAGCTGGAGCCAGCAGCGGATTCTCTCCAATAACACTACATGTAAATGTAATGGCACTGGAATATGTTACCCCATCAATGGTGCAGCGGACAGTACATAAATACTTGTTAAACATGGCATTAGAGCCTGCGTAAATTCCGTCCAGCGACAGAGTATCACCAGTTTCTTTATATACAACCTGAACATTTTTGTTTGTAGTTCCATTCCATTGCATCAAATAGTGTCGCCATTCATAGGTCGTATATTCCGCATACTGAGGGTCTACATTAACAGAAAATACGACTTTGTCATTTTGCTTGAATGGAATTTTCGCAGCGACAATATCCGCTCCAATGTTGACCTGATTCTTCAAAACTACCTGAGTATCATCTGTGCTCTCCTTGATTGTAGTCCCATTTTGGGAGACTTGCCAACCAACCTTCACCTCCGGAGGATTTGTATTATCATCTTCCTCATCAGCGGCAAATACAGACGCCGGTATTAAGCTAAGTAGTAGTAGAAAAGACAGAAGAGCAGCTGCCAATCTTGAATGCTTGTTTCTTTTCATAATAGTTCTGTTCATGTTCATAATTTTTTCGGAAGGGGAGGCCGAATCCGGGCGCAAACCCGAACCCGGCCTCCCGTCAATTTTTACTTTAACGTCTGCTTCTTATGCGACATCATACAGCCTGTATGCGCTGTAATCAAACACGATGATCATGCCGTCACTCAAAGCATAGTTCGTCCCATAATGGTCTAATGCCGCAATGTTGGTGGCGTTTGTGCCATAGGCAATGTTCCAGCCATAGCCGGAATAGACCGTGTAGGTCACGCCATCCAGGGTTTCAGTGGTGGCGGGATAATAAACAGGCTCGCCGCCGGGAATGCTGTTGATATATCCACCGTTGGGGGTGGTGACACTATCCCAGCCACAAACGATATTGTCGGAGATCAGAGGATATTTCTCGGCAAAAGCGGTCAGAACTGCATCCACAATATTGGGGTAGTTGTTGAAACTATCCGGCGCGTTATATGCATATCTGAATGCTTCCGAATATGCCGCAATGTCATCAATGGCAAAGGAAACACCGTTGATCAACCCGAAATTTGCATTGATTTGCGTACCGGTGGGTACGCCGGTGCTATTGTATGCTTGCTTTGCAGGTGCTTTTTCTGCCGTGTTGTAGCCACCCTCGGTGAACATTCCGTAGGTGACGTACACCGTCACAGTGCCGCTTGTGTCTGTTGTGGCAGATGCCGGAACCACAAGGGCTACGAGCATCATGACTGCCATCAGCAGAGACAGTACTCTCTTCTTCATGTCATTTTCCTCCTTAATAATTTTATAAACTCGTCATGTGCCATCATGACGTGCTTACCGGATAACAGTTTGAGGACGGCAGGAGGGGTCGGCGAACCCCTCCTGCCCTTATGGAAAGCTGACAGTCTCCGTTCAGACCGTCATGGCTTGACAAGGGTAACTCAGCAGGACACCTCCTGCTCGGCGGCTTCTGCCGCTTTCTCAATTTCGCGCTGGCGGGCAGCGGCATCACGAGCCTCTTTCTTTTCCTGCTCCAGCCGCTTTTTCTCTTTCAGCCGTGATTGCTGCGCCGCATGGCTGGCGGCGGCCTTGGCGCGTTTCGCCTTCTTCTTGCGCTCGGATTCCTCGTAGAACAGCGGCTCCTGCACGGCTTTTTCCCGCTTGTAGCGTGCGGTGTCTTTCAACTTGGGCTCTTTCGCCGGTGGCCGCAGGTGTGCCATCTCCAATACTGCGGCCCAACCGCCGAAGCGCTCCTCGATAAACGTGCCGCCGTCTATCTCGCAGGGACTGGGCGTGTGCCGCAGCAGTTCAGCACGATTGCCGACGTATTGCGCCAAATGCGCCAGCGGCGTATCCGCGTGCTTTTCGGCAAAGGCCGCGTCCCGCGCTTCCAGTGCCGCCACGGTACGCTTGGCCACATTACGCTCAAACCAACTCTTGTAGTCAAATCTCTCGCGGGGATTCCTGTTGGACATAGACGTGATCCTCCCTTACAAAAAAACGCCGGTTTTCCAAAGAAAACCAGCGATGATCCGGCAGAAATGAAAATGCGCTGACGAATCTCGCCAGCGCGCACTCCCGCCTATGCCGTCAGGGAGAGATTGCCCGCTGTACAACACTGATCCTCCATCGTGCAATTCTTCTGCCCTAACGTCACGAAGGGCTTTTGCCCTTCTCGTACCTGAACCTACCTTCTCAGAGCGTTCGCTCCAATGGCTGCTATTCGCCACACGGCATTTCTGCCGCTTTGGTCCATTCCTTACGTCAACAGCGCCGTCCGCAGGGGGTATCACCCCGTTCCTTCAAAACTGCCGCCTGACGGTAATGATATACCGCCTTTACAGCGACAGCCACACGACTTCGCAAGACCTTTTATTCAGTTTTTGGCCTCGATTTTTTTCGCAAAGTAACATACTTTGCGAAAA
>ERZ791919.1334-NODE-1334-length-21602-cov-14.976934_pt1 | contig 21602 bp, 20 predicted proteins | sample MGYA00510137_ERZ791919 | MGnify/ENA primary metagenome ERZ791919 (study PRJEB30046, sample SAMN00792059) | human gut metagenome | study: EMG produced TPA metagenomics assembly of the A metagenome-wide association study of gut microbiota in type 2...
GATGGCGGCGTTGTCGCTGCCGGGTAGCTGCGCCAGCCCCGCACCGACGGCGGCCGCGGAGGCGGACGCGGTGTGGATGATGGCGTGGCACTTGCTGCGCTGGTCGGCAGTCATGGCGGCGGTGCTGATGTTGTTGCTCATGTGTTTTCTCCTTTTCCGGTCCCGAAGACCTGTCCAAGTTGTTTGTTCCTTTTTCTGTGTTCCCGGCTCTCGGCTCCGTGCCTCTCTCCCGGGGACAAGAATTATTATAGCACGAGAAATGGAATTTTCTATAGCATATTACATGGCATATAAAGTTACATATACTTGACTTATATGCTCAATATGTGTAAAATGAAGTTACATACTATGGAACAAAGTAGATGGAAGCAGGTGATTTTGGCATATGGGAACCGAAAATTCTTCAAACGAATACCAGGAGGCGCGGCAGCACCTGTCCCTCAGCGACGCCGCGTGGGCGGTGCTGCAGGATGACCGGCGGGACTTCGGCGGCGGGCGGTCGTGGGCGGGCATCCTCAACTACGTCTTTGCCATGTACCGGGACAAGGCGGACGCCTCCGTTTCCGTTGCCGTGTCCCGCCGCCGGGAGCAGCTGGAGGAGCAGCTGGGCGGCGTAGTGTCCCCGGCGGCCCGGGATGCGGTGCTGAACAGGCTGATGGAGGTCTATGCCGGGGAACTTGCCGAAAAAGCGATGAGCGCCGGTGCCGTCGCCCAGCAGAAGGAGGTCTTCAAGTTCCGTCTGGACAGGGACAACTACGCCTTCCGCGAGCAGTGGCTGGACAGTCCCGACGCCGCGCGGTATTACGGCAACCGCTTCAGCCGTTACCTGCGGGCGGTGCTGGAGGAATACGCGGCCAAGACCGTTTATCAGCGGGAGGCGATCTACTTTGACCCGCAGATGCGCCTGATCCGGGCCGCCGCGGCCAACGGCGAGCTGCTCCGTATCCGGCTGAAAAAAGGCAGCAGCTTTGAGGTGCGGCCCTACGGCGTCCTCGGCGACCGGCAGGAGACGTACCACTATCTGGTGGGGCTTTCGCGTCCCGACGGCACCCGCGAGCCGGAAAAGGCGTCCAGCTTCCGGCTGTCCAATATCGTAAAGCTTGAGGTTTCCTTCCGGCGCAGCGGACGGCTGACCGAAAAGGAGCGCACCGATATCGAAAGCAGCATCCGCGGCAAGGGCGTGCAGTTCCTTGTGCAGCAGAGGGAGACGATTCGTATCCGTCTGACAGAGGACGGGCGGCAGAATTATGGGCGTCAGCTGCATCTACGCCCCGCAGCGAGGGAAAGGGCAGAGGTGGACGACGGCCTGTACCGCTGGGAGTATACCTTCTACTGCACGGAGTTTCAGGCGAAAGCGTACTTCCTGAAGTTCTGCGGCAAAGCGAAGGTGGTCGAGCCGCAGAGCCTGCGGGACACCCTTGCGCAGGAGTACCGGAGCGGCCTGCGGGCCTGCGGCGAGGAGCCGTGACCGCCGGGCGTATATCAGCTACCCGCCCCCAATGCCCCGGGAGCTTTCAAATTGGTTCTGTCCGTTCCGCAAGACCAGCCACATCTACAAGCTGTATCTGCACTACGACAGCAGCTCCAGGCTCCGGTATGAAGCACCCAAGGAAAAAAGAAAAAAGCGGTGTTCCCGACAGGGCATCGGGAACACCGCTCTGCATGGCGGCTTTTTACTTCTCAGCACATTTCCTCGCTTTGGGGCAGAGCATTTTTTAGCTTGAGGCGATTACCCGCCTCAAGCTATTTTACAATCCGGTGGGATCATAGACACCAAAGCCCTCGCCCAGGATCTCATATGTATCACATACAATGATAAATGCGTTCGGATCAATTTGCTGCACCAGCTTTTTTACCGGGATAATGTAATTTCGGCTGAATGCACACATGACCACCTCGGTGGATTTACGATAATACGCGCCGGCGCCTTCCAGCAATGTCACGCCAAGATCCAACTCCAGTAGCCGATGGGTGATCTCCTCGTGGTGTGGACTTATGATATAGGCCAGCTTGGCCGACTTGCCGCCATAAACGACCTTGTCCATCATCGCGGTGCAGATATATAGCGCAGCGATGCTGTAAAGCGCTTGTGTCAGCTGACGGAATGTAAGGGAATAGGTGGCGATCACCACAAGGTCGATGATCAGGCACAATTTCCCGATGGGGAGCTGCTGTACCTTTATTTTCAACAGCCGCGCAGCAAGCTCCGTGCCGCCTGTGGTAGCTCCCTGACGGAGCATGAGGCCGAATGCCGCGCCGCACAGAATACCGCCGTAGACGACAGCCAGCACCGGATCCAAAGGCCGAAATTGATACAGGGAGTTTATTCCGTCAATCATCAGTGAGCTGACGGTCATTGCATATAGTGAACCGATCAACACCTGTTTGCCGAGAAGCTTCAGTCCTAAGACAAAAAAGGGAATGTTCATGACAAGTGTCAGCGTACCAACGGGCAGAGCGGGAAAGAAAACATTGAGCACCTGAGCAACTCCGGTCAACCCGCCAATAGAGAGATGCACCGGCAGACAGCACCAGCAGAAGCCTAAAGCATACAGGGCGCAGCCTATTGTGATGAGTGCGTATTGCTTGAGTGTATCTGTTATTTTCACAGTGTTTACTCCTCTATGATTTTATACAAATAATTATAATATTATAAAATAGAGCGGTCAAGTATTTTGAAAAAATTTGCAAAGGGTCTTTTCAACAGTCCGATCTTGTGCTATGCTTGTTTTATAATATAATTGCAATATTTTATAAATTAGGAGGCGGAATATGAATAAGACCCTGCTACGCAGTTATGCACGTCTTATCGCGGAAGTAGGCGGCAATGTTCAAAAGGGACAGGAAGTATTCATTACAGCGCAGTTGGATCAACCGGAGTTTGTCAAGATGCTGGTAGAGGAATGCTACAAGTGCGGCGCGGGACGGGTGGTCGTGGAATGGAATTACCAGCCGCTTCTGAAGGTGGACTACCGCTACCGCACAACGGCGGATCTGAGCGCAGTACGTGACTACGAGGAGGCTCGCTGGAAACACTGCGCTCAGGTGCTCCCGTGCCGGATAGGGTTGATTTCTGAGGATCCCAGCGGTCTTAACGGTATTGATGCGGGGAAATACAGCACCTCACAGCAAGCGGTCTGGCCGATTTATAAGCCTTACCGGGATGCGATGGAGCACAAGTGTCAGTGGTGCTTTGCCTGTGTGCCGGGGCCGGCGTGGGCCAAGCGGTTGTTTCCGCAGCTGCGGGTCGGTCGGGCGATGGAGAGACTGTGGGAACTGATTCTTACCGTTTGCCGCGTGGACGGCGATCCTGTTGCTGCATGGACGGCGCATAATGCGGAGCTGCAGGGCCGCTGTGACTACATCAACCGTCTGCCGCTGAAGGAGCTTCACTTCAGCAGCGGCAATGGCACAGATTTCCGTATCGGTATGATGCCGGAAGCGCGTTTTAAGGGTGTCCGGGAGACAACAAGGGGCGGGACGACCTTCACGCCGAATCTGCCGACGGAGGAGTGCCTTATCACACCGAAGAAAGGCGCGGCGGAGGGCATCGTCTATGGAACAAAGCCCCTATGCTTCCATGGGCAGTCTGCGGAGAATTTCTGGATCCGCTTCCATGAGGGCAAGGCTGTGGAGTGGGGCGCTGAGACAAATCCGGAGCTGCTGGATCAGCTGATCGGCATGGATGAAGGCAGTGCTTATCTGGGCGAATGTGCACTGGTACCGTGGGACAGCCCCATTAACCGAAGCGGTGTTTTGTTCTATAATACGTTGATCGATGAGAATGCCGCTTGCCATCTGGCGCTTGGAAAGGGATATATCAATACGATCCAGGGGTATCATGACCGCACACTGGAAGAATGCTATGCACTGGGAGTCAACGATTCACAGGTTCATGCCGACTTCATGATCGGCGCGCCGGACACGGCGGTGGATGCTGTCTGTACCGACGGGCGGAGCGTACCGATCTTCCGTGACGGCACATGGGCGTTCTGAGCCGCAGTCTCAGCAGATATAAAAAACGACGGCGTTCCGCGCTTAAGCGGAACGCCGTCGTTTGTTTACAAAATGATCTGTAATTCTTTTGGATAATGCGTCAGAACCTCGCAGCCATCGGCGGTGACAAGCACCAGATCCTCAATGCGGACTCCCGTGTCGCCGGGCAGATAAATGCCGGGCTCTATGGAGAATACCATCCCTTCCTGCGCAACCGCATCGCAGGCGGTGCTGACATCCGGCGGCTCATGCACCATCAAGCCAATACCGTGGCCGGTGCGTGTGATAAAGGCGGCGCCATACCCCGCATCGACAATCACCTGACGCACTGCGGCGTCTATCTGGCTCATCCGGACGCCGGGACGGACAAAATCGATACCGGCCTGCTGGGCGCGGCGGACGACCTCATAGATCTGACGGTGCTGTTCGCTGACTTGACGGTAAAACACAGTACGTGTCATGTCACACCAATAGTCGTTGATCGGGCAGACCAGATCGATCAGCACTGAGTCACCTGGACGAGGGAGCGTGTCATCAGACATATGGTGGGGCTGCGCCGCATTTGCGCCGTAACAAACGACCTGATACTGTCCCACCTGCTTGCCGCCATGTGCCAAGAAGAAGGCGTCTATCTGCTTTGCCAGTTCCGCCTCAGTGACAGCGGCATCGACGTGAGAAAGACCATAGGCAATGGCAAGGTCATTGATACGGCCGGCGTCACGCAGCAATTCCTGCTCTTTTGCGTCCTTGCGCATACGGGCATCATCTACCGGGGCGGAGCCAAGTACAGGGATGATGTCTTCGCGCTTTTCCAGAATGGAAATGGTGTGGCGGGACGGCCAGCTTTTATCAAAGCCCACCTTGCCGGAATGTAACTCTGCGGCAATCATGCCGTATACGTCCTCGCCGTCGCGGTAAGTATGCCAGATGACGCCGGGAACCGGCGGTATGCAGAACAGCTCGTTCATAAAGGCGTGTACCTGCTCATCCTCGCGGATCAGCAGCACGCCGCAGCGCTCCTGCGCCTTAACGCGGCGTCCGATCAGATAAAAGATGCTGTCATCATCCGACACCAGTATCTGAGACAGCCCGCAGCGCCGCATATTGGCGGCCACGGTTCTCAGGCGCCCGTAATTCAGCATATGAAACCTCCCCGGACATACTTACTCCTGCTGCTGATAAAGACTGTATGCCTTCATAGCATAGGCCATATCGGTCTGCAGGTGTCGGCGCATCCTGTTGGCGGCAGCGGTATACTTTCCGTCACACACCAGCTTGTAAATAACGTTATGCCCTTCATTGATCTTGCTTATGTTTTCCTCTTTGTAGTACATGCATGACAGCAGCTCAAGTCTGGCGCGCAGACGAGCAGCGGCCTGATCCAAATAGTAGTTCTGCGCATGACGGTAGAAGATGACATGAAAGCGCTCTGAAAATTCCTTCCACTTGGATATATCGCCCTCCGCCAGGGCGGCATTGCCGTTTTCAATGATCTCCTGCAGATCAAGTACCAGTGGCATCTGATTCAGGGACGCGCTGCAGAACTGTATTGCCAGAGCATCCATCTCCGAGGCGAATTGGTACAGCTCCTGAATATCCCGTTCCTCGAATTCAATCACGGTGACGCCGCAGTTGGAGTAGTACGTTACAAGACCGTTCTCCGCCAGACGCATTAACGCCTCGCGGATCGGCGTATGGCTGACATGGAAGCGCTCCTTGAGCATATTCAATGTCAGCTTTTGCCCGCAGCGCAGCTGCTGTCTCGTAATGTCGTGATACAATTCATCGTAAATCTGTTCCGAAAGCGTTTTTCCAGCCATAAGCGGTTTTCCTTTCATATTTCTTGATATCACTATATCAGAACTCCGCTGTAATGACAACAAGTGTGTAACATCTTTTGAAATTTTATATATTTCGAAAGAAAAAACCAAAGGCGGGCGGCGCTGAATCGTGCCGCCCGCCTCGGATGTTTGTGCCATTACCAGTGGAAATAGTATACGAAGTAGTTGCCCTCCAGCGGGAGGTCGTGAATGACCAGCTTGTCGTTGTGGGAGTAAAGCATGATGGGGTTATAAAGGACAGCGTATACCGCCTCGTCCTGCACCAGCGAGAAGATCTTGTCATAAATACCGGCACGTTCGGTGGCGTCCACGGCAGCGACAGCGTCCTGGAACCACTGCTCCACCTGGTCATTATACCAGCGGGCGTTGTTTGCCATACCGACATAGTCCTTGCAGATGGCCATGGCCACGTTCTGCGTATCGCCTTCCAGCGACATCTGCAGGCAGGTAACGGTGAAATCACCCTGACGCAGCTTATTCAGGTATGCGTTAAACTCCAGCACCTCCAGCTGACAGGTAAGGCCAACAGCCTTCAGCTGCTCCTGAACGGCTTGTGCCAGCAGCTTATACTGATCGGCCACAACAAGGGTACCCATATCATAGCCGTTGGCGTAACCGCACTCAGCCAGCAGGGACTTTGCCTTCTCTGCATCGTAGGTGTACTGCTTCTGCGTATCGCTGTAACCGAAGCGGCTCTTAGACAGCAGATTGGAATTTTCCTCGGCAGCACCGTCCATCACGGTGGCGATCAGAGACTGACGATCCAAAGCATAATTGACCGCCTGACGGAATTTGGCGTTGTTATAGGGCTCCTTTTCGGTGTTCATGGCGACGAAGGCAAAGGTGGTCTGCTCTGCGGTGGTGACAGTGACGCCGTCGGCGCTTTCAAGGGTAGAGCGGACAGGCGCCTCGATCTCGGCAAAATCAATACCGCCGGACTGCAGGCCGATAGACATGGAGGACATATCAGAGATGATCTTGAAGGTCACATTCTTGATGGCGGCGGCGCCCATGTAGTAATTCTCATAGGCCTGCAGCACGACCTTGTCGCCTTCATTGTGGCTGACGAACTGATAGGGGCCGCAGCCGATGGGCTGCTGGGCAAAAGCTTCCTCACCGGCAGACTCATAGTAATCCTTGGAACCGATATGTACCAGCGTCAGGTTGTTCAGGAAGGGCGCGAAGGGAGAAGATGTGTAGATATTGATGGTGTGATCATCTACCACCTCGCAGTGGTCATAGCCTGCCACATCGCCGGACTGTGCCTCGGAGGCGGCGTACAGATCCAGGCTGAACGCCACATCCTTGGCGGTCAGCGGCGTGCCGTTGTGGAAGGTAATGCCCTCACGCAGATAGAAGGTATAGCAGCAGGCGTCATCGCTGATCTCCCAGCTTTCAGCGATGACACCGTCCAGCTTGCTCTCATCTTGGAAGTTGTAGCGAACCAGGGTGTCATAGATCTGGGAATCAATGCGGTGTTCAACGCTGGTTGTCCAGTTGGCGGGGTGCAGCGTTTGGTAATCAGCATCGATGGCGATGGTCAGGCTGGTGCCGTCGCCGTCAGAGGCGTTGCCGTCGTTGCCGCCGCCGCAGGCGACCAGGCTCAGTGCCATGGCCATGGCTAACACCAGTGCAAGAAACTTTTTCATGGGGTGTCTCCTTTTCATTTTTTTATTTTGACGCCATTCCGGCGTGGAGATACGGAAAAGATCACTCAAAATTTGAATACACGGTGGGTATACTTGTCCAGCAGGTCGATACCGGCGGTCACGTCGTCCTTGGAGATGACGGAGCACTTGCTGTGGGGATAGCGATCCACCACGGCGATACCGGCCACGCGGACGCCGTCGCCGGACTGGTTCATAGAGCTGGCGTCGGTGCCGCCGCGATCCATCACGCCCCGCTGATAGCGGATGCCGTTCTCCTCACAGCAGGCCAGCATCTCGTTGACCAGCTCCTCGTCCAGCATGGCGCTGGGGTCGCCCAGTGTCACACTGATGCCCTCGCCCACGGCGTTGCAGCCCTCAAGATCACAGGGATAGGCGTGGTCGGGGGTCACGTCCACGCTGATGCCGATGTCGGGACGGATCTGATGGGCAGCGGTAACGGCGCCGCGGCAGCCTACCTCCTCCTGCACGGAAAATACATAGTATACGTCGTTGGGGCAGTCGCCCTTGTTCCGCTTCACAGCCTCCAGCAGCATGAAGCAGCCCACCCGGTCATCGAAGGTCTTGGCGCTGATGCGGCCGTTCTGCAGCTCGTACCAGGGGCCCACAAAACCCGCGTAATCGCCTATCTTGACGTACTTTTCGGTGTCCTCCTTGCTGGTGCAGCCGATGTCGATGTACAGCTTGCCGCTGTCGTTCTTGGCGTCCTCGATCTTGCCGTCGCAGCCCACCACGCCGATGACGCCGTTCTGGAACACCACCTGATCGTTGTACAGGGCGGAGGTCCAGACCCAGCCCACGCTGCACACCTTGATGCGGCCGTCTGATTCGATCTTCTTCACCTGCAGGCCGATCTCGTCCATGTGGGCGGAGAGCATGATCTTCTTGCTGTCGGGGCTGCCCTTGCCGTGCTTGACGGCAATGATGTTGCCGATGTTGTCCACATAGGCGCTGTCCACATGGCCCTCCAACTCACGCAGTACGATGGCTCGCACGGCTTTTTCGCGGCCCGCCACGCCCCACGCCTGAGTCAGCTCCTTCAGCAGTTCAAAGTTTGCCATATGCTTTAGTTCTCCTTTCTGTTTTTCAGCAGACTGGCCTTCTCCACCCAGCGGGTCTGGTTCATCAGCGGATGGTGCAGGCTGATAGCGCCGGTGGGGCACTCCATCACGCAGCAGCCGCAGTACCAGCACTCATCGGGATAGGATACCACGGGATGGCCGCCCTTTTCGCCGGGGGTCATCACGTCGATCATGCACGCCTCCATGCAGCGGTTGCAGCCGATGCACTTCTCTGCGTTGAACCGCAGCGGCGTGGCAGGCGGCGTCTGACGGAAGCCGAATTCCTTGATCTCTTTCATGCCTGCGCCTCCTTTGCCTTTTCTGCCATATAGTCCTGATTGTGCTTCTCGTAATTTTCCCTGATATCACCGGCGTAGTCAAGAGGTACCTCACGGGCTACCACCCTCTCGCCGTCGTTGTGGATGCAGATGAAGGGAGCCATGGCCCTGCCGTCATCGTCGGTGCGGTAGAACTCCAGCTTGGGGCAGGTCTGGTGCCGGGCCAGACAGGCCTGCAGAATGATCTGAGCCACCGTCAGAATGTCGAATACCTCCAGCAGACGCATCAGCTCGTGGGGGTTGGCGGCGTAGGTGCGGGGCACGATCTCCTTTTCATAGCGGCTCAGCAGATCTACGCCGGACAGCAGCAGCTCGTCGCGCTTCTGCTCGCCGCAGTAGTTCTGCATGGCCTTGGCGATGGCCTCGTTCAGCTCCTTCCAGCTGACGCCGTTGACAGGGTCGCCGCCCAGCGGCGCGTAAACGCGCTCCATCTCGTTCGCCACCTGCGTCTCGCAGGGAGCGATGAAGCCCTCCTGCTTCGCGGCGTAGGCTGCGGCCTTGCGTCCGGCGTAAGCGCCGGTGGAGGCGGCATGGCCGAAGCAGTTGGAGGAGAACAGGGAGTCGCCCGCCACGAACAGGCCGGGGATGTTGGTCATCAGATCCCAGTCGTTCATGAAGCCGCCGGGCATACCGAACAGCTGGCGCTCCTGAGGCAGGAATTCAGCGCTGGTCCAGCCCACGCCGTAGCACTGCAGGACGTCCTTGGTGGGATCGAAGCCCGCCTCGGTGAAATTCTTGTACACGGGCACGTTGGTCTTGCCCTCCTGACCCACCATCATGCCCCAGATGACCTTCCGCTCCAGCTCCGGCATATTGGACAGGTCGGCGTAGAAGGGCAGCTTATAGCCCATCTCCTTCAGCTTGTCATAGGGCAGTGTCTCCGGCCCATCGTAGGCGTACTTGGCCTGCTCGATGTTGCCGCCCTTCAGGAAGTAGTGCTGCCCCTTGGCGGGCTGGAACCGCTGCTCTACGTTGGTAAGAATGTTGCCGTCACGGTCGGCGTAGGGGATCTCCTTGCCCTCAGCGTCGATAAGGGAGGCGGGATACCAGGTGTTGTGGTTGTTGCCCGCGGAATAGGGCGGGAAGGAGCGTCCGGCGGAGGAGAACTCGGCCCGGACGGATTTTTCCATCATGTTGAACTCCGCGCCGGCGCGCCAGCCCATGGCGTGGCCGTCGCCGATGGTGCACATGGGGCGGAACTCGCACAGGCCGGGATAGGCGGCGGAGAACAGCCACACACGGGCGGGACGGCTCATGGTGATGATGGCTGCCTTGCTGGAGAACACATAGAACTCGCCGGTGCGTGTGTGAACGCCAGTGGCGCCCACACACTTGGCCCCGTTCTTGCCGCCCTCAGTCAGCAGGGAGGTGACCATGACGCGATCCACGATCTTCACGCCCAGACGGCGGCATTCCTTCTCCATAGCGGGCTTAAAGGTAGTGCCCCAGATGCGGATGGTGAACCTGTTCTTATAATCATAGGCGAACATCAGCTTGGTCTTTTCATCCCGGAAGGCCGCGCCCTTGAACTCGTCCTCGGTGTCCCGGATCTTGCCGCCCATCTTCTCGATGTCCTGCAGATGATCCCAGCCCTCGCGGCACTCTATATAATGAGAGATGCCGTTGTTGTAGCCGTCGTTGTCGTCCAGCATGGCCTGCACCAGATCCTCCGGAGAAACACCGGAGCAGGGGTTGGTGGCGGCGCTCTCCCAGTGGTCGCAGCCGCTGCCGCCCGCGCCGGAACGCTTGGTCGCGCCCTTTTCCACCAGAATCACGCTCTGGCCGCGCTTGGCGGCGTTGATGGCGGCCATGCAGCCGGCGATGCCGCCGCCCAGCACGATCACATCCGCCTCCATGCGGTTGACTTGGCTCACCTTGGCAGGATAGGGCCATTTCATTTCGCTCATGCTTTCGCTCCTCCATTCATTCATTCGTGATAAGACGGCTGCCGCGGGAAGTACTGCCTTCAGAGAAGCCGCCTCGGATAACGATGATTTTACTATACGAGCATATGTTATCAAATGTTTACAGATTTTGCAATATCTTTTTGAAAAATTTTATAAAATAATTGACAAACTTTACAAGATAGGTTATGCTTGTGAAATACAAACGAAGGGCAGCCGCGGCGCTGATGCCTCCGCGCCGTGAAACTGGTCCCTCGACAGATCCGCAAGGAGGAAGAATTATGTACAAATACGTTATCAAACGCATACTCCTAACGATTCCTGTCCTGCTGGGAGCGGTGTTTCTGGTGTTTACCATTATGTACCTGACTCCCGGAGATCCCGGCACGCTGATCCTCGGCATTACCGCTAAACCGGAAGACATCGCCGCGCTGAACCATAAGCTTGGCGCAGACCTCCCGTTCTTTGAACAGTTCTTCAACTATCTGAAGGGAATTATCCTCCACTTTGACTTCGGAACATCCTACCGCAGCGGAAAGCCGGTGTTTGATTCCATCCTTTCGCGCTTTCCCACCACGTTCCAGCTGGCATTGTGGTCCATGCTCCTTAGCTCTGTATTAGGCATCGCGCTGGGTATTATCTCCGCTGTGAAGCAATACTCCGTGCTGGATAACGCGCTGACTACACTGGCCATGCTCCTTTCCGCCATGCCGGGCTTCTGGCTGGGTCTGATGCTGATGGTGCTTTTTGCGCTGAAGCTTGGTTGGCTTCCGTTTGGCGGCGTGGACACTTGGCAGGGCTATATTCTTCCTGTAATCACACTGTCGTTGGGAGCGGCAGCCAGCGAGATGCGTCTGACACGTTCTACCATGCTGGAGACAATACGGCAGGATTATATTCGTACCGCCCGCAGCAAGGGTGTGCCGGAGAAAACGGTGATCTGGAAGCATGCGCTGCGCAACGCGCTGCTGCCTGTTGTCACATCCATGGGTATGAATTTTGGCGGCAGCTTGGGCGGCGCGGTCATCATCGAGACGGTGTTTGGTATGCCGGGCGTCGGCATGCTGATCGTTGAGTCCATCCGGCAGAAGGACACGCCCGTTGTTATGGCGGCCACCATGTTCTTGGCGGTGCTGTTCTGCTTTGTCATGCTGGGCGTAGACATTCTTTATGCCTACATCGATCCCCGTATCAAAGCGAAATACAAAGCCTGACAGGGAGGTGACGGAAAATGAAAGAGAAGAGAAACCGCAAGAGCAAGAAAACCAATCAGATGAAGGAAATATGGCGCCGTTTCCGCAAGAGCAAGACGGCTATGCTCGGCCTGTGCCTTTTGATTTTGTCCTGAGCATCGCCGTTTTCGCCGATGTGATTACCCCCTATGAAAACGCCATTTCGCAAAGCGCCGACCGTCTGGACAGCCCCAGTGCCGCACATATATTCGGCACAGACGAGTTGGGACGCGACCTGTTTGCCCGCATTGTCCATGGTTCCCGCTATTCGCTGCTGATCGGTGTTTCCACCAGTGTACTGGCGCTGGTCATCGGCGGCTTGCTGGGGGCTATCGCGGCCTATTACGGCGGCTGGGTAGATAATATCATCATGCGCTTGACGGACGTGGTGATGACCGTACCGCCTATTCTGCTGAGCTTGGCTGTGGTGGCCGCGTTGGGCGGAAGCCTTCGAAATCTGCTGATCGCCATCACCATCTCCTGCGTACCCAGCATGCTGCGTCTGGTTCGTTCGGTGGTGCTGGGCGTCGTAGATGAGGACTACATAGAGGCCGCCAGATCCTACGGTGCCAGCGACATGCGCATCATCCTCAAATATGTCATTCCCAATGCGCTGGGGCCCATTATTGTGACGACCACCATGAATGTCGCCAACATGATCCTTTCTGCTGCGGGACTTTCCTTCCTGTCTCTGGGCGTTCAGCCGCCTGCCCCTGAATGGGGTGCGCTGCTGTCCGATGCAAAGACCTATATGTTTACCGCACCGCACCTGCTGTATATTCCCGGCATATTTATCGTAATCGCGGCATTGAGCTTCAACTTGGCCGGCGACGGTTTGCGCGACGCGCTTGACCCGAAGCTGAAGGATTGAGGAGGGACGGAAAATGAGTGAAGTATTGCTGAAGATCCGTGACCTGCAGATCGATTATAAAACCGATCTGGAAACGGTTCATGCCGTTAACGGCGTATCCCTGACCTTGCATAAGGGAGAGACCTTGGGCTTGGTGGGCGAGACAGGCGCCGGCAAGACAACGACAGCGCTGTCCATCATGGGGCTGCTGCCGGAGCGCACGGCCCGCACGAACCGCGGCTCGATCCGGTTTGACGAACAGGACATTCTGGCGATCCGTGATAAGGACGGCACAGCTGTCTCTGAAGAGGATTACGTTGCGTCCCATATGCCGGAGACTTCGGAAGGCGAGACGTTGGAGGCGCCCGCGGTGGAGGTGCCTGCTCCCGCTTATCTCAGCAACAGGCAGCTGCAGGCCATTCGCGGCGAGAAGATCTCCATGATCTTTCAGGATCCCATGACAGCGCTGAACCCCGTGCTGACGGTGGGCGACCAGATCCTTGAGGCGCTTTTGATGCACAACGAGGGACATACCCGAGCCGAGCTGGAGGCCCGTGTGGAGGAGGTGCTGGAAATGGTTGGCATCATGGCCAGCCGAAAAAAGGACTATCCCCATCAGTTCTCCGGCGGCATGAAGCAGCGTGTGGTCATCGCTATGGCTCTGGCCTGCGACCCTATGCTGCTGATTGCCGACGAGCCGACTACCGCGCTGGACGTGACGATCCAGGCGCAAGTGCTGGCAATGATGATGGAGCTGAAGAAAAAGCTGAATACCGCTATGATCATGATCACGCATGATCTGGGTATCGTGGCACAGACCTGCGACCTGGTGGCTGTTATGTACGCGGGCGAGATCATAGAGTACGGCACGGTGGAGCAGGTATTTACCGGCGATAAGCATCATCCCTACACGGTAGGTCTGTTCAACTCCATTCCCAATCTGGAATTGGATGAGCGGCGCCTGCACCCCATCGACGGTATGATGCCCGATCCAACGAATTTGCCTGAGGGCTGCGCGTTTTCGCCTCGCTGTCCTCACGCAACGGAGCGCTGCCGCCAGTGTCACCCGGAGCAGTATGACGTAAATGGACTGCGTATAAGATGCTTCCTGTACAACGGAGAGGAGGGACAAGCATGAGCCAGCCCCTGATCGAATTGAAGGAACTGACAAAATACTTTGATATCAGCAAAACCGCCAAGCTGCATGCTGTGGACGGTATTACACTGAACATCAATAAGGGCGAAACGTTAGGCGTGGTGGGCGAATCCGGCTGCGGAAAGTCCACCTTGGGACGCACCGTGCTGCGGCTTCACGAGCCGACCTCCGGCACGATCCTCTTTGACGGAGAAGACATCAGCCATTGCCGTGCCCACAAGCTTGCCAAGGTGCGCCGCGATATGCAGATGATCTTTCAGGATCCCTATTCCAGCCTGAACCCCCGTATGAGTGTGCAGGAGTTGATCGCCGAGCCGCTTCTGGTAGCGGGTCAGCACAAAAATAAGGCAGACCTTTATGAAGAGGTGGCACGGCTGATGGACACAGTGGGACTGGCCTCCCGCCTGTCCGGAGCATATCCCCATGAGCTGGACGGCGGACGCCGTCAGCGCATCGGCGTAGCGCGTGCGTTGGCGCTGAATCCCCGCTTCATCGTCTGCGATGAGCCGGTGTCGGCGCTGGACGTGTCCATTCAGGCGCAGATCCTTAACCTGTTGATGGATCTTCAGGAAGAACGCGGCCTGACCTATATGTTCATTACCCATGATCTATCTGTAGTACGGCATATCTCCAATCAGATTGCAGTGATGTATCTGGGGAAATGCGTGGAGTACTGTGACAGCAAGGGCCTGTTCAAACGCCCGCTGCACCCATATACCAAGGCGCTGCTGTCCGCTATACCTGTGCCTGACATTACGATGCGCGGAAGGGAGCCGCAGCTGATACGCGGCGAGGTCACCAACCCGATCAACCCCAAGCCGGGATGCCGATTCGCGCAGCGCTGCCCCTACGCCACAGAAGCCTGTACAATGGAAGATATTCCCTTCCGAGAGATAGAGCCCGGACATTGCGTCGCCTGCCTGAGAGCGGAGGAGCTGATGTAATGATAAAGCATTTACAGGAACTTTTATCTATTGAGAGCGTAGCTAACCACGGGGAAAACGGTACCCCTTACGGCGTAGGGCCCGCTAAAGCGCTGGAGTATATGCTGACTCTGTGTGAGCAGCTGGGATTTCGCACAAAGAATGCAGAAGGACGCTACGGCTACGCGGAGATTGGAGAGGGCAAAGAGATCATCGGCGTACTGGGGCATCTGGATGTAGTTCCTGCCGGAAGCGGCTGGGACTATCCCCCTTTTGGCGGAACGGTCGATAACGGACGTTTGTATGGCCGAGGCGCACTGGATGACAAAGGCCCGATGCTTATTAGTGTCTATGCGGCTCACGATCTGGCGCGGGAGTACGCTGAAAAGGGAAAGGCCATGCATAAGCGCATCCGCCTGATTTTCGGTCAGACAGAGGAAAACGGCGATTGGTATGACATGGATGCCTATGTGGCTGAAGAAGAAAAGGTCAGCTATGGCTTTACGCCGGACGGGGATTTTCCCGCCATCTACTGTGAAAAGGGAATCCTGGTGATGGATTGGGTGCTGCCGCGGAACGGCAGCGGCCTTCGCAGCGGCGAGGGTGGCATTGCGCCCAATGTGGTGCCGGACAGCTGCTCCGTGGTAACGGAGGACGGTGCGGCTTATAAGACCACAGGCAAGACAGGGCACGGCGCCGCGCCATGGAACGGCGTAAATGCCATCACGGCTATGATGAAGCTGTTGGCGGAGAAGAATATTCCGGTGGCCAAAGCGTATATGGCGTTGATGGGCGAGGATGTGTACGGTGAAGCATTAGGCGTTGCCTGTGCCTCAGCTGCCAGTGGAAGGCTCTCCGTCAATGCGGGCATGCTCCGTGTGGAGAATGACACAGTGCGATTCACCGTGGACATCCGCTATCCTGAGGATCAGGACGCAGATGCATTGGTGGAGACGATTCGCCGGGCTGTGGCGGCTTATGGCTTCGAGATTCCCCCGGTACATCCCATGCGGCCTGTCTACTTGGATAAAAAAGGGACGGTTATGCAGCAGCTCTTGAAAGCATACAGAGACGAGACGGGCGATTTATCGGAGCCGCTGGCCATTGGCGGCGGCACCTACGCGCGCGCTATGGATCATATTATCGCTTTCGGCCCGAACTTTCCGGGAGAGGAAAATCGGGAGCATCAGGGGAATGAGTACATCACGCTGAACAACATGGAGCGCTTACGGCGTATCTATCGCGAAGCGCTTCGCAATCTGCTGGAAATGGCGTAAAAGAACAGGGTGCGCCCTTCAAGGCGCACCCTGTTCTTTTACATGCGGAAAGGAAAAAAGATGCTGGACAAAACCTTACAGGATGCAATCGTGAATAAGGGCCGTAGCTTTTTGCGCGGCGTTGATTTGTCAGATCCTATAGGCGCGGCGTTTGTGTCCGATCAGGAGCTCCGGTTGCCTCAGCCGCCGCTGGTGAAGGCCGCTGCAGCAATGCCGGAGACACATATACGCTTGCCGGAGCCGGAGTCGACGCCGCTGGCGGAAAGTGATCTGACAGAACTGCTGCGCAGCCGCCGCAGCTGCCGCGGCTATGGAGACGCGCCGCTGACGCTTCAGCAGTTGAGCTATTTGCTCTGGGCGGGGCAAGGGATTACCGGAATAAAGGGCAAAGGCTATGCGACCATGCGTACTGTACCCAGTGGAGGAGCCCGTCATCCGTTTGAGACGTACCTCCTGTGCCGCAATGTGGCTGGTCTGGAACCGGGCGCGTACCACTACCTGCCGATGGAGCATGCGCTGGAGTACCTCGGAGCGGTAGAGGCCATGAGCGAGACGATCTCTGCCGCTCTGCTGGAGCAGAAGTGGGCGGCGCGTGCAGGAGCAGTATTTTTCTGGTCTGTAGTGCCATACCGCGCAGAATGGCGGTATGGTATCCGCGCCCACCGCACGATCCTGATGGATGTAGGGCATGTGGGGCAGAATCACTATCTCGCTGCCACGGCTTTAGGCTTGGGAACATGTGCGGTGGCTGCCTTTGATGATCCGCTTTGCAGCCGGCTGTTTGGACTGGATGGCAAGGAGGAATTCATCATCTATGCGGCTCCCGTGGGCAGCAGGCGAGGGGGTGGAGCGCCGCACCTACCCCCTGAAGGCCTACAGACTAATGATGAGCAAAAATGAAAACAGGCTGAAATTTTCCCAAAGCTGTATGCTTTGCACTGCGAAGTTAATAAGGCTTTCCCCAAAGCGCATTCTGCTGGAACCGGCTTATTACATCAGAACGGACATGACAGTCAAAAGAATCGCCAGAAATGCAAAGCTGATCCCGGAAAACAGGAGAAGAAAACTCTTTCCGCCATTGGGAACACGGCGCGTATATTCCCGAAATGTAATGAGGCTTGCAAGAGAAGCCACCAGCGTCCCTGCACCGCCCACATTGACGCCAACCAGAAGAGCGCGGGCATCCTGCGTGAAGCGACTGAGCAGAATGGCGGCAGGGACATTGCTGATGATCTGACAGGTGAGCGCGGAGATCAGCATCGTTCCGTGGGACAAAAGGCGGGCGAACAGCACCCGGACGGATTCCATCCGGGCAAGATTGCCGGAAAAGGTGAAGAAAGCGGCGAAGGTAGCCAGCAGTCCCCAGTCTACGGTCTTCAATGCGTGCCGATCCAGAAACCAGAGTACCAGAACAATGACAGTCAGGCCAAGAACATAGGGTGCCAGCCGCAGCACCATGGCAACGGCTAAACAGAACAGTCCGCCATAGACGGCAGCCTGGCAGGAGTCTACTGCGACCTGCACTTCCGGCACGGAAAGCCGGTCTTTGGGAAATGCCAGGCAACACAAGAGAATGAGAGCGGTAGACAGAATGAAGGGCGGCAGCATTGCCGAAAAGAACATCCTTGCGGAAAGATCGTAATAGCTGAAAAGATAAAGATTCTGCGGATTTCCGAAGGGCGTGATCATTCCGCAGAGATTGGCGGCGCAGTTTTGCAGAATGAACAAGAGCGCGGCGTGCTTTTCCTGACCGGTAGAGGAAAGAACAAACCAGCCAAGCGGCAGAAATGTCAGCAAGGCGGTATCATTGGTCAGAAGCATAGACCCGAACATGGTGATGACCACCAGTGCTGTACATACGCCCCGAACCGTGGAAAAGGTGTGTACCATCCGCTGCGAAAGAGCGGAAAAGATCTGCATGTCTCGCAGCGCACCCACCACCGCCAAAACACTGAACAGACAGGAAAGCGTTTTGAGGTCGTAATAGCCTAAGTAGTCCCTGTCGGGAGGGACAAAGAACGCCGTTGCAGCCGCAGCCAGCAGTGAAATGGCCAGCATAGCATTAGTACGGCACCAGCATTGAATCTTGCGCATAAAAAAATCCCTTTCGCGTGAATATTTCCGTGAAGAAGATAACACATTTCGGGATGATTTACAATGAAGTTCTATTAACCCGGAAGACACCGAGCGGCAACGCAAATCGGCGCATATTTTGCGCTGCTGGAAACAATAAAAGACAGTGTAAGAATGCCGCTTCAGCCGCTGCGGCAGGCAGCAATATAAGCAAAGCGTAGGGAGCCGGTCATTTGACCGGCTCCCTACGCTTTATGACTCCTTCAGCCACCGCTGGAAGTCCTCCAAGGCGATGATCCCCTCGTCGCATTCCTTTTTCTGCGCTCTGGCTTGTTCGCTCCAAGCGCAGAAATCCTCATCGGATATGCGTCCGGCCTTGATTCACGCAAAGCGCCGCTTGTACTCCTTGCGGTAAGCTTTGAAGATCGGGTCATCCGACTGCTTCTTTGTCCACTGCTTGAAAGCCCCGATCTCCCGACAGACCTGCTCTCCTCTTGGAACAGGCCGCTCGCAATACTCCGCGCTGACCCGCCCGGTCTGCGGAAACCATCGTCCGCAGTTCTTGCAGCGCCGCACGGTAAAGTTATACCTCATGGGCGAGGGCGTTCCCAAAGATATGGACACCGCCTACGAATGGTTCTCGGCGGCGCGGGATAACGGCCGCACCTACGCGGAATTTTTCATGAAACGCATGGAGAGCGGCGAACAGGAGCCGCCCTCCGTCCTGCTGTCAGCCACGCGCCTGCTGCACCACATGAGCAACATCTTTCGGGACAACGCCCCGCGTCCCACCGTTCCCGCGGGCATCCAGATCGACCACAAACGCCTACAGCGCCTGCGGGCAAAGAAGATGGCCATGGGCCATATCTCTTCTGCTCTCTGTGCGAGAACGTCAGACCAAAACTGTTGTATGTTCATAGCAAATGCCCGTCCATAATATCCTTGAGTGCATCAATAATTTTCCCGTAGTGCTTTTTGATTTTTTTATTTTCGGTATATACGGCATCAAAACGCACGAGACGATCTACGATATGTTCTGCGATGGTGCTTTTGTAATCTTCCGTATCTTCGTATCTGCGTATTATCAAATTTCCACACGATTCCTCATCAAGAAGACGGGAATAGAGATCATTAACGGCAATCTCACGAACAACAGCGACTTCGTTTTCGCTGACAAACTCCGGACTCCACGATGTCATTCCTCGCATAAAGCCCTCATCACTAATCTCATAGATAGAGCATTTTTTGTCTTTGAAAGATAGGCGAAAAACCTCTGGATAGCACTCCATAATAACAGGAATGCCATTTTCTTCGCTGATAATAAAGTCAAAATCATCATGCGGCGCACCAAACAGAAGCCCGGCAACCACATTTTCGATGGCGTACACATACGCCTTTTTGTGTGTTGAAACCTGCGGCTTCAATATTTTCAAGCCTGCGATTTTTGATATGTGGTAAAGCATAATTATTTCTCCGATCTAAAGGTCAACCCATTCGTAGTTCTCGTCAATCATCATCAAGTAATAAACGCATGCTGCCATCGGTGAATTTCAATTCCACACAGCAGTTATCGAAGGTATATTCGCAGGAATCAGTTTTTTCATAGGGTTTGCCTCCCAAATTGTTTTGTTTGGAAGTAATGTAAGCGTGGGTTTTAGTGTGGTATCTTTAACTTTGGGAAACGCCCCTCTGGAATAGGATACCATACACTTCCGGCCTTGACAACAAGAAAGATGAGGCGCGCTGGTGGAAACAATAAAGCGCATCATCAAAAACGTTCTCGGCAAGACGCAGGCGGAGTGCAAGGCGAAGCTGACCGCCGCGATGGAAGCCACCAAGGGTGTCGATGTCAGCCGCGCCGACGAGTACACCGTGGCCACATGGCTGCGGAGCTGGTACGACATCTACGCCAAGCCAAATGTCCGTGTCGCCACGGCAGATCGCTCCGCACCTACACCCACGCTACTCGCCAGAAGCAGGACGAGGCCGCACAAACAATGGGCAGCTTCATGGCGCAGGTGATGTGAGTCAATCTAAAAGAGATGAGCGGACGGAATATCCGTCCGCTCATCTTTCAACCTTTCCGCGTATTTCCGCGTGTGGGTCAGGGTGTGGGTCAACTTTGACCCACACCCTGACCCACAGATTAAATTGGTCAAAAGTAAAGAAAAAGTCCTGTTTTCTCTCGAAAACAGGACTTTCTGGAGCTGCTGGGCGGATTCGAACCGCCGACCTCATCCTTACCAAGGATGCGCTCTACCTACTGAGCTACAGCAGCATATATGGCGACCAAGAAGGGGCTCGAACCCTCGACCTCCAGCGTGACAGGCTGGCGTTCTAACCAACTGAACTACTTGGCCATCTGCGCTTTCGTCTTGGAACTCAAGCTTGCTTATTATAGCAAGTACCGCAGCGAATGTCAACACCTTTTTTCTCTTTTTTCGCGCGGGGGGCAAACCGGATTGTCAACCCGGCTTTTTTGTGGTACAATACATTTTCAAAGCGCCGCCCCCACCAACACAAAAAGGAGCATCCCCATGCACATCGGAACCGTCGACATCCCCGGAAAACTGTATCTGGCCCCCATGGCCGGCGTCACGGATCTGGCGTTTCGTCAGATCTGCCGGGAGCTGGGCGCCGACATGAGCTGCACCGAGCTGGTCAGCGCCAAGGCCCTGTGCTATCAGGACAAAAAGAGCCGCGGCCTTCTGAAGCTGGCGGGCAACGAGCACCCCGCCGCTGCCCAGATCTTCGGCAGCGATATCGGGTGCATGGCCGAGGCCGCCGCTATCGCGGCGGAGGTGTCCGGCGCGGCGGTCATCGACATCAACATGGGCTGCCCCGTGGGCAAGGTGGTGGCCAACGGCGACGGCTCCGCCCTGATGAAGGAGCCGGAGAAGGCCGCCCGCATCGCCGAGGCGGTGGTGAAGGCCAGTCCCGTACCGGTGACGGTCAAGATGCGCCGGGGCTGGGACAAGGGCAGCATCAACGCCGTGGAGCTGGCGAAGATGCTGGAGCAGGCGGGGGTCAGCGCCATCACGGTGCACGGCCGCACCCGCACCCAGATGTACGCCGGTCAGGCGGACTGGACGACCATCCGCGAGGTGAAGCAGGCGGTGCATGTGCCCGTCATCGCCAACGGCGATGTGTTCACGGCGGAGGACGCCGTCCGCATCCTGTCGTTCACCGGGGCCGACATGGCCATGATCGGCCGGGGCTGCTTCGGCAACCCGTGGCTATTCGCGCAGGCGCAGGCGGCGCTGGCGGGACAGCCCGTGCCGCCC
>ERZ791919.1337-NODE-1337-length-21589-cov-24.173307_pt1 | contig 21589 bp, 28 predicted proteins | sample MGYA00510137_ERZ791919 | MGnify/ENA primary metagenome ERZ791919 (study PRJEB30046, sample SAMN00792059) | human gut metagenome | study: EMG produced TPA metagenomics assembly of the A metagenome-wide association study of gut microbiota in type 2...
CACCCCGCCGTTTTGCAAGAGGGTATTTGTTTCGCGGAAGGATACATTTTTGCGGCGTCGTTTGTTCGTTCCCGCAAAGCCGTATGGGAACTGCGTTCTTGTCTGTATTACATGACGTGTTCTCATGCTTTTTTAGCGAAAGTTGAACGTTTATGTATTTCCGTTTTCCGCCACCCACGTCCGCACATAGTCCACGAACAGACGGGTGGAGTTGGAAAGTGCCTTCTTGTCCTTGACACCGATGCCGATGGTACGGTAGAAATGCAGGGGCGCATGGCAGACCTTGATGGGCGTGGGGCTGTGGCGCACCATCAGCTCCGGCAGGAGGCTGATGCCCAGCCCCTCCGACACCATAGCCAAGATAGTCCTGTCCTCCCGTGCGATGTACTTCACGTTGGGGCGGATGCCCATCTCGTCAAACGCCGCCATGATCTCGTAGTCGTCGCCCTCCTCCAGCTGGATGAAGGGTTCCTCTGCCAGCGCCAACACAGGGAACGGGTCGCGGTCGGCGTAGGGGTGGTCACAGGGGACGATGACCTGCAATTCATCACGGTGCAGCTGGTAGGTCTGCAAGCGCTTCACCGACGGCAGCCGCAGGAAACCGCAGTCCACTGTTCCGTTGACGATCCAGTCCTCGATCTGGTCATAGAAATCGCCAGTGACGACTTCAAACTCGATGTTGGGATATACCTTCCCGAAGCTCTTAAGAATGCGGGGCAGCCACTGGGCAGATACGCTGGAGAACGTGGCGATCTTCACAAGGCCGCTGTCCATGTCCTTCAGCCCCTCCACCGTCTGCATCAGGGAGTGGTGGGCGGCGCACAGCTTTTCGATTTTGGGCAGCACTGCCCGTCCGTCCGCCGTCAGCACCACGCCGCCGCGGTTGCGGCTCAACAGCTTCACGCCCAGCTCGTTTTCCAGCGAGTTGATGGCGTGGCTGATGCCGGACTGGGTGAAGTTCATAGCCTCCGCCGCCTTGGAGAAGCTGCCGCAAGAAACAGTTTTCAGAAAGACCTGATATTTGGAAATACTCATGACGCACCTCGTTTCGAGGAGCATTATACTATACAAGTCCTCATGTTTTCAAGAACAAAGATGCGCTTCACAAATTTTTTTCGACCTGCTATGATAAGGACATGGTTCAGCCAACCATACTTTTTCTTTTCCATGAGGATTTACCTCAAAATAGCACCGGCAGCGTGTGGGTAACGCCGCCGGTGTTGTTTTTATTCGTTCAGCTTCTGTTCCTCGTCGTGGATGAACATAATGAGAAAACTGACGGTCAGCAGCCCGCAGGACAGCCAGATCGTCCCCGCGCCCCAGTGGAGGGTGGCTATGCTGCCGACGCCCGCGCCCAGCGCGAACAGTAGCACCACGCCGAAATACGTCAGCGCCTGGTGGAGTATTTCCTTATCCCCCGTATGGAAGTAGGCGCACAGCGCCTCCGTTCCGCTGCGCATATTGCCAATGCACATGGTGCTGGCGTAGGCGTGGCCCCGCACCTTGCGGAAGGTCTGCACCTGCATGGCGCACACGAAGGACACCACGGCGTTGGCGGTGGTGTTCAGCGTTTCCGGCAGGAAGCCCACCGCCGCCAGCAGCACGATCTCCGCCAGAATGATAAGCTGCCGCCAGTGTACCTTCTCCATCCGCTTGAAGTGCCGGTGGACGCACTCCGCGATGTAGATACCCAGCAGGAACGCCAGCACGGGGACTAAGTAGCGCAGCGCCTGTCCCCAGTCTCCCTCGAATAGATGTGTACTCAGCAGCACGATATTGCCAGTCTGGGCGTTGGCAAACACCTTGCCCCGGCAGCAGTAGGTATAGGCGTCCTGCAGGCCGCCGGATAGGATGATGAAAAAGGCTGTCAGCATGGAATCGGACATCTGCCCGTGATGCTTTTGCAGGAAAGTCATGTGCGATGCCGCCTCACTTTGCCACCGGTGCGTCCGGCCAGTAGATGACGTAGCACTCCTGCATCTCACCCATATAGAAGAAGATGTTTTCGCCCATCTCGATGTGCTCGCCGAAGGTCAGATCGGGCACGAACAGCCGTCCGCTGGTGCGCTTGGGCCCCTTGATGGTAAAGCCCTCCGCTGTGGGGTGCTGCCGCAGCTCGTTGGCCGCTTCCTCCAGTCCGGGGAAGTGCAGCGTCCGTTCCAGCTCTGCCAGCTGTGTCACGCCGTTGATATAGACCAGGTGATTTTCGTCCTTGAACCAGTTGATACGCATGATACGTCCTCCTTGGTGGTGATGGGGATAGTATAGCATATCGTATGAAATTTGTCACGCGATCGAAAAGCGGCAGGTGCGCGGATTGCACATCTGCCGTTTTTTGGGTATTCTGTTGCGCGGACGGCATAGCTTTTTTCGTAAATCATCATCATTTACGGTGTTTGCGCCGCCGCGCCATGTCGTGCGGCGGCTTTTGCTGCGCCTGACGGGATTTCTGACGGCGCAAGATCTGCGTTTCCGCAGATGGGCAGGAAGCAGATACTCTGCACCGCCTGCTGCTTGTGGCTCAGAGAAACATGAACATAGGTTTGCAGCGTAATCCGCACATCGCTGTGCCCCAGCATTTCGCTGACGCTCTTGACGTCCACATACTGCTCGATGCAGCGTGTGGCGTAGGTATGCCGCAGGGCATGGAAATTCCGGTACGGCACGCCTGCCCGCTTCAAAAGCGACCTATATCGGTTCTGCATGGTACGCGGTTCCAGCGGTGCAGCAGTACCCGTCAACAAGCAGGTATCACCTGCGTGCTTGGATTTGTATGCGGCCAACAGGGACAGCATATCCGCTGGAAGCGGTATCCTGCGGCGGGAGGACTCGCTCTTAGGCGGCTGTACGACAAGCCGTGTATGCCCCTTTTCGTAGAGCCGTTGAACCTCCCGATCCACCCGCAGAAAGCCTGCGTGGAGGTCGATATCCGACCACCGCAGGGCGCAAAGCTCTCCCAGCCGTAGACCGCTGTTCAGCGTCAACAGAACACCAAGGCCGGTCAGATTCGGCTCGTCCATGATATGATGTGCCAGCTGCACGATCTCCGGCTCGGTGAATATCTCCACCTGCCGCTTCTTGTATACCGGCAGTTCTGCGTTCAGCCCCGTGCAGAAGCATCCGTGCTTGGACGCCATCCGCAGAATGGCTCGCAGCAGTACGCCAACATCCCGTGTACTTTTGGCCGACAGGCCCTGCTCCTGGAGCTTCCGGTAAAAATCCGCTACCCGCTGCTCCGTCAGCGCATACAGCGGCGCAGCGCCCAGCTGCGGCTGGATATACTGCCGCACCACATACCGATACCGGCTGACAGTGGACTTCTTCAGCGTTCGCTCTCGTTCCGCGAAAAACAGATCCACAGCCTCCGGCAATGTCATGTTATTGCTTGGCGTGATCTCACGGGGCAGCTCCCGCAGACGCTGCCGCCGTTTTTCCCGACAGGCGCTGTAGGTGGCGGCGTAGACGTAGCCGTACTGCGCCCGTCCCTCCGGCGTCCGACCGCGGATATAGCGGCCCTCCCAACGGCCATCTCCGCGTTTATAGATGTTCTCCCCTCTGCGTGCCATTTCGTACTCCTCCTGACGCGATTTTTGACGGCGAACACCCTTTTTATCATCCATCATCGCGGAAAGGCTCGGCGGATATACCTCCCGTTTCGGTCTCCAGCGACTGTTTTCGCCCTGACACCGATGCCATACTTGACTTCCCGCCCCGCAAATGCTATCGTTTTACCATAGCCGGTGGCGAAAAATGCTTTCCTGAATGATGATGATTTACGAAGGATGCCGCTCCATCTGGCCGAGTCTATTATGCCCAGGAGGGACACAAAAATGCCACAGGTCAACGGGGATAACCTGCTGCATCAGCAGATCGTCAAGCGCACCATCGAGGCCCTGCAAGCGCAGGACGAGGCTTTTGCGATAGAATATGAAACCGCCAGCGACGCCGACCTCATCGCCTATGTACGTCAGTGCGTCGATGTGTCCTATACGCCCGCACCCTGCGAGGTCGTGGGTGGTGCGTACATCGCCCAGCGCTTCGGTAACTGGTCCGCTGCGCTGAAGGCCGCAGAGCTGCCTTCACAGTACAAGCCGCCGCGGGAGCATCACTATCCCCGCTACGAGCAGGAGTACCAGCGGCAGGAGGTGCAGCTCTTGCAGGAACGAAAAGCGAAACGGCAGGCCAAGGCCGACCTCATCGCTCAACGCAAGAACCGCGACAAGGCCCGCGCCGCCGCCAACGCCGCGAAGAAAAATGAGAAAAAATGACGGATGTATCGACCGATACACCCGTCATTTTTCGTTGTCACTTGGTGAGCAGACCACCCACCAGTGCAAAGTAGTCCGGCGCTTTGCCATCCCTGCCCCACAGCATGGGCAGGTGGAAGTAGTGCTGCAAACAGCCCTCCACATCGCCGCCCAGCGCCTCGATGGAGTAGCGCAGCAGCTCCGGTCTGCCGCAGGGATGTCCCTGTACCTTTTCGCACGTCTCGCACTGGTCGCAGGTGCCCGCCAGCAGCATCTGGCTCCCCGGCGTTTCCCTCTCCCACCGCTGAAGCTCTTGCCGGTACAGACGCTTTTCCTGCTTCAACGCCGCCACCGCTTCATCCAACGGCTGCTCCGGCACATCCACCTGTAAGATGCGGGCATACAGCCGTAGTCCCCTGTAGCTCTGCCAAATGGTCATGGGGTCAAAATCGAAAGGCGGGCACGTCCAGCGGGTATTGTAGCTGCTGCACTGCTGGCAGAAGGGCAGGAACTTCTCCACATGGACAAAGCGTGTCACGAATTCTTCTGCGCTTGTCTCCGCCGTCATTTCACGGATATGGTATTGGAACGGCATCTCAGACACCTCCTTGGCTCAATGCCGACAGTATAGCACATGGCATGATCTTTGTCATCTCGCGTCATGGGCAGCGGAGATCTGTTTTGTAGTCAGTTCTGTCGGATGCAGCAGCACCAGCGACTTGTGCTGCCCCTCTGCGTAGGCCAACGCTCTATCCTCCGCACTGCTTGTGGCCGGTATGTCCGTATCGTAGACGCACAGCACCACATCGGCGAGGTCGATGATCTTCTTGTAGGCTTGGAGCTGCGCGCCCGGTGCGCCAGCTTTGCACACAGCAGACAGGTAGGTGCAGGCGGTCAGCATATCGAAGTACCGTTCCCGCAAATAGGGCGGCCATTTTGTCGCCTGCTCCTCATGGGGCGTGTAGCAAATGAGCATCAGGTCATGGTCGGTCGTTGCCCGCAGGCCGTTGACGATCTCAGCGGCGTACAGCCCCACGCCGCAGTCGCAGGCGGTCAGGAACTGAGACACGCCGTTTTGGCGAAGCATCATGATCTGCTGCGCCAATTCGATTTTCAGTTTTCGGCAGCGGTCGTCTTCCTCGTCAAAGCCCCACGGAAAACGCATGGGGTGCTGCCCGATGACCGCACAACGGATCGGCTTGTCCATATCTTGCTACCCTTTTCTGCCTGTAGCAGTATATTTTTGTCGTATTTAGAAAGCGCCTGACTGTTTCGGATTATATCATTGCCACTATATCATGTCAAACGCTTTCTATTTCAGACAGAAAGTAACGTGGAGAAACAGTATAATTTACTCATACCACGAAAGGCAAGGACACCCCGCATGAGTAAAACTGTTTCGTTCAAAAACAATGACCGCTTTATCCAAATCGGCATTGCCATCGTCACCCTCCGCAAGCTGCGTGGAATGTCGCAGGAAAAGCTGGCGGAGAAAGCTGGTATCAGCCGTTCACTGCTGAGCGTCATCGAAGCGCCCGGAACGGCACACAACTTCACGCTGGATGTGTTCTTCGATATTGCGGATGCACTGGAAGTTGATCCTGCCGATCTCATCAGCGCGTCTATGATCCCCGACAAGATGCTCAAAGGACGTGAAACACGGAATACTGCCGAATAAAAAATGAAGGGTGTATCGAGCGATACACCCTTCATCAATTTTTATTATGTTCTCCGTGCCAGTGTTATGCCGAGGAAATAGTTATTCCGAAGTCATTGCATAGAGTCTTGTAAAACAAGGATTCTCCGCAAAAACTTCGGAATAACAAAGCCGGCCTCATTTTATATAATGTGGACATGCAGACAACCGTCTGACACCACAAAATATAAGGAGGGCCTATGGAACTGATTGAATTAGACGCAACTGCACAGCGTGCCCTGGAGTTGTTAACCAATGCGGGGATGAGTGATGGAAACATATACGACTATACTCATACAGGCTTTGGCAGCATACTTCGACATTTTCACACAAAAGGCATACTATATGCTACAGCAGAAATGCTCGATAATTTTTTGCTGGAGCAACGCGTACTTTTGGACCAAGGAGATATCTCACAATGGAAATGGGGACTTGTCCGCAGGAGTTGTGAGCTTCTGAAACAATGTGCTGCAATGAATTCTATTGATTTGCCTGACCTTCAGCCATGGGACCCTGTATGGAATCGTCCAAAGCAAATCATCCAACACGACGCACCGACGGCGAAACAGTTTGCCGAATCGGAAAATATTTATGTGCTTGTCTGGATGGTCAACAAGCGTATGGAACAACTTGGCCTTTCGGAAAATACGGTTCGCCATTACACGGAAGAGGGATTAGCCGTCATTTTGAAAAAGCACTATGATTCTGGTACAGAAAGTTACTCAGACAAACTTATATCCCAGCTTACAGATGAGCGAAGACTGCAATATGAGCAAGGGGAGGTTGGCAGAACTACTTATCAGAATTTGCGCAAAGCGGCGGCGATGCTCCAGGAGTTCCGCCTGACAGGGAAAATCACGCTGGAAAGGATTCCTAATTGGGGACGGCGCGAAGTTATTCCTCAGCACAAAGCGATTCTGGATAAATTCAGTGCGCATGTCACAACGCAGAGCAACTGGGCTGAAAGTTCCGTTAGCACAGTTACAAGTGTGGCTCGTGTATTTTTGCTTGAATTAGAGGACCATGGAATAGTCTCCATTGAAACTGTCGCAATGATGGATATTGCCACATGCGTTACAAGAATGCTTGGACGATACACTGGTGGAATGAGATCTGCTCTTTTTGGCATTCGGACCTTTCTGCGATTTTTATATGAGGCCGAGATCACTGCGGATAATTTTTGCAAAACACTCCCGGAATTTGTTTGCCCTCGGAAGAACTTTCGTGAAGGATTTTCCGATGATGAATTGGAACGTCTACTTTCTCAGCCAGATATCACATCTGCGGTCGGGAAAAGAGACTACGCTATGATGGTTTTGGCAGTGCAAAGCGGCTTGCGGTCTTGCGACATCATACGGCTCACATTTGACTGCATCAATTGGAGAACGAGGGAAATTCGTGTTGTTCAGCACAAAACAGGACAACCAATCGTAATTCCTCTTGAACCGGAAACAGGCAACGCTATAGCAGATTACTTGTTAAATGGGCGCCCCAAGAGTTCACTACCGCAAATTTTCCTCTGTCACGTCGGCGCTGTCCGTGCTTTGAAAAGTCGAACCGGAAGTGCAATTGTCTCCAAATACATGAAGGGCGCAGGAATTCATTCCGGGTATCGCGGATTTCACAGTTTCCGGCGCACCTTCGCTACAAATCTGCTCCAGAACGAAGTGCCAATTGAGTTGATCCAACAGATGCTGGGCCAAACTCATATTGATTCAGCAAAGCCGTACCTGTCCATTGACGAACAGGGACTGAAGCGATGTGCATTGCCCCTGCTCTCTCATGGAAAGGAGGTAGGGAACTAAAATGATGTACACCTTTAAGAGTTGTTTTGCATCTCAGATCGAGGATTTCATTGCTCAGAAAAACGCTCTGGGGTTTGGTTATCTGGAGTCCTCCCGTCTCCTGCGAGACTTTGACCGCTTTTGCCTGACGCATTTCCCGGAAGAAAATACACTGACCAAGGAGCTTTGCTTAGCTTGGGCCACGAAAAAGGATACCGAAGGCAACAATACCTTCCGCAACCGTATGATGCCGGTGCGGGAGTTTGCCAGATACTTAAACCGCAACGGCGAAGCTGCTTACATTCTGCCGCCAGACATTGCCAGGAAAGATGCGCCGTATGCCCCGTACATCTACACCGAGGCCGAAATCCTGGCCATTTGGGATGTTTTCGACCACTTGAAACCGAGAGGTGGTTTCCCGGTACGGCAATTTGTGATCCCAGCTATGATAAAGCTGATGTACTGCTGCGGTCTGCGTCCATCTGAGGCCAGAAGGCTTCATGTAGACGATGTGGATTTGGACATTGGGCGGCTGAACATTATGGAGAGCAAACAGCACAGGAGCCGTATTGTTATGATGGCGGATGATGTGACGAAGATGCTCTCAGATTGCAATGCCGTTGTGACTTCCGCTATGCCGGAACGCGAGCCGTTCTTTCCCAACTCTGAGGGCGGTTTTTACGGGAAGAGAGGGCTGGAGAAGACTTTCCGCCTGGTTTTGAAGAAAGCAGGTGTTACGGGAACCGGCCGACGTTCCCCGCGTCTTTATGACTTTCGTCATACTTTTGCCACCCACAGGTTGTACCACTGGATGAACGAGGGCAAAGATCTGAACGTTATGATTCCCTATCTGAGTGCGTACATGGGCCATGCGCAACTCTCGGACACCTATTACTACATTCATTTAGTTCCTGGCTTGTTGGAGGAAATGTCCGGGTTCATGTTTTCTTCTGCCGAGGCATTCTTGCCGGAGGTAGGAAACGATGAGTGATTTCTTTGATGCAATCCGGCGTTTTCTGCTGGACTATCTGCCCAAGCAGCGCTGCCTTAGTAAAAATACGATTCTTTCCTACAGACAGACACTCAATATTTTCGTGGCTTATATGAGGGATGAGATAGGGATTGGAGCTGCTGAGCTGACCTTCTCCCGTGTTGACCGGGACGTCATTCTTAACTTCCTAACCTGGCTGGAAAAGGCGCGGGGATGTAGTGTCTCTACCCGCAACCAGCGTTTAATGGCATTGCGGTCTTTCCTGGACTTCGCTGGACAAACCGATTGTACACAGACGTCATTGTATCTTTCTGCCTGCAATATTCCCTCCAAGGAGGCTCACGGGCGAATCGTTGAATTCCTGACCGAACCGGCGTTGACCGCGCTGCTTCAACAGCCCAATCCTTCCAGGCAGAAAGACCAGCGGAATCTTGTATTCATGATCCTCATGTATGATACCGCTGCCCGATGCAGTGAGCTTCTCGATATGAAGGTCTGTGACCTGCGTCTTGACGCAAAACATCCAATTGCGTACTTGCATGGTAAGGGACGAAAAACCCGTACAGTGCCGTTGCTGAACAGAACAGTCCAACACTGCAAACAGTATCTGAACAAATTCCATCCCAACAAGGATGACTACAGTGAGGCACCGTTGTTCTATACCGTGATCCATGGGAGGCAGCAAAAGATGTCTCCCGATACGGTAGCAGCATTCTTTGCGAAGTATGGGAGCATGGCAAAGGCGGTTTGTCAGGAAGTTCCTGAACATATCCATCCGCACATGATGCGGCACACACGGGCGATGCACTTATACCAATCCGGGATGCCCATGGTACTTCTTTCCCAATATCTTGGCCATGCACAGGTTGAGACAACAATGATCTATGCTTATGCGGATACCGAGATGAAACGTGCCGCAATTCAGAAAGCTGATGCTGTCCGCGGAACCAAGCCCGTACCGGATGAGATTTGGGCTGATAACGAGGAAATGATTTTGAAGTTATCTGGTCTGCTCTAATCCTATTGTTCTATATATGCCGATTATGTTATTCCGAAGTTTTTGCTGGTAACGCCTTGTACTACAGGGTTTGCAGCGATTACTTCGGAATAACTATTTCCTCGGCATAATCCTGACAGGGGCTGCCGCCGCAGATAATGTCCACAGGCGGCAACTCGTCCCCGCGCAGCTTCGTGATGTCCCCGTAGTGCAGCATCCCCGGCAGTCGTTCCGCTGTAACGCGGATGGGGAAAGCCTCAATCTCGCTGGCCCACAGGGGCACAACGCCGTTATGGATGGCCGCCAGAGGGAAGCCTCCTATTCCATCGAAAAGACTTCCCATGGTGATAACTCTCATTTCGCTGCGGCCACCACCGTCCGCGTCATATTGACTGCTGTCTGTGCGGTGTACACGGCAGAGCTGATGCTGGCCCGCGTGGTGGTATCCAGCCCGAACGCACCGGCGATACGGGGGATCTCACCGGCAGAGAGCATCAAGCCCAGGCCCAGCAGCGCGTGATCCTTAAACACCATCAAGCCAGCTACAAGGATGGTGGCCTGCAAAAAAGCCGTGAGACACAGTCCCACGACCTGCTTGCACCACTGTGTGAAGCCATCCCCGTAGCCGCGTGGTACGCTGAACATATACAGGCTTCCCACCGCGATTTGGATGAGCAGGATGCCTCCGCGCTTGAGGTTGGCGAAGAAGACCTTTATGACCGCATAGGCCATGAGTGCAAGGCAGAAGATGACCATGAGTCCGCTGGTCACCGGCCCGAAGCCCCGCAGGGCAAAGGATGTAGCGGTGGTCAGACTCTCCACGGCGTTGAAATCCTCCAGCGCCGCTTTCGCTGCATCCCCGATGCTGGCAGTGCCAAAGCCGGTGATGCCCGCCGTCAGGTCTGCCTGCAGCGACACCGCCAACACATACAGGCGCACAGGCACCTGCGTAAAAAGAGAAACGGCCAGAAAGCCCTTGATGGCATTCAAAGCCGTTTCTTTGACATTCCCGCGTCCACCGGAATACTCCACGCCGCACTCGAAGCAGGCTACCACCAGTCCCGTGGCAAACAGAGCCCAGCCCAGATAGGAGAAAAACAGCACCACGCTCTGTACCCAGCTCATGGCAAAGAGCTCGGCGCCCATACCGCCCATCTCCGAGAAGAAATTGCCGAGAAAGCCCACGATCTGACCGTAGAACCAGTCCACGATCTGACCCAGCACCGTATCGGCTACAAAGTCCCAAATAAAAATAAGTTCTCACCTCCGTAAACGCAGGAAGCACCCCGCCGTCAGCAGAGTGCTTCCTGTTACTGTATTGTTTTGCAGGTCACAGCTCCATCTTAAAGCCGTAGTCCTGCGCCCTGTCCTGATCCACATCCTGTGCCACGTCATCCTCCTGCCGCTGCACCTTCGCCAAGACCATCAGCTGTCCAAGCCGGGAGGAAAACGCAGAGATGATCGCAGTCTTACGGCTCTCGTCCACATACTCACCGGCCTGATCCAAGATGTCCCGGATATCCTGCTCAACGCCCCTCAGCCTATCAAAGTCGATCCAGCCGAAGGAGGTCACCAGCTTGAGCTGTTCATGGTGCGTCTTTTTGAATGGTTTACACTCAATGGCACGGGCGGAGAGGATCTGAGGGGTCAGCTTATCGTACCCCAAGGAGGAGCCGCTATCGAAGATAGGTGCGGCGCCCAACCACTCCAGTGTATTGGCACTGCGCAGTAGTCCGAAGTTGTTCTGATGCCTGTCCTCATTGGCGATAAGGTAGTCCAGCACGATCATCTGATCCACCGCGTGTTCCATACCCTCCACACCCAACGCCTCGCAGCAGTTCAGATAGTGGCGGTAGACCGATGTGTTGTTGTCTTTCCTCATGGACTGCATCACGCGCCACGCGCTGACAAGCTCCGTGTCCGGCGTAACGAAATCCTCACAGACACTGTAGGGCGTGTCATCATCCCACAGCAGCGTATAGGGCACGTGGGAGATACCCAGTTTCTCCGCCACCAGTGATGCGATTACCTCGTTGAACGGCTGCTGCATAAAGGGGTTACTACCTGCCTTCAGCAGGCACCGTTTTCCGTCTATGATCTTCCACCGTTTTTTCAGGTAGCCATCAGACGTATTATCCGGGGAGCTGAAATCAAAACCTACCGTTTCTTTGGCTTTGCCTAAGAGCACATCACCGATATCCTCCGAGAAGGGATTTTCAAAGAAGTTGATACGCTCCCACTGGAGGTCGCTGCCCCAGGGCCTGACCCAGTACTGGTCTGAGAGGCTCAGGCCAAAGCAGCGTGTCAGCAACACCTGCGTATTGGGCAGATTCAGTGTTTCCAGTGCCTTTCGCACACCGGAACGGCTGGCGGGAATGCAGCGGTCGATCCACCATGCATTGAGCGCGGCACGATCCACACCGTCCCGCCTTGAGGCTGTTGCCACAGGAAGATGCTCCGAACGATACACCGCGTCGATCCGCTGGATAGAACTTGTCACCTCATCCAGCTCCATATCGAGGACTGCGATGTTCTTGTGCATCAGCGTATACTGCATCGTGCCACCTCTTTTCTCAGTCATTTCCATGCTATTCTACCACGCTTTCTGCAAAAAGCCAACCGAAAAATGTTCAGACATCGCGGTCACACACCCACGATGTCCCAGATGTACAGCGGCGCCGTCAGCGTGAACACCAGGCAGGCAAACAGAATGGCCGGTGCAGTCCATTCAAACTGTCCCGTCTTTCGATAGTCGAAGTAGGCGGTACCCAGCTTCACAAAGAAGAAAATGGCGAGGATCATATCAATGGCAGGAAATACCACATTGTTGACAACGGTCTTGATCTGCCCTGATGCCGCCGCCCATGTACTTTCCACCGCACCGGCAACATCGCCCCTGCCGGTGGCGTAAGCCGCCACGGAAAACAGCCAGCAGAGCAGTGCCGCTGCGCCGCAGACCAGCACTGCACGTTTCACATATCTCATAGCTTCCTCCTTCACATTGTCATTTCACCCATGGCGGGCGCGCCCTGGTTCTGCCGCAGCTCGGCCAGCTCCGTTCGGTAGTCACTGACGAACCCGTCCAGCACAGCGGGATGGCTGCCAATGAGGAAGGTATGGCGGTGTCCACCGTCCTCGGGCACGAAGATGGTTCTGCTCCATCTCTTATTGGTCTCATGGTAGCGTCCGTCATAGGCGTGCAGCTGCAAGGTGTTGGCCAGCACATACCCTACACGCCTATAGCCGTACTGGTCAATAACGCTTTTGGCGCAGCCGTCCTTGAGATGCATTCCGTCAAAGTCCCGATGGATCGCCAGCTCTATCGCCCCGGCACAGGCACAGTTGGTGCGAAAATTGGCACGCCACAGCTCCAGCTCGCCCCTGTCCCTTGCCTCCTTCGCCGTGTAGGGGTACATTGCCTCATTCGGCAGCATAGACCACATCTCCTTCCTCCAGATAGCATTCCAGCAGTGCCGGGCAGCAGCCGCTATCCAGCAGCAGCTTCCGGATCGGTGCAGGCACGGCATCGAGGTCAAATTCCCTCACGTCCGAATCGCAGTTCTTGCAGCAGGGCATACGACAGGCGTCCAGCAGGGCAGACACAAGCTGCGATGCTGCGTCAAACAGTCCGGCCAGTGCGTCTGCCGTTTGTAACGCTGTCATCTCACGAGGCATAAGCAGCAGAAGGCTGTGCGTCATCTGGGCAGACAGATCTACGCCCGCCATGCCGCATTCTGCCAACTCACTACCGGGGATGGTCAGGCCGGTCTTGTCCAGTGTCATTTCGTTCTTCATGATAGATCCTCCTCAAGTTCTCAAAGGTCGTTCCGGGATATGCACCAGTCGGCATATCTTCCCATCGCTGCTGTAATCGCCGAATATCGTCATCTGCGATGCAAAAACACGTGGGTCATAGTTGGTCATGATGTATTCCCGGTATATGTCATTTTTCTTCTTGGATTGGCTGTTGGGACGCTCCACCTCATAGATGAAAAAGTCCTCGTAGAGCCTGCGAATATAGTCGCAGTTGTTATAGGACACCATGGCGAAGCCCGTGTGCTGCGCCAGCACATCATGGAGCCGTTGATGGTCACTGCGGGGAAACTCCACCGCGTAACGCTCCGCCTCATAATAGGGCGGGTCACAATAGACCGTGGTCTGCGGATCATTATGGGTGGTGATGATGCTCTCGAAATCCTTATTCTCCAGCGCTACATCCTTCAGGCGGTGAGAACACTCCCAAATATCCCGAAAAAATCGCTGTATATCGCAGGAGCTCACACCATAGCTGTCGCCGTTGCCGTTATAGCTGTATCGCTGCAGCTTGTAGATAGCGGCGGCGCGGCGCACATCCGACAGCTCCGCACGGCTTTGCAGCAGCCGCTTGACCTCCTCCGCCTCCGGCGGTGGGAACATCTGCTCTGCCAGCTGCAGCTCCTCATCCAGATACAGCTGTGTGAAGTCCTCGCCCTGCAGCTGTCTGCGCAGCACATCAAACTCATCACGGGCATTGATGGGGAGAAAGCTCAGTTCTTTCGTCAGGGCCATAGGGCGGTACTTGACGCAGAAAAGCAGGTTATACAGGTCGTGGTTCAGGTCGTTATATATTTGCAGGAACCCCTTCGGCACGGCGGTATTCAGCGTGATGATACCGCTGCCGCCAAACACATCCACCAGTGTTTTATAGTGGATAGGCAGGAGCATCTGTATGGCCCACATAAGCTGTCCCTTACCGCCCATCCAAGGCATGAGCTAGGCATGAGCTTTATCAGGCTGTCACGCATCAAATTTCTCCAATGCACGCTCCAGTCCGGAGATAGCCGCGTCCAGTCCGCTGCGCATTTTCTGCAAGCCGCGGATGGTATCATAGACCTCCGCCGCCGTTTCCGCGAAGTAGTAGCCCCGCTGGTCTGCCGCGATGGGCACGGTGTCCTGCCGCAGACGGTTGACTCGCCGCCGCAGCTCGTTCCCGCTGATGCCCAGCACACGCTCCAATTCCCGGCTGCTGATCACATTTCTGCGCCCCTTAAATCCATTTTCCAGATACAGGGCGACGGTTTCCTTCGTCATTCTTGCACTCCCTTCCGGTGACCGTTCACCGAAAAGGGCGCAAAAAGAGGGATCGCCGTCCCTTTTCGGAAAGCGGCCCCATTGTTGTTAAATTTTACTGCATGGTCATGTCCACGCCTTGCCGCGGTACTTGCAGCGGCTGTCCGCCCGGACGGCAGATATAACCGTAGTCACTGAAAAGCCCCTGATCTCGCCACAGCAGGTCTGCCCCGTAGGCCTCCATGTTCAGATGCCGCGTCAGCAGGTCACGATCCGGATCGTTCACGATGACGGAGAGTTCATCCCTCGCCAATTCCTCCAGAGAATGGATCCCCGGCTCAAGGGCATATTCGCTCAGATGCTCTGCCAGTGCAAACGCATCATCCAAGCCGCTGATATCCAGCTGACCGGCCACAGCCTTGAACTTTATCAGCTCGTTATTTCTGTCCAGTTCCTCCAGGCACTGTGCAAATCGGTTGATCTGCTCCATGCCGTCATAGGCCATATCCGTGAAGCGCCACATCTCCGGCATGGCGGCGTCGCACTCCTCCAGCCGCACCTCCTGCCAGCTGTCCACCTCCAGGCAGTCCAGCACGGCGTCCAGCTCCGCCTGCTTTGCGGGTAGGTACAGCTTTACAGCACGGACATCGCTGACGCAGAGGAAATAGATCATATACGGCGGCTTTCGTGGCGGCCTGCCCAAGTTGGACGGGGCCTGCCGCAGCTCGGACTCCTGCATCACATAGCCGCGGGGCGTAAGTACGCCGCCCTCACCCTCACGCATCGATCTGCCGATCTTCTCGTAGTCCAGCATTTCCAATACGCTGTCCGGCACGGTTGCCAAAGCCGGAAGAAAATCGTTCTCCACGTAGAACTGTCCCAGTGCTGCATCGTCCGTGATCCCCGGCACCACATGGCAGCAATCCACGCTGTATGCCAGATCCAGTACTCGCCGGAGCGTCAACTCACCGCCGTTGTTCTGCCATAGCTTGTCAAGCTCCATCTGCACCAGACCCTCGAAAGCCACAGCATCCACATCACCGAATGTACGGAGCTTCTCTGCCAGCGCGTTGAATTGGTACAGGTCATACCCGTCAAGATGTGGGGCGAGAAATTCATATCGGCCCATGTCCTCCACCTGCCAATAGGGCTCCTGTCCCGCTGACAGACGCAGTCTGTCCATGGCATCCACCATTTCCCATGGCGTGGCGGGCAGCTCCAGCTCTGCGTGATTGCTGTTGTCGGGATTGCCCATGTATATGGAGATAATCTTTTTATCCAAGCTCCATCCCCCCACGGCGCTGTACGATGTCCTCACAGTTGTCCGGGTCTGCACCGGGTACATCCCAGCCGCACATGCTGCCGATCTTCATAGCCTCCTCCTGTGCAGGCGTCACGCCCCTCTTTCTGTTCTGCTCATCCGCGATACGGCGGTTCTCGTGGGCGTCACCGGTAGACCAATCGCTGGGGTAGTACCCGCTTTCGCCGCGTTTGATGCAGATAAGCTGTCCTGTGCCCGGCAGCAGCGAGAAGCACATCTCCGGCAGCTTTTCGAAGTGGGCGCGGAAGCGCTCCTGCTCCGTCTGGACGTTCCAACCGTGATCCTGCCACAGATGCACATACAGCTCGCTGCCACGTCCAACGGCGATCTCATGCTGCTCGAAACCCTCGCCCCAGCCGTCCGACGCCTGTCCTTCAATGTATTCCTTCAGCGTGGTCAGCTCTGCCGCCGACAACTCGCCGCTGATCTGACATTCCGCGATACCCCACAGCTTGCCGTTTCGCCGCTCCACGCTGAAGGTGACGGAACGCACCTTGTCGTTCACACTGTCCGCCGCGTCGTACCAGTGCATGATGCCGCGGTTGACCTCCTCCGGCATCCGATACTTCACCAGTGCGCTGCGGATATGGTCCTCATACGCGGTCAGGTCGTGTCCGGTCAGCAGCTCCGGCTCTTCCTGCATATTGCCATACACATCCGGCTCATAAAGCTCGGCGGTAAGCGGCATATACAGCTTCGTCATGCTGAGCTCGGGCGGTAAAACGGTAAAGCTATCCACGCCGGGGATGAGAGCCAGTGCCCGCCCGTTGTCCCACTTCATATGGAACTGCCCGGCGTCGTCGATATAGTCCAGTTTCCCCGTCATTCCAGCCTCCACCGGTGCGTACGGATCCTGCATGGAGTCCAGCCGGATGCGTGTACCCACAGGGTACTGCTTCCGCAGGAACGCCAGCATCTCCCGATTTACGTTCATACTAAATTCCTCCCATCGTCTGTGTGTAGTCTTCCAGCTCACAGGGGTTTTCCTCACCAAGAAAGTCAAACAGGATGTCATCTGCTGCCTTGCGGATAGCGGGATCGTCTGTCAGGACTTCGTAGCGAAACCCTGTGGTATCACGGTAGGGCAATTCCTCCCGGATGCAGTCCAAAAAGTCGCCGGCATCGTCGTAGAAGATATCATCGTCCCCTACGAAGGTCACCTTGCCGAAAATGCTTATAGTTATCTCACCTCCGTTCTCTCGCAGTACACCACATACCGCTGTCGCCCGCCGCTGGCATAGGGGTGGCAAGTGACAAGCGTCAGCAGGTCGCGGTTCGGTTGGATTTTGATCTTATCCACCTCGTGGGGCTGGATGATTTGAATGTCGGCCACGGTATAGGTCAGCGTTTCCCACAGGTTTGTCAGCGTAACGGTATCGCCCATCTGCAAGCGGTCTATATGCCGGAAGTAGTCCGCGCCACGCCAGCCCCGGTGGCCCGCAATGACCTGGATCGCACCCTTGTCTGCGGCGTTGCGGTACCTCTCCTTGCCTGTCGGACGGAAAGGCGCTAAAATATGACGATGACACCGTTTATCCTCGGGCGTTTTGCGCTGCCACATTCACCGTTGAAAAAACTGTAACCTGTCCACCGCTTTTTGCAACTTACTGGGTGAGAGCTCTTAAAGGAGGTCGTCATGGAAGACGAAAGAATCATTGATCTATACTGGCAGCGAAGTCAGGAGGCCATCTCCCGTACCGATGAAAAGTACGGCAGGCTTTGCACGAAAATTTCTCTCAATATCCTATCCAACGCGCAGGACGCGGAAGAATGCGTGTCTGATACATACATGGCCCTATGGAACAGCATTCCCCCACAGCGGCCAACGTGTTTTCAGGCTTTTGCGGCAGCCATTGTCAGAAATCTCAGCCTGATGAAGTTGCGGGAGCAGTACGCCCGGAAACGCGGCGGCGGTGAGTTTGATCTTGTATTGGACGAGCTGAAGGACACCATCGCTTCCGGTGATTCCGTGGAAGCGGAATGCGAGAGGAAGGAGTTTGCCGCGGCGGTCAATCAATTTCTTTGCACACTCTCAGCAGACGACCGAAATATCTTTGTGTGTCGCTACTGGTTCTTTGCTTCCATAGCGGACATTGCCTTGAGGTTCAAGTGTTCACAAAGCAAAGTAAAAACCTCACTTTTCCGAACCAGGCAGAAATTACGGCTATATTTATCTAAGGAGGGATTGCTATGACATCGTTTGACTTTCTGTCCGGGTTCAACAATATTGATCCGAAGTTTGTACAGGATGCCATCGACCTGATGCAGACGGTTGAGGCATCTGATGCCGAAAAGGAGATTATGAACATGGAAAACTATACGATTCACAAAAAGAGAACTGTCAGAAGATCGGTACTGGTGGCGGCGGCTGTCATAGCGCTTTTGTGCGCCATGTGCGTGGGAGCCTACGCGGTGAATCTGTTTGGTATCAGAGACGCTGTGATGGGCAGCCAGATCGTTTCCGACCACTATGTGGACGGCGAGTACGCAGGCAAAAAGCTGGATGACGGAATGACCATCAGTATGCAGGGCTGCATCGGCTCCCCCGAATACGAGGCCTCCCGCGAGTTCAACGCCTTCCTCAGCGCCTACGAAGCAAACGGCTATAACGGAGATGCGCTGCACCAGCCTCTGGGCGACTGGGGCGAAGCCCATCGAAGGCTCTACAACGGCCTTTACACGGAAACGCTGGTCAACAAGTTCCTTGAGATCAGTGAAAAATATGCTCTCAAGCCGTGGGACGATCTATACGAAGGCTCCGGGTATACAAGCCTTTGTGAGATCATCGGCAGCGATGGCTTTTTGACAATGGAAAACCCGTCACGGCAGAGTATCCCTGAATATCGGGTATGGAACGACGGTTCCTTCTCCTTCGGGGATGATTGGCGTACGGGCGGCGAGGAGGAAAGCTTCTGCACCATCGCCATAAACCGTCGGGTAAAGGGAAGCATGAGCATCGACTGCCTTTCTCTGGATGATGCCCATGAATACCATGAATGGTCGTATACCACCGCGCGTGGCGAGACAGTGTCTGTTTACTCCGGCAACCATCAGTTTATTGTCCTTTACAACGGCGAGAACGCATTTATCAGTCTGGTTTCTCAGCCGGGTGACTCTCTCGGCGATGACGAGATCAAAGCATATGTGGAAAGCGTTGATCTCTCTGCGCTGGATAAAATCGGTCATATCAACCTGCCGGTATAAGCCCACCCCGATTGCGGCAAACTGCTGGACAACCACCAAGGGAGGGACGGAAGTCCCTCCCTTGGTGGTTACTGGTCTTAGGTGGATCACAGCTTGGTTTTTGGATGTCGGTCAGGCTGCCGGTATTCTTGCCGGTGGAGTTCTTTGCTTCGCGCACAGTCTTATCCAGTGTAGGGTTACCGGTCTGGTTCTTGGGGTAAACGGTCACATCGTAATTCCACGCCGCGCCATCGATGGTGGTCATGGGCAGGGCCACGAAGAAGGGATTGCAGGTAGAGGTCACGTTTTCAGGGACGCGAGTCTCCACCACCAGATACAAGCCCTGCACCATATTGGAAGCAGAAGTGTGGCCGGTGGTGTCCGTTTCCGTCATAGCCACACCACCATTTCTGCCAGCGGCCTCCAGCGCATTTTTGACAGTGGTGGCATTGGCAACCAGCGCAGCGGTCAGTTTGTTGTTGAGCATATCGCTGGTGAAGTAGTTGATACCGCCCTCAGTCTTGTGAGTGTCTGCGCCGGTCAGACCGATGGCAGACAGTACGGCATTGGAGCGTTCAGAGCCATCAAAGCCATACAGCACACCCACCTGACGCTGGCCCTCCACGGCCTCACTGTTCATGGTAATGTCGGCCACGCGGAGGTATGTGAACTCTACGCCCTGAATGGCGTACTTGCTCAGCTTGTCGATAACCGCGTCGTCATGCAGGCCGGTGCTGACATAGGACCCAGTGTCCCATGCGCCCTCCGCACTGGCCGTGGTGATGTCGTACTTGTAGATGGAAAGGGATGCTTTCTTGCTGGTGTCAATGGTCGGCTCGGCAAATGCTGTGGTGATGAGGCCCAAAGCCATAACAACGGCCATGAGCAGTGCCAATACGCGATGGATCTTTTTCATTTGGTTGTCTCCTTCATTTCGATTTTTTTGCGAAAACAAACACTCGCCATAAGAGCGAGTGCTGCAAACAGGAAATAGGTTGTAAATCCCGTGCCGCCCGTGAACGGCAGGGCAAATCCTGCGTTGTTGCAGGCAGTGATGGTAACATCTCGGTCGCTGCTGTCCAGCGTTCCCGCGAACAGCGGTTCGGTCAGCAGCGTGTACCCTGCGGGAGATTTGGTTTCCGTCACACGGTACTGCACACCGGTTTTAAGATTCTCCCACTTGGCGACGCCTGTACTGTCGGTGGTAATTTTACCCCTCTCCGTCCACGGCTTGCCGTCCGCAGAAGTCTCCAGCATCAGCTCCGCACCAGCAAGCGGACTGCCCGTCACGTCCACCTTGCGGACGGTGATGCTGCCTTTTGCCTCCACAATGTTGACCTTAAAGTGTATATACGCCCACACGGGGTCGGGCAGCGAGGTCAGCGCCGCACACGCCTGGTAGCCGCTGCCATTGCTGGGCTCCAGCAGCACGGACTCTGTGCCCTCCACATCCAGCGAGTAGCCGTAGTCGCTGCTGATATAGCCGTTCAGCTGCGCCGCTGCGTCCTTTGTGGCCGTCACGGTCAGCGTGTTCCAGCTCTGATTGACCGTCACGCCGCTGATATTAGTGCTGAAGTAGTACTGCGGCAGCACGCCGTTTGTGTCGGTGGCCGTGCCGGTGTATTTGCTGCCGTCCCACGTCAGCGTAATAGCGTTGGCGTCCGAAAGCTGGTTGCGGTACTTCACCGCAAAGCTGGGGATCTTGCCGTGGTTCGTAATGCGGTCAATAATGATGTTGTACGCCACCGCCACGTCGTCGCCCGCATAGTGGAACAGGTCAGCGCAGGTGGTGTCATACAGCGTGTAGGGATACACCGGGCTGCGATAGCCGCACACGAACTCCCACACCACCGCCTGCGTCGCCAGCTGCGCGCAGTCCGGGTGCATATTGAAGCCGTAATTGCCGCCGTAGCCGTAGGCCATAGCCAGTGTCACGGCATACCGCTGATTCCACGTCAGATCACTCCACGATGTGGAGGAATACTGTAGATCACCGCTGGCCGAGCGCACCTCCGGCTCCATGCAGTAGGCCGGGACAGTCTCCCCGGTGTCGTTCCGGGTGAAATACTTGAGCTTGTTGCTGGTGTACGGCCCCCACTGGGACACCGGCGTCTTGTCCTCGTGGTAGCGATATTCGTTGCCGCTGCTGACCGTGCCGGCGATAGTCTCGGCGTGGGCTGTCACGATGGACAGCCCCATGACCGCCGCTAAAAGGCACACCAGCGTCAGCAGCTTGGGAATGGTTTTCTTCATAGCGTTCCTTTCCCCCAACGCAAAAGACCGGCAGCTCACGCTGTCGGTCTTTCGGTCGGGTATTCAGT
>ERZ791919.1353-NODE-1353-length-21343-cov-9.052236_pt1 | contig 21343 bp, 30 predicted proteins | sample MGYA00510137_ERZ791919 | MGnify/ENA primary metagenome ERZ791919 (study PRJEB30046, sample SAMN00792059) | human gut metagenome | study: EMG produced TPA metagenomics assembly of the A metagenome-wide association study of gut microbiota in type 2...
CGCCCCCATGCTCCGGCATTATTACCTGCTCCCGGCCCCCAATTTCGGAAAAACTTTCGTCTATCTCTAACCACTCCCCCTAGAAGGAGATTGCTATGGCAGCCATGATGTACATGTTCGACGTGAAGACCCGCGAGTACAAGGGCTCTCGCCCGGCGCAGGAAGTCAACGGCAAGCCTCTGACCAGGAGCGCGACTGCCACCGCCACGCCGCCGCCCGCCTCCATCCCGGAAGGGCATGTCGCCCGCTGGACGGGGAGAGAATGGGAGCTGGTGGAGGATCATCGCCAGCATCTGGACAGCAAGGGCACCAAGCAGGGCGGGACGCCGTACTGGCTGCCCTCCGAAGGAGACGACTGGCGGAGCCAGCCCCGCTACACCGAAGACCTCGGCCCGCTGCCGGATGGTGCGGTCACGGTGCGCCCGGAAAAACCCCTGTCTGTGGTGAAGGAAGAAAAGGAGCGGGAGGTCAGGTCTGCCTGCGATGCGGCCATCATCGCCAGCCTCACCATGCCTGCCGCCAGCCCTTCCGTGACTGAGGTATCGGTGGCGGCTGCCTCCTTGGCTGCTGTTGATCCTGATGGCCCTGACACTATCCTCGCGCTGCATGCGGCTCGTCGGGACGAGCTGCTGGCCCTCATCCAGGCTGCTGACAGCGTCGCTGCCGTCCAGGCCGTGGAGGTGACGTATGCCGTCTGAGCCCGTCCCGGATGCCCGGGCGCGGGGCCAAGGCGTCCCCTTCCAGAGGATTCGCCGGATCACCGGCTATCTGGTCGGTACGCTTGATCGCTTCAACAACGCCAAGCGTGCGGAGGAACGGGATCGGGTGAAGCACGGCATGGGAGGGCAGCGATGACCGGTGGTGAAGGGGCGGCCAGATCCTGCGGCATCATCGAGGAGCAGTATATCACGGCTCCCCTGAGCCGGGGAGGGGACGGCATCACGGTGTACGGCAGCGACGGCCCTGTGGTTATCCGCAACTGTACAGTCGATCTTGGCCGCTGGCCCCTGGACAAGCTGGATGAAGGCATCTCCGGCGTGGACGGGGCTCGTGCCGTGATCCGCCGTACACGAGTGACGAGAGTGGGAAAGGCCATCCTGTGGGGCAACGGCGATTACCCGGATACGGATCCGGACGCGGAGCTGGTGCTGGAGGATTGTATCATCCGGGATGTTGGCCGCCGTGCCCCGGAGGCCCAGGATGGTGTGCGCGTCATCATGCGCCGCTGCGTGATCCGCAATTGGGGCATCGGCAGCCGCTTCACGGTGCGGAGTTTCGGGGCGTGGGCGCACGATGGGGCCAGTATCCGGGCCGAAGACTGCGTTTTCTGGCAGGATGGCTTCTGGCAGTCCGGGCTGCGGGGCTTTGTGGTCGATCTGGCCAACTGGATCGGCTGGTGCTTCAACCGGCGGGACTGGAACCCGCTGCACTGGCTTTTGCCCGGTGTTTGCCGGGGGCTCACTGCCAGCCAGAAGGGAAAGGTCAGTGCCAGTCGTTGCTGGACGAATCGCTGGTGGATCAGGCTGCAGGGGCATCGAGGCCCCAGGATGCCCAAACGGGAGGCCTTGGCCCTCATGGCGGAATTGGAAGGCAGGCTGCTTTGACGGTAGGGACATTCCCCCGCATAGTGCCGGAAAGGAGAGGTACTATGCCTGTGATTTTTTTGCCGTATAAGAAAAAGCCCTGGATCTGCAAATTTCGGGAACCATGGAGCGGGCGTCCACGCGTCCGCTCCTTCCATAGCGAACAGGAGGCGCTGGACTTCGAGAGGGTCCAGCGCCTTATTTTTGAGCGGGAGAAAGCCCTGGTGCGCCGGGCCAGATACAAAGGCCGCCAGCCGGAGAAGACGCTCACTGTGGCCGAGTTGCTGTCAGCCTATATCGAGGCCCGGCAGAGCCTGTCCACGCGGACGACGGCCATACAGCACCTCCGCAGTTTTGCGGACATCTACGGGCACCGAAAAGCGCACTGCATCAGCGTGGACGACGTGCTGGCGTGGATGGAGATAATGCGCCAGCGCGGGGCTGGCGCCTCCACGGTCAGCCGAAGGGCGGCTATCCTCAAGGGGGCATGGGCATGGGCCTGCCGCAGCCGGCATTTGAACAGCAACGCACTATCCGTGCTGCGCATCCCCACCGTGCGCTCGCAGCGCATCGACCCTCCCACGTTGCAGGAGGCCCGGCGTCTGTACGCTGTGGCTGCGGAGCATGTGCAGCGGGTGATTGCTCTGGGCATGGGTATGGGGCCGCGCATCGGCCCCAGCGAGCTGTTCCGTCTGCGCTGGCTGGACGTTGATCTGGATAGCCGCCTGATCCGTATGCCCAATGCCCGCAAGGGCGCTGAGTTCGAGGCCCGGAGCATCCCTGTCCGTGATGATCTGCTGCCCCTGCTGCGGCGCTGGCAGCAGGCGGATGCCGCAGCAGGCGTGGAGTTCGTCATCCACTATCGTGGCCGTCCGGTGCTTTCCATCAGCAGGGCATGGCACAACGCCCTGCGCAGAGCCGGGATCGGCAGACGTCTTCGCCCCTATGATCTGCGCCATGCCTTCGCTTCCCACGCCCTGGATCACGGTGCTGACCGCAAATGCGTCGCCGAGGTCATGGGACACAAGAACGAAGGCATGCTGCTGCAAATCTATCAGCATACGCTGCTGCGCCAGCGCCGCCGGGCCGTCAATGCGGGGCCGGGGTTGCGCGTGAAGTGACCTCAACGCCTCCGAACCGGGGGCATTTTTTTTGTCATTTAGCTGATTTTCTTCACTTTTTTGTGTACGACAACGCCGCTCTATTGTATAGATAAGCTATTGAAATTCAATAAATTACCTCAAAGGAGCCTGAGAATGAGCAGCTACGACATCATCCGCCACGCCAGTTACATCCTGTTTCATGTTTCCTGCAAGAACTTGCCGGAAAGCACGGTGGGAGAGCTGGGCTACCGTTTCCGCACTGGTGACATGGAGGGCGCTTCGAGCGTCGTCAGCTGGTTCATGGATGAGCTGCGCGAAACCATGTCGGAAGAGGCCATCAGAAAGGCCTTCATCCTGCTGGACATCATCAACCACGAGATGCTGGAAGAGATCATCGAAGGGGCCTAGGCCGTATCATCCCTGCCCCGGTGGTGCCACACGCCGGGGCAGGGCAACCTCAACCAAAAGGACACCATCATGAACAGCTACGAAGAAAAGCAGGAAGCCCGCCGGGCACGCTACGAAGAAAAGGCCAGCCGGCTGCGTGACGAAGCGCACCGGCTCCACGACCAGGCCCACGAGATGGCCTCCGCCATCCCCTTTGGCCAGCCCATCTTGGTGGGGCATCACTCCGAGGGCCGGGACCGGCGCTACCGCGACCGCATCCACAACACCTTCGGCAAGGCCTTCGCCACGATGGACAAGGCCGATTACTACGAGGAGAAGGCAGCCAAGGTCGGGAGCGGCGGCATCTCCAGTGATGATCCTGATGCCCTGGACAAGCTCAATGACAAGCTGGAGACCCTTCGCAGGCGGCACGAGTTTATGAAGGCGGCCAATGCCGCCATCCGCAAGGGCAAGACGCCCGAAGCCAAACTGGCGAACCTTATGGCGCTGGGGGTGAGCGAAGGGACGGCTCGGGACTTCCTCAAGCCTGACTGCTTCGGGTTTGTGGGCTTCGCGCCTTACTTGCTCCAGAACAGCAACGCCAACATTCGCCGGGTGGAGCAGCGCATCCGCGAACTGGAGCGGGCCGCCGCTGCCGAGAGCAGGGAAGAGAAAGGGCAGGGCTACATCTACCGGGAAGACACCGAGGAAAACCGGATAATGTTCCTTTTTCCGGGCAAGCCCGATGACGATACCCGCCAGATGCTCAAGGGCCACGGCTTCCGCTGGTCTCCCACCAGAAAGGCGTGGGTGCGGATGCTGAACAACCGTGGCCGTTACGCCGCCATGTGCGTCCGTGAAAGGCTGGACGCCTGATAAGCAAGCCCCGCTTCGGCGGGGCTGCATCTTGTCTGTACTGTAATACGCCCCGCCCGGTCGTGCCACAGGCCGGGCAGGGCACAACAAAGGAGCCACCTCATGCACACCATGTTTCCCACCATCCCACAGGACAGCCCTGACTATCTGGGCCGCCTCGTCATCAGCTACAGCAGGGTCTACACGGTCGTCCGCACCCGTCAGAGCTACGGCAGGCCCGAGCTGTTCATCGCCACGCCGGAAGGGAAGGACGAGCGGCCCTACGGCCAATGGGTCCCCGCCCATGTCATCGCCGAGCCGTATCGCACCATCATCCACTGGCACCCCAATACGGAGTTCCGCGAGGATCAGTCCAGCTGCGAGGCCCGTTCTGCAGGCCAATGAACTTCGTGCCCAAGAGCAGGCCAAGGCGGATCAGGAGCGCCGCGAGCGGGAAAGCCGGTGCGAGGCCTTCTGGAAGGAACACACGCCGGAATGGGCCAAGGGCTACCTCGTCGCCGAGTTGCGCGAGGATGAGAGCGACATCATGACCGACTACTTCGCGCATAGCGTGACCCGGCGCGTTCTGCTGGGCTTCTCCAAGTCCGACCGCAACAATTTCCGCGAGATGCGCAAGCTGGCGGCCACCTTCGGCCCCACGGAAACACTGGCCACGGAAGGGCAGGAGAATCGCGAGAATTACACGGGCGGCTCCGGCTACTACCTGAGCGGCCCGTATCGCCTTCCGGCTGGACGATCCGCAAGGAGAGCCTCAAGTACGGCCTGCCTCGCGGCAGCCAGGCCGTTCTGGATTTTGACCACTGGCTGGAGACCGCTTCCCGCTAAATGGCGAAGGCCCCGGCGAAAGCCGGGGCCTTTCTCGAAATCGTGTATGGATTCAAGCAATGTATATTAAGCAATATATACACAAATGACAATAAGTATAATAAATATATATAAACTTTTAGGAGTTTTGTCTGTAAGGGTAAATTTTCTTTCGTTTTCTATCCAATCTATGTTTGTTTGGAAAAAGAATTTATAGTGAGCAAATGTGTCGCTGAATAATATCTGCTTAGGAATAGATATTTGATAGTATTCGTCACTTATCTTGTTGAATTTATGTTCAAGCTCTTCCCCATATCCTTGTTCTTTTGCTTTTATATATAGTAATCTCAGTTCATTGTAGAGTTCAATAAGTCGAGTTCCTTTCGCGCGGTAGACTTCTGGGTCATATGCTAATTGCATAGAAAATGAAAAAATACTTAAAATAAGAGTTATTGCAGAAAATTCTTTAGCAGAGAATGTTTCATATACGAGACTAGTGATACCAAATGAAATTAGAATAAAAGAGAGCCATGCTGGGACTTTTGTTACGATGTCATAGGTTGCAAAATGTTTCTTTGCTCCGAATCCAACATTATATGCTAAGTCAACAATGAATCTGAGATTTGAATCAGGCACGGCTATCACCTATTTGTCTAAATTTTCTTCAATATAGACATAGAACCGATCTCTAGCAATAACAATTTCATCTTGTATTATATAGCATTCTACATAATGATTTCCCAAAAAAGTTAAAGGCTCTTTTCGCTCTACTCCCGAGGTTATGATTTGTCCTCTAATGCAATCTCTAGCTTTTGCTTCGTCGCCACGATTAAGTATTTTCCATTTTACAGTATACGGAGGCTTAATATTAGTTGATATTGAAAATGTAATACTTGATTTTACTTTTTTATATACACCAGATATTGTAGCTGATTTTGTATAGGTCCTCGGAAGGAAACCGTTAGCTGAGACAACGGCTGTTATTGATACTTCTCCCTTTATTTCAACTGGATAGTAATCTTCGATAAATTCTTCAGTATCCCTATAATGAACTGAAGAGCAGGAAAGTGATTCCATTTGTGGGAAATATCTGCCGAATATTTTTTTCCAGCAATTTTCATCAGTGTCTATTATATTGTATGCTTCTTCTGCTTTCTTAATAAATTTTTCTTTTATCCTTACCTGCTGATTGCTTCCTGGGGCATGATAGTAGCTATTATTTGATTGGTTTTTTAAATAAAAAAAGAAATCTTTAAAGAGTTGATCATATGTATCGAATGAGCAGGTACAGTATTTTTCTTTAAAAGTGTCTTGTGAAAAGAAATTATATGCAAGTGTATCTATTAATAGTCCACCTATTTTAATTCCAAAATTATTTTTCCAAGCTCGTATCATTTTACAAATATTGTAGTAATTACCACAAGTTTCATCATTTTTGTACTTGCATGCATGAATTTCGTGCCGAGGCTTTGTTTTTTTCCATGATTGTTCATATGTGTCTGGATATTCAAAATAGGATAATAAGTCATTTTTATCATAAATTTCGAAAACAGGTTGTACTTCGACATAGTATTTTGAAAAATGGACACAGACAACCAATCTGTCGCTTCGAATATTTGTTTTCGGGTATTTTTTAACAAGTATATTTCGTGTTTTATATAGTATTTTTTCAGGGCTGTCCTTGTATTCTGACCGCAATTCATCCGGCAAAATATATACCATATCTAGGTCAGAAATGCTTTTTATTGCAGTATGCCGTCCGAAAGAACCTACTTGCAATGAGTACGCCGTAGAAGACGATATGCATCTAAAACCATCATTTAATGCCTCAGTAATTCCGCAATATTTTTCTGATATTGACTGTCTTAATTCAGTATTAATTGAAAGTTTTTCTTTGAAAACCTTGAAAGCATCAGGTAATAACATATAGCACCTCTTAATATTTATGATAAAAATTTGTCGTCGATATTTATTATTAAAAACGAAGACATTTGCCCGCGGCGCATATCTTCTGCCCTGCTTCCTGCTCTAGGCTCAGTCCGTCCATTCTTGCGGGAACGGTTCCGGGAAGACCGGATTGAGCATCACTTTTTCCGCCGGGATCTTCATCTTTTTGGCGATGGCGGCCGTGAGGCCTTTTTCATCAGTGAAGCCATTAGCTTGGAACTGCTCGCGCATTTCGCCCCAGAGGCGCTGGATCTTGAGCTCCTGGGCGGTCAGGCCGCGCGGCGTGGCTTGCAGGGTACTCCATGTCCAGTCGTCCGAGCCGGACACGCCTTTGCCGTCAGGGGCATAGATGGCTGTGGCAAGGACGGTCTTGCCGAACGCCGGGCCGGGTTGGCTGTCCAGTGTAATGCTTACCACAGCGGCACGTTTTTCTTGGGCATAATAGCGGGCGGCGGCGATGACAGTGGCTGCCAGCTGACGCTTGCTGACGGTGGAAGAATCCCGTCTGGCTATGTAGTTCCCCTGTTTGTCCTGCTCCACCAGAACGATACGGACATTATAGCGCAGCCGTCCGGGGATGCCCTCATACGGGCTTTCTTTGGTAGGCGCAAAAAATTGGGCTTCGCTCTGTTCATCCGCCCAGGCTGAGAGCGAGAACAGGGGGAGAACGAGCAGACAGACAAGACCAGCAAGTAGAATCCGGGAAAGACGGGTAGTGAACATAGAACCTCCTCAAAATAGGTTATTCTATTTATCCATCTCCAACAATCGTTCCGTCAGCCGCCGGTTCAGGGCGCGTTCTTCTTTCAGTTCGGCTTCCAGCTCGGCGATGCGCCGCTGGCAGTCAGATACAGTGGCCGTTTCTACCGGGGCGTCGCTGGTAAGCATCTCGCCTTCCTCAAAGTAGAGCCAGTCGCGGTTCACTTCTGGGTAGGTGGTCATGATTGCATCAAGAACAACCTTACGAATTTTTTGTTGGCCGTCAGGGTTGAGATAGCCATGAAAAGTCTGCTGGGATAATCCAATACTCCTAGCAAACTTTGCTTGTGAATTATCTGCAAAGATTTCAGTAAGTTTGAGTAGGCGTTCGTAAAGTTCCATACTGACAAATTTTTTTGTTGATTTTAACAAAATTTATTGTTAAAACTCGCTTCAACAACTGAATTAAACAACTTGATTTTCCGGCTTGACCGGAGCCGCCGGGGCCGCCCCATCAAGGGCCGCCAAGAACCACCAGGACCAGATACGAGGGGAAAGGCCCGGTCCCGGCGGTATACTAGCATCCGTGGCCGTGATGGCAGCCCGCAAGGAGCAGGGCGGTCAGCAGGCTCAGGAGCAGGGGAGAGAGTTTCAGCATGGCGAGGGTTCCTCCATATTTTATTGCAGCGTGCTGCGCCTCAGTTCTTCCCAAGCGGTACGCAGGGGGCATCCTGCGGCATATGGGCAGAATCCGGCGTCACCTTCCCCACGCTGTCGCGCAGCCGGGCCAGCTCGCTACGCAGGGCCTCATTTTCGCTGCGCAGGCGGGAAAGCTCCGCAGCCAAAGGGCGTTCCCGCAGCACCGGGATAGGGGACCATGCATGAGGGCCTTTTTGTATCCAGCCCGGATTGGGGCCGAAGTGCGTCCAAAAATAATTGAGCCATTCATCAGGGATCTTTTCTGGCGAACCGGGATAGTCTTCTTCCTTGGCTCCGGCGTCTTTCCACGCTTGCACGCGTTCCCGTGCCTGAACATATCGGGAAACGAATTTTTTGAGAATCTTGAAATCCTCCCCGAAAACGTTTTGCAGCTCCAGGCCGCTGGTCGTGCGGATGCCGGTCAGTAGGGCGATGCGTCCCAGGGCATCATCAGGAGCGTCGGGATGGGGGGTGAGTGGCAGGATTTTTCCTTTCTTTTGTGAGGGGATGACCGTTGCACCCGGCTCTGCCAGCATCTTTCCTTCACCGAAGTAAAGCCAGTAGCGGGAAACTTGTGGATATGCACGCAGGATGTCGTCCAGCAAGGTCACCCGTATCCTTTTCTGGCCTTCTTCATTCAGATAGCCGTTGAAGGTCGACTGCTGGCAGCCGATTTTTTTGGCAAAGGCTGTCTGGTTGCTTTTTTCAAAGAAATCAACGAGTTTTCTGATACGTTCAAATAATTTTTTCATATATCGCCTTATTTTCGATTGATTGTAGCCGAAAAAATCTTTAGAATTTCAAAAAATGGGCGCGTAAACCTTGTTTTGCAACACGATAGCAAAACACATTTCAAGGAGCAACGAGATGCAAGAGCCGAGGTATAAGCGTTTGCGCAGATGGATGTCTGACCGGGACATCACTTTTCGGGCCATCGGCGAACAGTTGGGGATGTCGGCGGCAGGAGCGCGGATCTTGCTGGTCAAGGAAACGATCTGGAAAAACGGGCATTACGCCACTCTTCTTCGACTTGGCTTTCCCAAGGACTTGCTGCCGTCCCCCTGTGAGATGCGATATGGTCATCGCCGCAAGATCCCGCGTTTCCCCGGACTGGAAAACAGCCACACGGAAAATGCCGCCAATGGGCAACAGTAGCCTCCCGGCACGGCGGGCGTCACGCAAGACAAGAAGGAATTTTCGCAATGCAGGATGAACAGATCAGGATCTTGTGCCAGCACGCGGTCAAGTATGCGCCCAACGGCATCTCCGCCGAGGCCGTGGCCGATGCGCTGGGCATGCGCTACGCCACGCTGATGTCGCAGCTGTCGGCGCAGCCGGGCCACAAGCTGGGGGCGGAGATCGTCCTGCCCATCATGCAGCTGACGGGCGCATCCGCTCCCATGCATCATCTGGCCCGGCAAATGGGCGGTGTGTATGTGGAGCTTCCGCCGGTCTCTCCGGGTGGCCACGAGGTCACGGCCTCGCTGGTGGAGAGCGTCCGCCAGTTTGGCGAGTTCGCCGCGCAGGTGGCGCAAAGCCTCGACGACGGCATCATCACGGCAGAGGAACAGGCCCGCATCGCGCGGGACGGCCAGATGGCCCTGTCCGCCATCCTGAGAGTGATGGAACTCAGCGACAGGGCGCAGGCCGCCAAATAAAAAAGCCCCTCGGCTGTTGCAGCAGCCAAGGGGCCAAACTCCCGAAGGAGCAAACGGTATGAGCAAGAATTACTCCCAACCCGGTACGGCTGTCAATCAGGCCACCTACATCGTGACCCTGGATGGCAAGCGGGTGCGCATCATGGCGAACTTCCGCCAGATCATGGCCCTGCTGCCCCTCATCTGCGCTGGCCGCCAGCAAATGGAGGCAGCTCATGTCCAGTAGCCGACGCGCAAAGCTCGATGCTCTCAAGAGCCGGATCGACGACATCACCAGTGACCTGCGCGAGTTCGTGGATGCCGAACAGGAGCGCTACGACAGCCGCAGCGGACGCTGGCAGGAATCGGAAAAGGGCGAGCAGATGCAGGATGCTCTGGACAGGCTGGAAGAGGCCGTGGATGCCCTCACGGACGCTTCCGCGAACATCGACGATGCGCTGGAGGTGATGTAGCCATGTCGGCCCAGCTGATGCAAACGACCGCCCCCGGATGGCGCCGTGTCGCCACGCCCCGCTACAAGAAGGATTACACGGGCAAGCACGTCACGGCGGCGGACTTCTCCCGCGCGCGCTGCGGAAACATCACAAGCCCGCCGGACGGGGCCGTCTGCCTCGTGGAGCGTCGCTACTCTGAGGGGGCCGGACAGGAGTTTCACCTGCTCCTTGAGTGGCGCTGTCCCCACTGCGGGCTTTCCCGCCGGTTCAGCGTGGCGGAGTCGTGGATCACGGACGGCAGGCTCGTGTTCGTGGAGCCGGAGGAGGAGAGCCATGACGACCGCGCATGAGATCCCGTGCTATCCCGTCCCCCATTATCCGGGATACTGCATCAACCGGCGCGGGCAGGTCTTCGGGCCGCGCGGGATGCTGAAAATCAACGAAAACTACAGCTGCACCCTCTACCGCAAGCGGCACCCCAAGCTCCTCTATGTGGGGGAGATCATGGCGCTGGTCGGCCTGCTGCGCTCGGAATCCACCGTCGAGGAGCTGGAAGATCAGGCCCGCAAGCTGGCCATCCTGCAGGAGGAGAACGCCGCGCTCCATCAGGAACTTGAGGAGACCCGCACATCCTTGCAGCGGGCGCGCAAGATCAACAGCCACTTCATGGCCCGCGACAAGCGGGAGCGCCGGAAAGCCCGCGTCAGCGAGGCGGACATGGCCGCTCCGGACGCGGAGATGCTGCCGGAGTTCTTCGGCTGGCCAAACGACATGAAGAGGTAGCCGGACATCCGGCGCAGGAGTGTATCCCATGCCTGTCTGGGAAGCGGATGATGTGCTTTCTCTGGACGAGGTCGCCACAGCCTTGCGACTTGACCGCCGAACCGTGCGGCGGGTAGCCTTCCAGCTCGGCGGCAAACGCTTTGGAAGACGCTGGCGGTTTCGCTGGGGCACAGTGATGGAGTTCTTCAATGCCCACGAAACTCAAGAGCCGGGGGAACTGCTGGCTGGCGCGTGTCGTCATCGACGGCCAGCAGGTGGACAGCAAGGTTTTCCCTCCGGGCCGCAGCAAAGGCCCGGAGTGGATGGCGGCCAAGACATGGGAGGTCGAGCGAAAAAAAGAATTTTTGGAGCTGCGGGAGCGGCAGCGGAAGACCCTCACGGGCTTCGGGCTGCTCTTGGCATGGGGCGAGGCCTATCTTGACCATGTGGGGCGTACCATGTCGCGGATCACACTGACGGAAAAGCAGACGGTCATGCAGGCTTTGTTCGGCTACTGCCGCGAGGCAGGGCTGACAGGCATCGGAGACCTGACCCGCAATACATGGACGCTGTTCCTGACCAAGGTGGCCAGTGAACGCGGCCCACGGCGGGCCAACGTCTACCGCAAGAACCTGCTGGCAGCATGGAACTGGGCTGTGGACAGCGGCTTGCCGGGCTTTCCGCAGGCGCATTGCCCCCTGGAACGGATCAGGCCGTTCCCCGTGGAAGCCGGGGTGCGTTATGTCCCCCCGGAGGAGGACGTGATAAAAGTCCTCCAGCAGGCACACGGGCAGGATCTGGTGATGCTCCTGACGTACTACTACACCGGAGCGCGGCGGGGCGAGGTGTTCCGCCTGCTCTGGTCGGACGTGAACTTCGATTCCGGGAGCATCCGGCTGGTGGATCACAAGGGCCGGGACGGCAGTCCCCGGTCACGCTGGGTGCCCATGCACCCGGAACTGGCCAAGGCCCTGCGCTGGTGGCAGGCCGTCCGCCCCTGCGTGGTGGACAACGTCTTCATGCAGAATCATTGCGACGGGACGCTGGGAGAGCCCTTCCAGCAGCGCAGCAAACTGATGCCGCGCCTGTGCCGCAAGGCCGGGGTCAAGCCCTTCGGCTTCCACGCCCTGCGCCACAAGGCCGCAGCCATAACATTCACCGCCGGCGGGCTGGCCGTGGCCCAGACGCTCATGGGGCATAGCCGTGCCACCACGACGGACATCTATGTCCGCAGCGCCGGATTGTACGGAGAGCGGAGCGTCATGATGGACGCTCTGGGCAAGAGCAGTATAGGGATCGCAGCCGAACAGCTGCTGGAAATGGAAATGCCCCGCAGGCTGCAACCCCGCGAGGCATTTTGTAAACATGCGTCTGTAAACAACAGACTGCAATAATAAAACGCTTCTGTAACGCAGTGAAATCTTTGGCGTCCCCAAGGGGATTTGAACCCCTGTCGACGGCGTGAAAGGCCGTTGCCCTCATATCCCTCTTTACCCGTTACACCTTTTTTTGCACGATCTGCCAAAAAAGGGAGATCGTATGACCCTGAACGACGCTTTTGATCTCTATCAGCAGCTCGTCCTGTCGTCCTCATCGAAAAGAGGAATAACAACAGAAACGGGGCGTTGGCAACACCATATTGCTCCTTTTTTGGGGAATATGCCGCTTGATGGGGTTAAAAATGTTCAAATTATGCAATTAAGAAAGGTGCTTGAAGAAAAGTCTCTTAGCCCTCAATCTGTCTATCATTGCTTGTCTTTGGTGCGCCGCGTTCTGCGCCGGGCAGTGGAGTGGGAATTATATGCTGGCCCTGTTCCTGTATTCAGAATGCCAAAATTTGATAATCGGCGTCTGAGATTTCTTTCTGAGGCAGAGGCGGCTTACCTTCTTCAAAAGCTTAGTTCGAGATCGGAATTATGGCACGACATAACAAAATTTGCTTTATATACAGGACTTAGAGCTGGAGAAATATATGGACTTATGCCGTATCATGTAGATATAGCAATAAGAAGTGTTAAAATATATGATACAAAAAATACGCTCAGTCGTGTCATTCCTCTTAATGATATAGCTTTAAATATCGTAGAGAAATATTATAGGCATTCAGTTCAATCGCTGCCACTTTTTAATCACAATGGAGAACTTCCTGCTGCTCATTACAAAGTTTTCAGATGCGCCATAAAAGCGTGCGGATTTAATCGTGGGATTAAAGATAGGCGTGAACGTGTTTGCTTTCATACGTTACGGCACACATTTGCATCATGGCTTGTGCAAAAAGGATACCCTCTTGCTATGGTAGGAACTCTTCTTGGCCATAAAGATATTAAGATGACGATGCGTTATGCTCATCTCGCACCTAATCAGGCTCGGCTAGCAGTTTCATCATTGCCAAATTTTGGAGAAAATCCAATTGAACTTTGTAATAAAAAAAATTCTGGATAGCTACAATGGGCATTGTCAATCTTCTAAAAGCGTATTATTAGTTGCTATCTACATAAAGGAGTATCCATATGGCTCTTGAAGACAGAGATATTTTTACAGCAATTTTTGCCAAATATAGCGACCAACCTATTGAATTTGTCATGGAGCAGTACGAAAAAGCGAAGCTGCTCAACATGGCAATCGAAAAGCGCCTTTGGGATCAGTCCAGAGTCGTAGCCTGTCCCGCCTCGGAAAGTCCGGCCCAAAAAGAGGAGAAGAAGCCTGAAGAACCGCAGGATCGTGTTCCTGAAAAAAAATGCTATACGCAAAAAGACTTGAAGTGCGATCCTGCCGAAGCCATCACCGATACGAGCGTTACATGCTGCTTGTGCGGTAAGCAGTCACTGACCCTGACGGCCAGGCACCTGGCTCACCACGGCATCACTGTGGAAGAGTACAAAAAGCTCTGTGGCTACTCCGAACAGCAGAAGCTCATGGCGCACAACCTCTTGGCCAAGCTGACGGCCAACGCCCAGCGTGCCCAAGCAGCCCGCGCTGCCAAACGAGCAGAAGCTCATTCATAGCAGCGTCAAGCATTCAAAATACGATAGCCCCGGAAGGATACGTCCTCCGGGGCTATTCGTATTTTATCGTATTCTACACTGATTTCATCTTATCTTATCTTATTTCATCTTATTCTACACTGATTTCATCTTATTTTTTTATTTGTTGCAAGAATCAGATAAAATCTGATATGTTTAAGAGAAAACTAAGAAGGCAGGACAGGTGAAGTAGTACCACTTTTCAAGTGGACACTTCACGTCCTGCCCCCTCACACGCCGGGGGAGGCTTGCTTATTCGCCTTCGGCTCAACGCTAAACGCAGGAGAACAATCATGGACGAATATCAGAGCAATGGACAGGAGATTATCGTGCAACCCACTGGAAACATTGTTGAGGTCGACGGCGGAAGCATGTTCACAACGTCGCTGATCGTGGCGCAGGCATTCGAGAAGGAGCATAAGGACGTGCTGCGGGCCATCTCCAACTTGGAGTGCTCTTCTCAATTCACTGAGCGCAATTTTGCGCTCAGTGAATACACCGATCCAACAGGACGTAAACTTCCTGCCTATCGCCTGACCCGTGACGGTTTTTCCTTCCTGGCGATGGGCTTTACGGGCAAGAAGGCGGCTGCCTGGAAGGAAAAATTTCTGGAGGCGTTCAATGCGATGGAGCAAACCCTGCTGGATCAGCAAAAAGACTCCATCATGGAGCAAGCCCAGGAACAGGAAGCGCTGCCGAAAGAGGCGCAGCCCATCCCCTATTTTTTCCGGTCAAGAAAGCGGATCGGCAAAGGAGGGCGAGCGGCGCTGGAGGGTATCCTGCGTCTGGAAGCCTTGCTTCAGGGAGACAGCCTGGAACATACCGAACAGCGTCTTTGCGCCAGGATGCGCGTGAAGAGTGTGGGAGACCTTCAGGAATGTCGGTTGCAGGAAGCCATCATTTACGTCTTTGAGGAACTCTTCCGGGTTGGGGGACAAGATGGATGGAAGGATACCTCTTCAACGAACATGCTCCTTACCTTGCAGGGCTTGGTCGATTTCTGGGGGCATTTCAGCAACTACACCAAGACGGAAATCCGCACCTATATCTGCAATCGCTGCGGTGTGGACAATTTTGAAGAACTGAAAACAGAGCATGATCTTTTCAAGGCCGTGCTGGCCGCTTGGAGCGGTTTCTCAAACCACAACCTGAAATGGCAGTGCTGGTAGTATGGCAGAGGCAAAGAGAAAGGCCCGGCGCTCAGAGCAGGTTAAATCCTATGTGACGTCGGAGGAGTTTGTATTCATCATGGAGTCAAGCAACCGTGCTGGATTAAGTATGTCGGAATTTGTCCGGCGTGTTTGCCTCGGTTTCCGAGTTGAAAGCCGGGAGGATCAGCAGGCCCGGCGCGAGTTGCTGAAGGTCAATGCGGACTTGGGCCGCCTTGGCGGATTACTCAAGCAGACGCTGGCCAGTGGCCATAAGGAACAAATCTACGGGCTGCTCCACAAGATCGACCAGGCACAGGCTGAGCTGAAGGAAAAAATCAAGGCATTATGATTAGCAAACACATCCTTTCTGCTCCCAAGAATGACAATTATGCCCGGCTGGCGAACTATATCGCCGCCGGGCATGAATATAGCATGGATATTCAGAATGAAGAACGAATCTACGATCCGCAGCGAAATGTTTCAGCAAGTCAAAGCCTTGCCGGAAACCGCCTGCGTCAACTGTCCGAATGCCGTCTGGCATCTTACTCGCAGCGAGAACAAAAAAGAGAAATTGCGGATTTTCTGCCTGCTGATGCATGCCCTGATCGACGAGCCGCTGATAGCCTGCGAGGGAACGAAAATTTATCCAAATCCATGATGCCGGAAAAATGTCTTATGAGCTGGTGTGCCGGATGTTGGGCTGGCGATGACTATGACCTGGCTGTGCAGGAAGTAGCGGATACCCAGGCGCTCAACAGGCGCACCGGCAAAGAGAAAACCTACCATTTGCTTGTCAGCTTTCACCCTGAAGATGAAGGGAAGCTGACGCCAGATGTATTCAAGCAGATCGAAGAACGATTTGCTGATGCCTTGGGCCTGTCAGAGCATCAGCGCCATTGCGGCGTGCACGTCAATACCGAGAACATCCACATGCATGTCGCATACAATCTGATCCACCCGGAGAAGCTGACGCGGGTGGAGCCGTGGCGCGACTACCTCAAGCGTGACAAGCTGTGTCGGGAGTTGGAAAAGGAATACGGCCTGATCGTGGATACCGGGAGGGAAGCGGGCAAGGAGAGAGGCCTTGGCAGTAAAGCTGCCGCGATGGAAGCGCACTCTGGCCAGCAATCCTTTGAAGGCTTCGCGCGGCAGGAGAGTATCGCTGTCCTGGCCAGTCTGGAGCAATGTCAATCCTGGGAGGATGTTCACCAGGCCTTTGCGACCCACGGGCTGGAATTGCGGCGGCGTGGTGCCGGGCTGGTCATCAAGGATCGCTATGGGCGACAGACGGCCAAAGCCAGCACAGCGCACCGTGAATTTTCCCTGAAGAAGCTGGAAGGCCGGTTCGGGCAGTTCCAGGCGGCAAAAGGACAATTCCCGGACAGTGAGCGGCGCTATGGCATATCTCCTATCCAGAAGGCCCCGGACAGAGGGGCTTTGTGGATGGAGTTCACCCAAGGGCACGAGGAGCAGAAAGCGGAACTGGAGAGCATACGCCAGAAGTGGCGACGGAAGCGGCAAGAGCTGGCAGCCAAGCCTTTGGCCCGCACGACCAGGGCATATCTCCGCAAGCTGTCATGGCAGTATGAGCGGGAGGAAATCCAGGCAGCGCGCTCCCGGCAGGCAGGCAACTGGCTGGATTTTTTGCGTGACAAAGCCATCCGGGGAGATGAAACCGCCCTGGCCATCTTGCGATCCCGGCAGGAGGTTGTCGCTCCGGAGAGGGCTACCGACCAGCAAGAAGTGGGCAACAGCCCACTGGCCAAGGAGACAAAAATCCTGGAAAACGCTGTCCTGTCACCTCAAAGGAAGCGTTGCCTGACCAGTGTTGCTCTGATGGAAAAAATTGTCCCAGGTGTACAGGCCAGCATCACCGCGCATGGAAATATCATCTACCGCCTTCCCCAAGGCGGCAAAGTCTGCGATACTGGCAGACAGATTAGCTTCAGCCAGGAAGCGCGAGAGACAGCGCTGGCGTATATGTCTATGAAATGGAATGTAAGATCACGAACTAAAGACAACTTGGGCGAGACATTTACACTAGCAGATGGAACAAAAATCAGCTTAACGAAGGGACAAAACGTCTTTATCCAACCGAAAAAGACACATAAAAGGCGTCATCAAGTATTGGAAAGATGATTTTACCTTTCAAAGCAAATACATTTTTGCTTTGAATCTATCTGTTTTTCCATTGCGCATATGAAGTTCCTAAACACTTCAAATTCAGTTCCTCTGATTTTTTCACCGGCAGGAAGCCTGCTGATTTCTTGAAGCTGGTTTTCTAAAATATTGCTTTCATGAAGATCACAGACACGATTTTTAAGGCAGATCAGCTTTTCTTTTGATATATCCAGATTTTTGAGCATGGTTGTTTTCATTTGAGAATATACTATTGCCAGGTCAAAAACGTCCCTAGCTTTGAACTCACTTGCCCGGTGCTCTATTTTCTTGGCGATAATTTCAACAGGATGATCCAAGAATATTTTTTCCCCTTCGATTACGGCCTGGACTGGTTTGCAGCGTGATATGCGAGGGGAAAGGATAAAATCAATTTCTCCTTCCTTGAGATATATCTTCGTAAAGTTATCTTGTTCTATATATTTTATAACTCTATCCTCTAAAACATCATGGGTGCGTGGAGAAATATAACCTAGCAACTGCTTGTCGCTGAAAAAAATATCAATGTCTTTACTGAACCGATGGTTGAATTTGTGCATAAGCACAGTGCCCCCGCCAAATGTCCACATGGAAGGTGGCAACCCGGACTGCTTGATCTGCTGCATGGCTGCGGCAAATAAATCTTTCCAACTATCTGTATTCATGGGTAATCCTCTCAAAATTTCTCCCTTTCATTACCTTGGGAAGCGTGTCATACTTTTTTTTCAACTCTTTGTAAGAAATACCATTTTCTTTAATGAACCCAATAATAATTTCAAGAGGCAGTTCGTTAAAGAATGTATCAATGTGGCCAAGCCAACGCCCCATTTCTTGTTTGCCTAGAATTATGTTTTTTAGAATTTCAGGCGTAATTTCTTTTCGATAGGATACGTTACAGCCTATAACAGCACACCGCGTACAGCTATTATCATTTTTCGTGTTCATTGAGATAACTTTCCAATGCGGCGCGCACGACATCTACTTCTTTGCACTCATGCTCAAAAGCAAAGCGTCTAAGCCGCTGGTTAAGTTCCAGGGGAAGCGTGAAAGTTTTTGCCTTGGTGGGAAGCCCTTTGGGGCGTCCGATTTTCATTTTCGACGCCTGATCGCTGTCTTCTGTTTTTTCTGTCGGCGTAAACAGCTCCTTAACTGTAGGAGTTTCAGTCCCTTGTATGCGCTGCTTACCACGATTGCCAAGCCCCATTTGTTTCCTCCTTTTTTATGGGAAAAAATATTTATTGCTTTTTTACTCTAGCCAGGAACTCTTTGGCAAGCGCGCTGTAATCCTGTGCCCCATAGCTTTTGGGACGATATTCAAAAATATTGTGGCCATCGCTAGGGGCTTCTGCCAGTGAAACATTATCACGTATCAATGTTGAAAATAGAAGTTTTCCCCATCGTTCTTGCAATCCTATAAGCACATCACGATTCAAGGATTTTCTCTTATCAAAAAATGTCAAAAGGATTCCAAGTAAATGTAGCTTTGGGTTCAAATTTTCCACGACACTGTTCATTGTTTCCAAAATCAAATCTAGGCCAGCCAATGCATAATATTCAGCTTGGACAGGAATGAGAAGACTGTCAGAGGCAGTTAAAGCATTGACGGTCAGGAGTCCCAGAGACGGCGGACAATCAATAAGAACGAAATCGTAGCTACTGTTTTGGAGGGCTTTTTTCATCAGGTTTTCTCTACCCATGCGCGATGCAAAAGCCAGTTCGGCAACAGCTAAATTCCGGGTCGCAGGCAACAGGTCGATATGATTGCTAAGATGAAAAACTGAATCGGCAAGGGCGCGATCTCCACTTAGTACTTCATAAGCAGAATACTCAGGAGAAGAAAGACCGCAGGCATCAGTCAAATTCCCTTGGGCGTCCAAATCAATGAGGAGCACCTTTTTTTTCTTTCCCAAAGCCATGCCCAAGTTCTGAGTGGTCGTAGTCTTCCCAACACCACCTTTTTGATTTGCAATGCTGCATACATGCATAGGTTTACCTCCCATATTTTTACATGCCTCTTTTTTATTATAATAAAATAAAGATGTAAATATTTTTTTACATAAAAAAATAAATCTATTTTAATTTTTTTATTATTCAATGTATGTAAAAAAAGTTAATGATTTTAATATGTTATGAAATAGATAAGGGGGGATTTGTGCTGATTTTCGTGTTTGAGGCTTACGCCTTTTGGGGAATAAGCGCAGAACATCCGGCATTGCCTCAATCGTATCCCGTTCATCTTTTTCAAGCACATGCTGGTATGTCTGCAAGATCATCCTCTCGTTTTTGTGCCCCATCAACTTTGCCAAGGGTTTGAGCTTTGCACCGCCCTGTACTGAGTAGGTGGCATAAGCATGGCGTAAACAATATGGAGTTATCCTTCTCTCAATCCCCGCACGTTTAAGCGCACTCGTCCATGCTCTGTGAATAGATCGAACCGAATTGCCTTTCCAGTGGATGACAAATGATATATTTAATATCCTATCGGAATTAAATAATTTACTTAAAATTGGAATTAAACCAGATCGAATAGGAATAACTCTAGCGGAATCTGTTGCACCTTTTGCCGCATTTGGCATATGGATTATTCCATTTTTTAAATCTACATCAGACCAACGCAATTTGAATAGTTCAGAAGGCCCAATCCTAGGCCCAAGATATGTACCTAATAAAATTATTCGCTGAATATGATCTGGAGACACAGCATATATACGCTGTAATTCATCAGGGGTTGGCGGAACAATTCTCTGTGGCCTAGCTTGAGGAAGTCGAAAACTTGAAAGAGGATTATGAGGCAATAAACCAACTCGTACTCCCCAATTCAGAATTGTTCTCAGAATTGATACTCGTATATTTATTGTCGTTTGTCGAAGCCCCCTAAGTCTCTGCACTTCTATAAAGTATAATATATCATCCATTGTTATCTTTATGGCCTGCCTGTTGCCAAACATTTTAACAATATGTGTAATATGGTATCTATTTTGTTTTAAGGTTGTTATATTAGTTACAGCGACAGAAAAGTATCGTTCAACTAAGTCTGATAGTAATATCTTCGTATTGGTATATCGTTTTCTTCGGCGTATAATTTCTTTTTCTTTATTATAAATATCGGAAAGCCCCTTTACAAAATTTTCCGCTTCTTCTTGGGTATAAAACCCACGATGGTGATGCGCCCCTGTCCAGGGGCTTTTCCAATAAACAACCCAAGTCCCGGATTTACGATATGGTTGAAAGCGGATTTCCATTGTAACTCCTGATAGAAAAATTTGTTTGAGGTAGAGGGGTGCGCATTCGCGCAGTATCCCCGCCAGGCGTGTCGTTTCAGGATTGCTTCCTTGTGCAGCTACGGCAGCCCTTGGCTACCTCGCTTCCGCGTCAGCTTCTCCCTTCACTAACGCCTGTCATGGATACTCCCCCCTACTTTGATGCACTTGAAGATGGGCTTTGCCCATGCCGCGTTTTGTCATGGTGTCATTTTGTGAACACCATGCCCAAAACGCGGGTTTTGGACAAACTCCAAAGTAAGGAGAAGCGACATGCAGATTAAAGATTCTATTGTGGCGCGTGAAGCGATGATGACTTCCATCATCAACCATTTTGGCGAAGTCGCTCCTATGGTTGAACACAACGTCTTTTCGTGGATGAACTTTTTGTCTAAAGATTATGATGGAGGAATGTGGGACTATCATGAACTCAGCAATGGAGGTTTTTATATGACCCCTCCTGCTGGAATGTATAAGGTACATCAAAAAGGAAATATGTTTTGCGAAGTCATATCTGCGCAGCTCTCTGGAATAATCGCAACTTATTTTTCTCTATACTCTCTCTCGCTTCGCGACTACGAAGACGCCGAGTTATACTACAAATATATCTGTCTTCTAAACGAATATATAGATCAACTTGATCCAAAATCTAGGAAGCTGGTACTGTCAGCCTTAGACTAACTAAAAACGGCCAATTCCGAGAAAGGCCCTCTGAAATCCAGAGGGCCTTTTTTAGATAGCAGATTACCCGGAACTGTTCGCGCTCATGGGCGGGCAGGTGCCCGATCTGAGGGGGCTGT
>ERZ791919.1363-NODE-1363-length-21273-cov-3.421529_pt1 | contig 21273 bp, 15 predicted proteins | sample MGYA00510137_ERZ791919 | MGnify/ENA primary metagenome ERZ791919 (study PRJEB30046, sample SAMN00792059) | human gut metagenome | study: EMG produced TPA metagenomics assembly of the A metagenome-wide association study of gut microbiota in type 2...
TCGCTTTGCTATCCTACCTCTAACCGATAGGACAAGCAGTTCGATTCCGCAGCCTTTGCTGCTTCATCTCACTCGCTTTGCTATCCTACCTCTAACCGATAGGACAAGCAGTTCGATTCCGCAGCCTTTGCTGCTTCATCTCACTCGCTTTGCTATCCTACCTCTAACCGATAGGACAAGCAGTTCGATTCCGCAGCCTCCGCTGCTTCATCTCACTCGCTTTGCTACGCAAATAATAAATAATTACTTCCTTCGGCAGTACGTAAACGTCCTGCCGACGTAGTAATTATTTATTGCTTGTCCTATCTTGTTGCCGCATAAAATGCTTCGATTTGTGCCTGTTCCGGATTTAATCCTTTTTCTTCCATTTTTGCAATGGCATTTAATATCTTCTTATAATCGTAAGGAATGATTTTCTTGAATTTTGGAAGATATTCTTCAAAGTTTTCAAGTATTTCTTTTCCTCGTACTGAGTTTGTATATTTAACATGTTCTTCAAGCATTTTCTTTAATTCCTGAACATCATATTTATTTGATAACTCTTCTGTAGATACTAACTCTTTATTTGTCTTCATATATAAGTCGTTATTTTCATCAAGTACATAAGCAACACCGCCACTCATACCTGCTGCGAAGTTCTTGCCCACTTTACCTATAATTACTACTCGACCACCTGTCATATATTCGCATCCATGCTCTCCAACACCTTCTACAACTGCTGTAGCGCCTGAGTTTCTTACACAGAAACGTTCTCCTGCTACACCGTTTATATATGCACTTCCACTTGTAGCACCATATAAAGCAACATTACCGATAATGATATTTTCATCCTGTTTAAACTTAGATTCCTTAGGTGGTTTAACAACAATCTTTCCACCCGATAAACCTTTACCAAGATAATCGTTACTATCACCTGTAAGCTCTATAGTTAATCCCTTAGGAATAAATGCACCAAAGCTCTGTCCACCGGCACCGTTACATTTTACAACGTACATATCGTCATCTAATGTATCATTATATTTCTTTGTAATTTCTGAACCGAATATTGTACCAAACGATCTGTCTAAATTATTTACATCAACTTCAACACTCGCTGTCTTTTTAGCATCTAAAGCCTTACCTAATTTTTTCAATAATACAGTTACATCCTTTGTCTGCTCTAACTTAAAGTCGTATACATTCTTCTTGTTGTACTGAACTCTTTCATTTGCAAAATCAGCATTGATTATCTTATCAAGATTTACTTCAGGTGCATGACCTGCAGTAACATTTTCTTTTACCTTTAACAAATCAGCTCTGCCAACTAATTCATCTACTGTTCTAACACCAAGTTTTGCCATGTATTCTCGCAGTTCCTGAGCTATAAATTTCATAAAGTTAACAACATATTCAGGTTTTCCTTTGAATCTCTTTCTAAGTTCAGGATTCTGTGTTGCCACACCAACAGGACATGTATCAAGGTTACATACTCTCATCATTACGCATCCCATTGTTACTAATGGAGCTGTCGCAAATCCATATTCCTCTGCACCAAGCATTGCAGCAATTGCTACATCACGTCCGCTCATTAACTTACCATCTGTTTCAACAACAACTTTATTTCTAAGACCATTTGCAATCAATGTCTGATGTGCTTCTGCTAATCCAAGTTCCCAAGGAAGTCCTGCATTGTAAATTGAGTTACCCGGAGCTGCACCTGTACCTCCATCAAATCCTGAAATAAGAATTACCTGTGCACCTGCTTTTGCAACACCTGCTGCTACAGTGCCAACACCTGCTTCCGAAACTAATTTAACTGAAATTCTTGAATCTCTGTTTGCATTTTTCAAATCATAAATCAACTGTGCCAAATCCTCAATTGAATAAATATCATGATGAGGTGGTGGTGAAATTAAGCTTACACCCGGTGTTGAATATCTTGTTTTTGCAATCCAAGGATAAACTTTCTTTCCAGGCAAGTGTCCACCTTCACCAGGTTTAGCACCCTGTGCCATTTTAATCTGAATTTCTTCTGCACTTACAAGATATCTTGATGTAACACCAAAACGTCCTGAAGCGACCTGCTTAATCTTTGAACATTTGTTAAGTCCATCTTTTCCAACAACTAAACGTTCAGGAGCTTCTCCACCTTCACCTGAATTTGATTTTCCGCCAATCATATTCATTGCAATTGCCATTGTTTCATGTGCTTCCTGAGAAATTGAACCATATGACATTGCTCCTGTCTTAAATCTCTTAACAATTGAATCAACACTTTCTACTTCATCAATTGGGATTCCACCATTTTCAGGAAATTTAAAGTCAATTAATCCTCTTAAATGTACCGGACTCATTTCCTCGTCAATCATATGCGTATACTGTTTAAATAAATCATAGTTTCCTGTCCACGTTGCCATTTGAAGAGTATGAATTGTCTGTGGATTATATTTATGTTCTTCTTTTCCACTTCTTAATTTATGAGAGCCTGAGCTTTCAAGCGTAAGGTCAACATCAAGTCCTAATGGGTCAAATGCGTTTGAGTGAAGTTCTTCAACATTTTCCTCAATGTCATGCATTGTGATACCTTCTACCCTGCTTACAGTTCCTGTAAAATATTTATCAATTACTTCACTACTAATTCCGATTGCTTCAAAAATCTGTGATCCCTGATATGACTGAATTGTTGAAATACCCATCTTAGATGCTATCTTAACTATTCCATGAAGTATCGCATCGTTATAATCATCAATTGCTGCGTATGGATCTTTATCAATCATATTTTCATCAACCATCTGTTTGATTGTATCATGTGCCAAATAAGGATTGATTGCACTTGCACCATAACCAAGTAATGTTGCAAAATGATGTACATCTCTTGGTTCACCACTTTCAAGAATAAGTGAAAGTGTTGTTCTTTTCTTTGTTTTTACAAGATGCTGATGTACTGCTGATACAGCTAAAAGTGCCGGTATCTGTACATGATATTCATCTACACCTCTGTCTGAAAGTATTATGATATTTGCTCCATCCTTATGCGCTTTATCTACATCTACGAATACCTGTTCAATAGCTTTCTCTAATGCAATTCCTTTGTAATATACGATTGGAACCTTTGCAGCCTTAAATCCATCTACATTCATATTTTCAATCTTAAGTAAATCTGTACTTGTAAGAATTGGATTATGAATTTTTAATACCTTACAGTTTTCAGGTTTTTCTTCTAAGATATTTCCGTCTTTACCTATATAAACAGAAGTTGATGTAACTATTTCTTCTCTGATTGCATCAATAGGTGGATTTGTTACCTGAGCAAATAACTGCTTAAAGTAATTGTATAATGGATTCTTTGCTTCACTAAGTACTGCTATTGGTGTATCTTTACCCATTGCACTAATTCCTTCTGCTCCGTTATTTGCCATTGGAATTATCTTCTTTAAATCTTCATAAGTGTATCCAAAGTTTTTCTGTAATCTCTGTCTTTCTTCCTTTGTATATGATTCAACTTTTTTATTTGGAATCTTTATATCTTTCAAATATACAAGATTGTTATTTAACCATTCACCATATGGTTTTCTTGTTGCATATTCTTCTTTTAATTCATCATCATCAATTAATTTTCCATTTACAGTATCTACAAGAAGCATACGTCCCGGACGAAGTCTATCTTTTACTACTATTTTTGCAGGGTCAATTTCAAGGACACCTACTTCTGATGAAAGAATCAACTGGTCATCATCTGTAATATAATATCTTGATGGTCTTAGTCCGTTTCTATCAAGGATTGCTCCCATGTAATCTCCATCTGAGAAAAGGATAGATGCTGGTCCATCCCATGGTTCCATCATTGTTGCATAATACTGATAGAAGTCTTTTTTGCTCTGTGAAATTGTGTTGTTATTTTCCCATGGTTCAGGAATACACATCATTACTGCAAGAGGCAAATCTACTCCATTCATTACTAAGAATTCTAATGTATTATCAAGCATTGCTGAGTCAGAACCATTTGTATCTACTACAGGCATAACTTTCTGAATAGAATTTTTCATATATTCACTATCCATTGATTCTTCTCTTGCAAGCATGTTATCTGCATTTCCACGAATTGTATTTATTTCTCCATTATGAACAATAAATCTATTTGGATGAGCTCTCTTCCAACTTGGATTTGTGTTAGTTGAGAATCTTGAATGAACCATTGCTATAGCTGATTCAAAATCTTTACTCTGTAAATCATCAAAAAACATTCTAAGTTCTCCAACTAAGAACATACCTTTGTATACTATTGTTCTACTTGACATTGAAACTGTATATGTTCCAACACTGCTGTGTGAAAATACTCTTCTTACAATGTATAATTTTCTATCAAAAGGTAATCCTTTTTCTACATCTTCAGGTTTCTTTATGAAGCACTGCATAATGTATGGCATGCATTCAACTGCCTTAGTTCCTAAAATTTCAGGATGTGTTGGTACTTCTCTCCATCCTAAGAATTCAAGTTCTTCTTTCTCAACTATTATTTCAAGCATTTTCATTTCACGCTTACGGACAAGTTCGTCCTGAGACATAAAGAACATTCCAACTCCGTATTCTCTTTCATTTCCAATGTCAAATCCTAAATTCTTTGTAGCTTTCTTAAAGAACTTATGTGAAATCTGTAACAAAATACCAACTCCGTCACCAGTCTTTCCTTCTGCGTCCTTACCTGCTCTATGCTCAAGATTTTCTACTATCTTTAAAGCATTTTCTACTGTTTCATGAGATTTGATACCTTTAATGTTTACAACTGCACCAATACCACAGTTATCATGTTCAAATCTTTCATCGTATAAGCCATCTTTTTTTGCTTTCTCAAATAATTCGTTTTGATTCATCGTATCCCTCCTGATAGTTAGAATATAAAAAAGGTACAAAGGACTGCCTCAGTTGCATAGCAACACTGAAGTACGCCTTTGTACCTTTATGCTTACTTTTTTATTTACTTAATTTTATAAACTATTTTTATGACAAAATCAAGTAAAATTAAGTAAAAAATACATATTTTTTTATTTTTTTACTTTCTCTATTTTAAGTATGTGTCTTAACTTAGTTTGTCTTAACTAATTTAACCATTTGGTTTACTTTAGAAAGCCTTTTATAAAAAAATTCTTCCATGCAAAAATGCTTTTCTTTATGCACGGAAGAATTTTTATTTATTAACTATTAAGGAAATCCTTAATCTTCTTACTTCTAACAGGATTTCTTAACTTTCTTAATGCCTTAGCTTCAATCTGTCTGATACGCTCTCTTGTAACATTGAATTCCTTTCCAACTTCTTCAAGAGTTCTTGGATGTCCGTCTCTTAAGCCAAATCTTAAGATAATAACTTCCTTTTCACGTTCTTTCAAATCTTCAAGTAATACATCAATGTGTTCTCTAAGCATAACTGATTCAATGTTAGCTTCCGGAGTAACTGTATTGTTGTCTGCAACAAAATCTCCTAAGTTAGAATCATCTTCTTCACCGATAGGTGTTTCTAATGATGCAGGCTCTCTTGCTATCTGCATTATCTCTAAAACTTTTTCTTCTGTTATATCTAATGCATTGGCTAATTCCTGAGTTGATGGCTCGTAACCTAACTCTAAAGTTAATTTACGCTGCATCTTTGACATTCTGTTAATTGTCTCAACCATATGAACAGGTACACGGATTGTTCTTGCGTGGTCCGCAAGTGCTCTTGTTACAGACTGTCTAATCCACCATGTAGCATATGTACTCAGCTTATATCCTTTTTCGTAATCAAATTTTTCAACACCTTTTATGAGTCCTAAATTGCCCTCCTGTACTAAATCAAGGAAACTCATACCTCTTCCTGTGTATCTCTTAGCAATACTAACAACAAGACGTAAATTAGCTTCTATTAATTTGTCTTTAGCAACAGGATCGCCTTCTGATTTACGTTTGGCAAGTTCAAGTTCTTCTTCTGCAGTTAACAATGGAACTGTACCTATTTCTTTTAAGTACATTCTAACAGGGTCTTCTGTTCCGACACCTTCAAGTAAACCAACATTATCTAATTCAACAATTTCTTCTTCATCTTCAAAATCGTCATCTGTAGGTTCTAAATCAATAGGGCCTTCTGCTGCAAGTGTCAAATCTGCTTCTGTTGGTTCTGCATCAGATGCAGTTTCTTCTGCATTATCCACCTCTTCATTATCAGTATCATCTACCGCTTCCACATCAGTTTTCACACTTGTCTTCTTTGTTAATTTCTTTGTTTCTGACTTTCCGTCTGAATCACCTGTTTTAATTGTCAATCCATTTTCAATTATATACTCGGCAATAGCATCTTTACGTTCGCCTGTAAGTGGCATCCCCTGAAACATGTTATCAACATCAGCAGTTGTAACCACTCCACCATTCTTCTTGCCAAGTTCTACTAATTCTGTCAGTTTTTCTGTAAAGTCTTTCTTCTTCACTACAGCAATCCCTTTCTTTGAATTTGAATAACTCCGACTAATCATGAACTCATAAATATATAAAAACTCTCTTCGTCGAGATAGACCTATCCACATTAAGTGTTGGTTATTCAACTTACAATTATACGCATATGTTTAAAATCCGTCAACATTATTTTTAAATATTTTGTAAAAAAATACGCAAATTTGTATCAATGAGTAGATATTGCATAATTACTGTCTACTTATTATGAATATTTGGTAGGATTATTGGAATGCGTAGCACGAAACAATCCGTAAACATCAAAGTTGGTGCTTTTGATTCCAACATATTTTATTCTGAAATAATTTCTCCTCCGCAAAGCACATATCCATCCTGATATACAACTAAAGATTGTCCCGGGGTCACTGCTCTTTGAGGTTTGTCAAATTCACAATACAATTTTTCATCTTCCATCCACACAGTACAGTCTGCCCCTTCATGGTTATATCTTATTTTCGCAAATGCTCTTTGTTTTCCACTAATACTTTCCTTTGCCATCATATTAACATTGTGCGCAACTACTATCTTTTTAAACAGGGATTCATTGTCGCATACCACAATCTGATTCTTATTGGCATTGATTTCGCAAACATACATATTTTTATTTTGCAATTTCAAACCTTTTCGCTGTCCGACTGTATAAAAAATAATTCCTTTATGTTTTCCAACAACTTCTCCATCCATTGTCACAATATCTCCCGGTATTGCCCTTTTTCCTGTTTCTTTGTATATAAAATTTGCATATTTTCCATCGGGAATAAAGCACATATCCTGACTGTCTTTTTTATGTGCAACAGGAATTCCTACTCTTTCAGCAATCTTTCGCACTTCATCTTTTTCATAGATGCCAAGAGGCATAATTGTATGTTCTAACTGTTCCTGAGTCAGTAAATGTAATGCATATGTCTGGTCTTTTTTTGCCGTTTTTGAATTTTTAATTGCGTACCTTCCATTTTCTAATTTTTCTATCTTTGCATAATGACCTGTTGCAATATAATCCGCTCCTAAATTTCCTGCCTTTTCCCTTAAAGCCTGCCATTTTACATATCTGTTGCATACCACACAAGGATTAGGTGTCTTTCCGTCATTATAAGTTTTAACAAAATATTCTATAACATTTTTATGAAATTCTTCATTAAATTTAAGCACATAATGAGGAATACCCAAATACGCCGCCACTTTTCTTGCGTCTTCCACCTCTGCTATTCCTGTTTCTCCACTTTCAGGAATATCTTTCTGCCACACCTGCATTGTAACGCCAATTACATTGTAACCCTGTTCCTTTAATAAATATGCCGCAACCGATGAGTCAACTCCCCCTGATAACCCTACTACAACTGTTTTATTTTTCATTTTTGACCTCTTAAATATTTCTTATTTTTATAGACATCATGTTGTCTTTTTTCTTATCCTCTATTATAATATTTTTGTAAATAACTTCAAGTAAAGGAAAGGCCATTATACCATATGTAATGACTAATATTATGCATGAATATTAAAATAGATAAACGTAGTCAGCGCACAAGGGAAGCTTTGAAGAAAACGCTTGCGCAAATGATGATAAAACAGAATATTAATGATATTACAATTAAAAATCTTGTTGTTCTTGCAAATATAAACCGTTCAACTTTTTATCTGCATTATACGGATATATTTGACCTATTACAAGAAATGGAAAACGACATTATTTCCCAGATTCAGAAGGTACTTGATTCCTATCCTTCATTATCGAGAGCTCAAAGTTACAGTTTTGTAACTGACCTGATTTCTGTTTTTGAAGCAAACAGAGATTCATTAAAAGCTTTAATGGGATATCACGGCGATGCATTTTTTATACAACGTATGGAAGACGTAATCGAAAGTAAGGTAAGAAAACAGATTAATCTTATATATTGTTTTAACAAATCAATCGCCCCTGAATATGTTTATTCGTTTTTAAGAAGCGGTTGTATTGGAATGCTTAAAACATGGATTTTTTCTGATTGCGTTACACCACCTGAAGAAATGGCTGTATTTGTATACAACACAGTCCATGATATTATCACAAGACTTATAGAAGATACTTCTAAGTAATATATGAAAAATTTTTGATAAGCATAAAAAATGAACACAAATTCGTTATCACTAAACGTATCTTATTTGTGTTCATCTTTTTTATCTTTTTATCGCAATCAGTTCTTCATCATCTTCTCTGTTGGTATCAGAAAATTCACTTATAAAACCATAAATATAATTTTTCTGAAATACACTGAGGCCTAATTAATTTTCCCTTCAAATCATAATTTATTTTCCAGTCCGTAATCTTTCCAGTTTTCATATCACATTCCTTATATCTTGGTTCTACAGAATCCACCTCTGCCTCTGCTTTTTCTATTGTAGACACACCATTTGCGTCTTCTTCTCCATACTTTCTACAAACAAAAAACATTCAGACTTTCGTGTGGTTTATTACACATGAAATCCAAATGCTTTTTATAATTAATTTTATAAAATTCTAAATAAGCTAAATTTTTCACCCCATATATACCCACAATTAACTAAAATAATTTAATTTACATCATCAGCCGGTACAATTGGTGACCATCCATCATCCTGTCCCGGATATTCTTCTGAGTCGCCACTTACCTGTTCATCTGCTGTATTTTCGTTATTACCTTCGTTATCAGCTGCATTGCCATCTTCTATCATGTCTACTGAATCCCAATAATTCGTTTCGCCTTCAGCTGATTCGTTATCCATTGAATTGTTGTCATCTGCCTCATCTGTCTGATAATTAATTGTTGTCACTTCCATCTTATTCTCAGCATCTTTTCCGGTGCCTGAAGGATGTAACACAACAATCAAAACTACTGCTAAAATAACTGCCACAATTCCTACTATAATTATACTTTTTTTCTTTGACATAAATACCACCCCTTAGTACAGATAGTTTAATTTAAACATCATCCATACCATATGTCAATATTATTATTCATTTTCAATTTTATCTACATACTGAGACTTGTAATATAAGTAAAGTCCCTTATATTCCTCACTATGTTTGTCCATCATATGTCCATGCATATCATCTAAATGCAATTCTTTATTTACTCTCTTAGTAATATGCAAAGCTATATTTTCACAGTGGCTGGCAATTCTCTCAAAATTAGTAAGTAAATCTAATAAAGTAATACCTGCTTCTATGCTACATTGTCCGTTTTCCAATCTTGAAATATGATTGTCTTTTATCATATTTTTTAATCTTGAAATTATCTTAACCATTGGCTCTACTCTGATAACTGATATTTCATCATCTTCTTTAAATGCCTGGAATGTTGTATTAATAATAGATTCTATTGCATCTACTAAGACCTCAACTTCTTTTAACCCCTTATCAGAAAAATGAGCTTTTCTTTCATTCATTTCTTCCATAAGGAATGAAATATTTATACAGTGATCACCTATTCTTTCCAAATCTCCAACTGAATTTAATAATTCAGATACGACTCTTTTTCCATCTCCAGGAAGCTGTTTTGCATCTATCTTTAAAATGTATGAACTTAAAACGCTTTCACATTTATCAATAAAGTCTTCATTTTTTCTTGCTTCATCTAATAACTTAATATCAAAATGTTTAATGAGCTCGCATGCAATCTTATAGTTATTTGATATTGCATCCGTCATTGCCCACATAACTTCTTTACTCTGCTTTAAAGCTACTGTAGGTGTTTTTAATAACATTGGATCAAGTGTTCCAAGTTCCTTATCCATAAGAGACTCTTCTTCATTTCCAACAATCTTTCCTGTCAAATCACCTACTTTATCTGCAAATGGAAGTAAAACTAAACTTGTAACAAGGTTAAATCCTACATGGATAATAGCAATCTTACTTCTGTTTACAGTTTCTCCAAATATTGCTAAACCAAATGCTTCTTTACATACACAGAATATAACCATAAATGAAAATGCACCTATAATATTAAACAATAAATAGCTAAGAGAAACTCTTTTTGCTTTTTTATTTGCACCGATTCCGCCTAAAATAATAGCAACACATTTACCAATGTTCTGACCGATAATAATAGGAATTGCAGTTCCATATGTTACTACTCCTGTAGCGGAAAGTGCCTGTAAAATACCTACTGAAGCAGATGAGCTCTGAATAATTGCCGTAAGTACCATACCTATTAAAAATGCAAGTAATGGATTACTTATTGTTCCAAACATATGCTCAATAGCTGCCGTAATCTGTGCATTACCGCTAAACACAGATTCCATTGTTGTCATACCTGTAAAAAGTATGCCAAGACCAACTAAAATTCCCGCTGTATCTTTTAATTTCTTTTTCTTAGAGAAAAGAATAATAAAAGCACCTACAACCAATAACACGCATGCTAAATATTTAGGCTTAACTAATTTTAAAATTAAAAGATTATCACCAACATCTCCTAAACTTAAAATAATAGCTGTCGCTGTACTACCAACATTGGCACCAAATACTACCGGAATAGCCTGTCCTAATTTCATAATTCCGGCATTTACAAATCCGATAAGCATAAGTGTAGTTGCCGCTGAGCTCTGAATAATGGCAGTTACCCCTGTTCCAAGGCCCCAACCTTTAATCTGTCCTGTTCTTTTGCTCTTTCCTGTTGTCAGCTTTTCCAAAATCTTTTCAAGACTTCCACCTGCTAACTTTTCAAGAGATGAACCCATAAGACTCATTCCATACAAAAACAGTCCTACGCCACCAAGTAACTCTAATACTAAAAGTACATAGTCCATAATTACTTTCTCCTTGCACACTATGTATTGCCCCCTCCCTTTGGTCGGTGGCTAATCGTCGGAAACACTTATATATAATGAACTTTATCCATTTTGTTTCCTATGGAAAATAGATATTTTACTTCATTTTTTCTTATTTTTTCCTTGATTTTTACATATAATTTACATATCCATAGTCCATAATAACGAATACACATACTTTTTTCAATAAAAATTTTAATCTTATTTAAAGTTGTGAAATTATCTTTGCTATAGCATCCTCAGTGTTTGCAACTGTAATTCTGTCAGCCTTTTCTTTCAATTCTTTTACTGCATTACCTACTGCATATCCAATATCAGAACATTCAATCATATTTATATCATTTTCATTATCTCCAATTCCGATTGTAGTATGAATAGTATTTCCATTTTCTTTTCCTAAATGTTCTTTCAAATATTTTATTGCAATTCCTTTTCCACTGTCTATCGACTGCATTTCTATTCCTTCGGGCCAGCTTAAATCAAATCTGAATTTATCCCCAAATCTTATTTTTAACTGCTCCTGCAATTTTTTTGTTACATCAGCAGGTTGAATAAACAGATTTTTATATAAATAATCCGGAAGCTTTGTTATATATTCTTCCAAACTATTTTCATCATACTTATGTTCTGCCGGCTTATAACCTACACTTTCATATATGTTTCCACTTGTCCATATTTCCCATATTTGTGGCCATTCTTCATTTACATATCTTAAAACTTTAGCAAAACGCTCTTTCTCCATTTTCCATGAATTTAACATTTTCTCTGCGTTAATATCATAGAGTACCGCACCATTTAAGGATACTATTGGTGCATTAACCTTAAATTTATCTTTAAAATTATTTGCGAAATGAGGAAATCTGCCTGTAGCTAATGTAAATAATCCACCCTCTTTTTCAAAATATTTAATAGCCTCTGCATTTGCATCTGATACTTTTCCTTCATTGTCTGTCAATGTTCCATCGCAATCCGTGCAAATAAGATATCCCTTAAACTTATTCATATGTTTCTCTCCATAATTAAATTTTATTAACATTTTTGTAAGTTTTGATTACACTATGATGTTAACATATAACTATATTTATTTACACTATTTTGTTGTATACTCTATTATGAATTTAAATATTTAGGAGAATTAATTGATATGAATATTACAAATACAGATATTATTTTGGCATCTAAATCGCCAAGACGTATGGAACTAATGAAGCAGGCAGGGTATGACTTTAAAATTGTTACTTCTGACACTCCTGAAATCACAACTAAAACTGCTCCTTTTGACGTTTCCATGGAACTTTCATCTATCAAAGCTTTTGGCGTTGCAAATTCCCTTTCTTTATTGGAGAACGACACTTTAATTATTGGAGCTGATACTGTCGTCTTTTGCGATGATGAAATCATGGGAAAACCATCTGATTATGATGATGCATTTCGTATGTTAAAGAAATTACAGAATAAAACGCATCAGGTTTATACAGGCGTAACCTTACTTCATTACACATCCGGAAATTCATCTCCGAAAGTTAAATTTTTTTATGAAAAAACAGATGTACATGTATGCCCTATGACTGACGATGAAATAAACAGTTATATTAATACAAAAGATTCTTTTGATAAAGCCGGAGCATATGGAATTCAGGGACCATTTGCAATTCATATTGAGAAAATAAATGGCGATTACAACAACGTAGTAGGTCTTCCTATTTCGCGCTTATATCATGAAATCAATAATTTTTCAGACTTGTGTTAACTTGTTCAACTGATATGTACCCAGAATTCCGGACATTTTTGTCCGGTAAAGAAGGTACATACAGTTTGTGAAGAGTTCTTATTATACTTATTATAAAACCTGATTTATTGAAAAGTCTTCATTAACCAATACAAATCCCGGTTTTTTGCCTATTTCTATAGTTCCAAATTCATCAAGAACTCCTATTGCCTTTGCCGGATTATAAGTTGCTGCTTTAATCGCATCTGCTATAGGGATTCCAAATTCTATGGCCTTAACCATACAGTCGTAAACATTTGTTACGCTTCCTGCCAATTCTCCTGTAACAAGTCTTGCCTCATTTCCTTTCTTTATAACAACCTGACCACCTAACTCCGATTCACCATCAGGCATTCCACAGGCTCTCATGCTATCACTTATAAGTATCACTCTGTCACTTCCAAACATTGAAAATGTTGCTCTTACAACTGAAGGATGAATATGTACGCCATCGCAAATCAATTCTGCTGTAACATTTTTGGCATCCCTTGCTGCACCTACAACGCCCGGATTTCTATGATTTAATCCTGTCATTGCATTATATAAATGTGTTGCATGTTTTGCTCCGCTTTCATATGCCAATGTTGCTTCATCATAATTTGCCATTGTATGTCCTACTGAGAATCTGACTTTATCGTGTAATTTTGAAATACACTCTATAGCGCCTTCTCTTTCAGGTGCTATTGTTACAAGCTTTACCATATTACCTGATTCGTCAATAAGTTCTTGTAACATCTCTGCGTCCGGTTTCTGAACATATTCAGGATTCTGAGCTCCTACCCTGTCCGGAGATATAAATGGGCCTTCAAGATTTATCCCTACGAGCTTTGCCTTTAATTTTTCTGAAGTATTTACCTGTTCATTATTTTTTTCCAAAGACTTAGTATTCATTTGAATATCCTTATATTCTTTTGCATTTCTGCAAATTTCCATAAGACGTTGTTTTGGCAATGTCATTGTTGCCGGACAAATGGCAGCTATTCCATGCTCTTTTTCATATTCTGCCATTTTTTCTACAGCTTCAAGTGTTGCATCACAAAAATCACTGCCAACACATCCGTGAAAATGGATGTCTACAAGCCCCGGAATTACCATTAAGCCATTAGCATCGATAATTCTAGTGTAATTATTATCTGATTTATTGTTATTTGCATCTGTACTACCACTAATATCACTTGAATTATTTGTACTGTCACCATTATTTCCAAAATATATAATATCCTTAATTTCACCTTTATCTAATATTATATCTGCCTTTTCAAATGTAAAATTCTTTGTAAAAACCTTACCATTCTTTATAATTTCCATAAAACCCTCACTTTTGCTTTTCTATAAAATTAATCCTTTATTAACACAAAGCAATTACCAAAATACGAAATTTAACCGAAAGTTTAAATAAAGTTATTTTAGTAATTGCTTTTACTTGTTTTAGTATTCTACTTATTTACACATAATTACAGTTACATCGTTATGTAACTGTAATACTGATGCCGGTACTTTTGGAGTTACCGGTCCAAAGAAGGCTTTTTTAGCTATCTCTGCCTTACCTTCACCACTTACTACAACAACAATCTTTTTAGCCTGCATTATGGCTTTAATTCCCATTGTATAAGCTTCCTTAGGTACTTCATCGATAGTATCAAAGAATCTTGAATTTGCCTTAACAGTACTTTCTGTCAATTTAACGCAATGAGTTTCTTTTTCAAATGCTTCACCTGGTTCGTTAAATCCGATATGTCCATTATTTCCAAGACCTAAAAGTTGTAAATCAACCCCTCCTGATTCTCTTATTATTCTATTATAATCTGAGCATGCTTTATCAGAATCCATTTCCAAACCATCAGGCACATATGTATTCTTTTTATCAATATTGATACGATCAAACAAATGCTTGTTCATAAAATATCTATAACTCTGTTCATTATCAGGAGCAATTCCTTTATATTCATCTAAATTAATTGTAGTAACATTAGAAAAGTCTAAATCACCTTTCTCGTACCAGCGAATCAACTGTTCGTAAGTTCCTATTGGTGTAGAACCCGTTGCCAACCCAATGACACTATTTGGCTTAATTATTATCTGAGCTGAAATAATATTTGCTGCAGTTCTGCTCATATGATAATAATCCTGTGTTTCTATAACACGCATTTATTTTCCTTTCCCTCCATAATTTCTGTAATCCGATGGAGATTTTCCTACATAACTTTTGAATATACGGCAAAAGTGTGTTACATCCTGAAAACCTACGCGTTCAGATACATCCTGAATCTTATAATTTTTATTCTCTAACAAATCTTTCGCCTTATCTATTCTTATTGTGTTAACTATTTCAAAAAATCCTCTTCCTGTGTACTGATTAAGTAACTTACTTAAATGCCAGCTACTTATAAAACATTGTTCAGCCACATCTAAAAGACTTAATTTCAATTTGTAATGTTCATATATAAATTTCAATGCGTTTTTAAGTATAAAATTGTTAGCATCAGTACATTTTAATCTATCCTTTTCAGGAGTATCACATTCAGGATGATTTTTTATAAATGTTTCATATATATAATTCTCTTCTTCATCTGAACGGTTCCATATAGAATCAATTTCTGCATTGCTGCTATCATTTCCCTTCTGCTTAAGATTGTTAGTCATTGCACTTATTGCTTCTTCTAACTCATCTATCTTTGACGGTTTTAATAAAAATCTTGTCACTCCAAGCTTTATAGCCTGCTGTGCATATTCAAAATTTCTAAATCCTGTCAATAAACACACTTCAATATCGGGATACTCAGACTTAATTGCTGCAACCATTGCAAGTCCGTCCATATTATTCATTGATATATCTGAAATTAAAATGTCAGGTTTTATTTTTCTCATAAGTTCTAAACCTGCTAATCCATTGCTGGCTGTACCAGCAATTTCACAATTCCAATTTGCCCATTCAATTCCTAATTTAAGCCCCTCTACTATAATCGGCTCGTCATCCACGATAATTACTTTATACATAAAACTCTCTCCTTATTATCCCTTAACAGCACCTACTGTCATACCTTTAATAATGTATTTCTGTAATGCCATATATACTACTAAAATAGGTATTACAATCAAAGTTACTGATGTGAACAGCATACCATAATTTACACCTTCTTTTGAAGCAATATTATTAAGAAGAATTGTAATTGCCCAGTTATCTTTTGTTCTAAGGAAGAACATCTGAGTAAACAAATCATTGTAGCTCCAAAGGAAACTAAAAATTCCAACTGTTACAAATGATGGCTTTGATAGCGGCATGATTATTCTAAAATAAATCTGGAATATATTACAGCCTTCCATATACGCTGCCTCTTCCAGTTCCACCGGAAGCCCTCTCATGTAACTTCTGAGTACTATTATAGCAAATGACATATTTCCTGCAATCTGCGGAAGTATAACTGATAACAAATTTAATGAAACATGTGGTGTGTTTACAATTCCCCAACCTGTCATCATTCTTAATACAGGAATGATGGTGGAGTAGATAGGGAACATCATTCCTGCATAAAGTAAGGCATCCAAAATTCCCTTGCCCGGGAACTTATACCTCGTTAATATATAAGCTGCCATTCCGGAGAATAGAATAACAACTACTGCAACAGTACCAGATATAATAAAACTGTTCCTGTATGCATTCAAAATGTCATAGTTGGCAAATACTGCTTTATAATTATCTAATGAGAACAGTTTACCAACAGGCAATGCAAATGAATTATTGTATATTGCCTTTTTATTTTTAAACGAATTCATGATGGACCATAGCAGAGGGAAAATTGTCGTAAGAGCCCAAACAATAAGAATTGTATATACAAATACCAAAGATATTTTAAAATTTTTCTTCTTCATGTCTTTTCTCCCTTCTATACATCATAATCGTCATTTGTCTTAAATATTTGATTTACTACAACTGACAATACTACACCTATTATTACAATAACAACTGCTATTGCCGAACTGTAGTCAACATCTACATATACTTTTGAGTACATGTATGTTCCTGTTAACCATGTATTTGACATACCATTTACAAACATTGTCCATGGTAAATCGAATACTTTTAAAGCTCCTGTTACTGCTAATACTACGCATGTACAAATACTATTTCTTAATAATGGAAGCGTTACATATCTAACCTGCTGAAGCTTTGAAGCTCCATCAATTTCTGCTGCTTCATATAAATCTTCCGGTATTCCGCTTAATCCCGTAAGTAAAATTATGAAATAAAATCCAACATATTGCCATATAACCGGAACAAGCATTGTAAACATCGGATGTGTTGCCTTCCAGTCAATCAATTCATTTTTACCTGCATCCAAAACACCAATAAGCTGTAGAAGCTGATTTATCATTCCTTTATCATAAAGGAAAACTAAGTTAAACAATAAGCCAAGGGCTGTTGCTGAAATAACAATTGGGAAAAAATATACTACTCTGAAAAATCCTGCACCTTTCTTTATATTGCTTACTAACAATGAAAGGACAATAGCCAGTCCTACTTCTCCAACAATTGTTGCTATAATCATAATTCCTGTATTTTTCAAGGCTATTAACATTTTCGGATCCTTGAAAATTTCAAGATAATTTTTGTAAAACGGAGCATTCCATTTGTCAGCTGCCGTCCCCATATACTTTATATGTTGAAAACTGTTAATTATGTTTTGTATGAATGGGTAGTAAAGAAATATCAACATAAAAACAAATGCCGGTATTAAGAAAAATGCAATATATTTTTTGTTTTGGTATATTTTTGCACCCATATTATATCTCCTTATTTTTTTTAAGCCGGAAGGTTTTTGTTCCTTCCGGCTCTAATTTCTACTTGATTATTTTAATAATTTATTCACCAGAATTAATTGTTAATGCTTCATCTACAGCTGCTGCAACTTTTGTGTTACCCTGAACAATATCTGCCATACCTGCAAAAATAGGATCTTTTGCTGCTGTTGATAAACTATCCTGTACAGCTGGAGAAATTCCAGTTGCTCCTGCACATAATTCTACACCTGCATTTGCAAGACTTGACATTGAATCAGCGTCAACTGTTGCACCATTCTTTAATGCTGTTGCTGAGCTTCCTGCAAATTTTGATACCATTTCATCACTTGTCATGTATTCAATGAAATCTACAGCTGCTGCACGTTTTTCAGGATCATCCCAGCATTTCTTTGTAATATAGTAACCACTTGAAAGACCACCGATAAGGTCTGTTGACTTACGATTTCCTTTTCCAGGAACGTATGTAACTGTGTAATTATCAATATCATCTACTGCTTCTTCAATACCACCAACTTTCCATGAACCATCAATTAAGAAAGCTGCTTTATCAGATGTAAATAACTCAAATGTTTCACTATCTGATGCTGTTAATGTATTGTCTGGGAAATATCCTTTTTCATAAAGGTCTTTGATATCATTGATACCATTTACCCAAGCTTTACCATATTCATCATCTGCTGATTTAGGTAATGTACTATGTGTAGCTACATCCTGGAAGTTGAAAATTGTGTATTCAAACCAATAATGTGGAATTTCCTGTAATGAAGCTGCTATTGGTGTGTAACCTGCTTTCTTTATTGTTTCACACATTGTCATAAATTCATCCCAAGTTGTATCTGCTGTTGGAGCTTCAACTCCTGCTTCTTTAAGTACATCCTTGTTTACAAATAATCCTTCCCAGTATCCATTAACCGGTACTGAATAATTCTTTCCATCTACAGGTGATGCTCCAAGCATGTCATCTTTCATATTTGATGCATAATCAGGATATTCCTGTCTGATTTCATCAATTGAAACTACCTTACCCTGTTCAACGAACTGGTTTGAATCAACTCCGTTGAAGAAGAATAATACATCCGGTTCTGAACCTGTTTCAAAGTCTGTAATAACTCTTGATTTAAATGTTTCATCAGATGTTGCTGAACTATCTTCAATCTTGTTTCCTGTTTCTTTAGTCCATGCAGCACAGGCATCTTTATAATTTCCTGCATTTGTGTCTTCACCTGCATATGTTGTTGTAACCTTTAATGTTACCTTTCCTGAATCTGCTTTGTCTTTGTTGTCGCTGCTGCTTGCGGCATCTCCATTGCTTCCGCATCCAACCATGGATACTGCCATAAGTCCTGCAAGCATAAGTGCTAATGGTTTTCTCATATAACTCCTCCAATCCATTCACTGATACCTTTTCTTTTTTCCTTATAACCATATGCTTTTTTTATTTGGTTATAAGTTTTTTCCGTATCTATTATTTATTACATGTATTATTCTATTCGAATTGCACAAAAAAGTTAATGATTTTGCTTGTTTATTTGTTGAATATAGTTGTTCATTTTTGTATAAAATATTTAATCTTTTTGCAAAAATTTGTATTTTATTGTTTTCAATTTAAAAATTTTGCTATTATTGTCAATTTTCCATTTTGAACCTATCTATTTTCAGTTTACTTTCAGTAAGATTGTCATCAATGTTTTCTATAGATAAACCACTGTTTTCACCATATAAAAGCTTAAGTCTCATGTTTACATTTCTAATTCCGATATTATGTACATTCTCTTCCAGTTTCTGATCCGAAAGTAATATTTCTATCTTCGCTTTATCAGCCTCAGTCATATTTCCATTATTATGAACAACTATATACAAGTTATTGTAATCTGCATATATTTTCAGGCTTCCTATAATATTCCCCTCTTTATCTCCTCCATGCTCTACAGCATTTTCTACAATTGGCTGTACTATAAGTCTTGGAATCTTTAAATTAAGTAAATTTTCATCCACATCTTTATCAAAATGGAATCGGCTTCCAAATCTCTGATGAATGATATACAAATAAGCATCTACGTACTTAAGTTCCTCTTCAATAGTGATGAATTTTTCTTTTTTTCTATTCATTGTCGCTTCCATCATTACTCCAAGAGATTCAATCATTCCACTTACATCATGATTTCCACTCATTCTGGCCTTCCAGTTAATAATCTCCAATGTATTATTTAGAAAATGTGGATTAATCTGTGACTGCAACGCTTGCATATTTGCATCTCTTAATGCTACTTCTTCTGCATATATTCGATTAAAAGATTCTTCAAGTCCTAATGACATATGGTTAAATGTATCTATTAGTTTTCCAAATTCTTTATTTCCTTCAAATGCAGGTAAAGTTATTCCATATTCTCCTTCTTCAATCTTTTCAGACATTTCCATCAAATCTGAAATTGGTTTATTGATATTTCTGTAAAAATAATAAAATGTTAACGCTGCCAATAAAATTGTAATCAAAATGATTAATACATATATATATACATACGTAAACGATTCATTAAGTACTTCCATTCGATTTAATTTAACAATATATGTAAACTGCTGATTATTGCATCTTGTGTACAGATTTACAGTATAATTGTTACTATCATAATTGCTTTCTGTTTCTGTAACTTCTCCATAATTTCTTTTATTATTATCAGCATAAATTTTGAATTTTTCATTATTTATATCATTTTCATAATCAGGTTCACATACCATATCTCCATCTAGAAATATAGCCCCATTTTCTCTCCACACTACATTATCCATGCTTTTAAACATATTTGATTTATTTATTTCCATAACAATAATTGCATAAGGATTGTAATCACTTGTAACCAGATTTCTAACTAAATACAGATGTTCTCCTATCTCTATAAATTTAGTATTAGTTCCCATTCTTTGAGCTACTGACTTTATCTGTGTCATAGCATTATTTTTAAAATCTGAAATACTTGCATAAGTCGCTCCCGCAACATTGCTATACGTATAATATTCCATTGTTGTTTTTTCTTTAAATACAACAATTGTGCTTGAAATCATTGAATTATATTTGTACTTTTCACTAAGATAACTAGATATTTCTCTGTACATTACCGCTTCATTTTTATCTTTTAGGAATTGTAAATAACTTGTTCTTATGACATTGTCATATGAAGCCTGCTTTGATTCCTGTATTACTTTTTCTATATTACTGTTGCAGTTTTCTGCAGCATTTTCCATAGATGTAACTACTGTATTTCTTACCTGATTAGAAGTTTTTGAAGCTGACGAGAAAAAAAGAACAACCGACAATGCTCCAAACGGTACTACAAGGCATATTACCAGCAGTCGAATCATCCCAAAGGTCAGATTTGCCTTTTTCCCTTCTTTATTTAGTGCATTATATCTGTTGTTCTTTTTCATTATTAGTCTCCCTTCAACTTTTACTATTATTTCTGTTGGGAAAC
>ERZ791919.1368-NODE-1368-length-21232-cov-11.148746_pt1 | contig 21232 bp, 24 predicted proteins | sample MGYA00510137_ERZ791919 | MGnify/ENA primary metagenome ERZ791919 (study PRJEB30046, sample SAMN00792059) | human gut metagenome | study: EMG produced TPA metagenomics assembly of the A metagenome-wide association study of gut microbiota in type 2...
TTCCATCTTCGCTTAATTTCCACCAAAAGTCATAAGCGGGAAATGACTCGAAATGTCGTGTTCCCAAAAGGAACCTAGGGTTCGAATCCCTAACTCTCCGCCACAAAAAGCCTGTAAACAAGCCCGTTTACAGGCTTTTTAATTTTTGCCTAAAGGGCAAAGCCCGCACGATTTTCGGTTTTCAGGGGAGAAAATCAGCTGTTCTCCCCGGCATCGATCGACCCCCAGCGGCTGCTGAAGTCGCCGCCCTCCGGCAGAGCAAGCCCTGTCTCCATCGCCTGCGCTGAAGTGATCTTGGACTTGTAATCCAAGTGGGCGTAGATGTTCGCCGTGGTGGTAAAGTCGCTATGTCCCAGCCACTCCTGAATGTGCTTGAGGGGGACGCCATTGGCCAGCAGCAAACTGGCGCAGCTGTGACGCAGATCGTGAAAGCGCATCCGGCGCAGGCCGTGGCTCTCCAGAAATTTCGGAAATGCGTTGGTCAGGTACTCCACCCGCATCCGCTCCCCCACCTCGTCCACGAATACAAAGCCGTCGTATTCATAGTTGTAGCAGTTGCCGCAGACCTGCTTGTTCAGCTCCTGCGCCTCTTTCACCTGCAAAAAGTATTCCCGGAAGCTGCCGATCAGCGGCAGGGTACGCAGACTGGACTTGGTCTTGGCGGACTGCTGTTCAATTTCCGTCTGCTTGCCATCAACAGTAATCGTCGTCACGGTTCGTATGATCGAAATCGTTCCACGCTCAAAGTCGATGGCGTCCCACTTCAGTCCCAACACTTCACCCCGACGGAATCCGTAAAAAGCGGCCACCAGCACCGGCAGCTCCAGCTTGGTGCCCCGGAGAGCTTCAAACATCTTCTGCATTTCCTCTGCCGAAAGGAAAACCGGCTGAAAGCTGTTTTTCTTTGGCCTATCCACCTTGTCCGCCACATTCTGCACCAGCATATCAGTCTTGACCGCATATTTCAGCGCCGAGTGGATAATCGCGTGATAGTGGATGACCGTATTCGGCTTTACCTTTCTGAGCATTTCGGAATAAAACATCTGCAAGTGTCGGGCTTCCAGCTCCCGCAAGGTCAGATTCCTTTGGCGGAAGTACGGTCCGACTGGCTTCTTGATCATTGCGGCGTAAGAACTGTATGTTGCCACAGCCAGCCGCCCCTTGGCGATTTCCAGCCATTCCAGCAGATAATCGGCGAACAGCATATCACTGCTCAGGTCGCCCGCCTCTTTGGGCGGTTCAAACTCCGCCCGGAGCCTTGCCAGTTCCGCCTCGGCCTTGCGCTTATTTCCCTTTTCGGAAAGTCCCAGCGTGATCCATTTCGTTTTTCGCTGCCCTCCGGCGTTTTTGTAGTTCAGCACGGCATAATACTTGCCGTTTTTCAAAGTCAGATGTCCTGCTACCATTTTGTTTTCCTCCTGTCTTTCTATTTGCAGAACAGAACTCCAAACCGACAGCATCAGTATACCATCGGTTTTGGGTTCTCTCTATTCTGCGATTTGTTTGATTACAGCCGCATCAATACGAATCAGCGGGCATCCCGGTTCCGTTCTCTCTGCCGCTTCAGCAATTCCAGCCCCTTGATGATGTCCCGGCGCATCTGCTCCTCGGTGTAGCCGGAGGGGAAGTATTTCCGCAGCTCCTCCCGCTTGAATTTCAGCTGCTCCTGCTGGTTGGGCTTCGCCTCCGCCAGCACGGCGTAGATTATCTGGTCATCCAGCAAGCCCTCCTGCGCCAGCTTTTTCAGGCGGATGCTCTGGGCGTGGGACGGGGTACAGTCGTTCAGCGCCATTGCGTCCAACACCGCCCGCTGCTGATACGAGTCTAAGTAAGAAAGCTCCACCGCTGGGTTGAAGGCGATCTTGCCGTCGTCCACCATTGAAAGCAGCTCGGGAATCAGGTAGGTCAGGCGGATATATCTTTTAATTTGATTACGGCTTTCGCCGGCATCGTCAGCTACTTTTTCTACACTGAGCAGCTTCTGCCCAACTTGGGCAGAAGTGACACCTTGATGCTTGATGGCATCCAGCTTCATCTTGTAGGCGAATGCCTTTTCGCTGGGCAGGATGGTCTCCCGCTGCAAATTGGCGTCCACCATTGCGATCACCGCTTCATCATCGGACAGTTCCCGGACGATGACAGGCATCGTCTCGACGCCCAGCACCTGACACGCCGCCAGTCGCCGGTGACCGGAGATCAATTCATAGCCGCCGTCCGGCAGCGGCCTTGCCAACGCCGGGGTGATGGCTCCCACCTTGCGGATGCTCTCGATCATCCGCTGCATCTCCTCGTTGTTCTGCACCTTGAAGGGGTGACCCTTGAACGGGTGCAGCTCGGCCAGTGGAATATTCCGCACCCGCTCCAGTTTGGCATCGTCCCGCTCCGCCTGCGTGGAGAACAGGTCGTCCAGCGTGGGTAAAGTAAAATCCGATTTTCTCATTGTGTTGTCCTCACTTTCATAGTTTTTTCTTTCGGGGTTTTAGGGCACGCCCTAACGAGTGTTTTTGCGCTCCAGCCCTGCCGGGAGTAAAAACGCACTGCTCGCTCAGATGACGCAGGCATCGCAAGCGGATACACTGTTTGGCTCCGACAGGAGTAAAAACAGTCTGCTCGCTTAGACTGCGTAGGCGTAATTCTCGCTTACTTTAATTCATTCAAAATCGCTTCCAGTCTGCTCAGAATTTCCTCTTTCTGAAGCTGTGGAAGCTCCGCTTTCAGACCGTTCAGCATCCGAAACAAGCGGTAATCCCGCTCCGTGATGGCCGCTCTGACCTCTTTTCCAAGCCCCAGCCGCCGCAAGTATTCCGACAGCGACAGAGAACAGAACCGGGCATTTTCCAGCAGCTTCTGCTTCTCCTGCTCGGTCACACGGACATTGATCCCGTAGTTTTTGCTGCGCATTTGTTCACCCCCTTTCTTCGGTTTGTGACGGCAATGACGGTTGTGACGGGGATTTCCTTATATAGCGATCCCGGCGTCATTTGCGTCATCGCCGTCACGGCGCAGAAATTTGATGAGTCGGCTTTTTCCCGTTCGCTTGGTGCGATACTCGATGCCCAGCGGCTCCAGCACCTCATAGGCGAACTGGCCGAGATACTTTGTGACCATATTGGGCGTGACCTCCTGCTCCTTCATTTCGGTCAGCAGCTCCGTGGCCGTGCCTACCCATTCGGTGCGGCACTCCATAAAGTCCACCACCCGAAACAGAAATTTCGGCAGCTCTGCCTTGTGAATCTCCTCGCTGTTCTTGCGCTCCACCAGCTCCCAGACCAAGTCGTTAAACTGCAAGGTCAGTTCCTGATATTCCACATCCCGCCCACTGACCAGCAGCGTAGCAGCGTTTCCACTGCGCTTACGGCGCAGGATGAAGTTGGTGTCCGCAGCGCCGATGATGCCGGTGGAACCGCTGACATCGTTAAAGGGATCGTCGCTGTCTTGCAGCTTTCGCAGGTGATGCACCAGCAAAATGGCGATGTTGAAGCCGTCGGCAATGCGCTTGATGGAGGAAATGTCATCGTAATTGTTGCCGTACATTCCTGCTTTTCCGGCGCTGCCCTTGGAGTCCCGCACCTTTTGCAGCGTGTCAATGATGACCAGCTTGGTGGCGGGATGCTCGGTCAGGAAATCCGTGATCTGCTCCTCCAGCCCGCCGCCGATCAGCCCGGAGGTCACGGCAAAATACAGGTTGTCCGGGGCGCTGTCGGTGAGGTTGTAGAGTCGGTCTTTGATGCGACGCTGGGTGTCCTCAAGGCTCAGATAGAGCACATCGCATTGCAGTGTAGGCAGCCCCCAAATAGAGTTTCCCTGCGCCACTTGCAACCCCAGCCACAGCATCAGCCAGCTTTTGCCGATCTTGCTGGCACCGCTGATGACATTGACACCCTGCGAAATAAGGCCGTCTACGATGAACATCGTCTTGCTCATCGGCGTGGACAGCAAGGTCTCTGCGTCCACGGTTTTCAGTTTGTTGTCCATAGAATTCTCCTTTGTAGAATGTTAGAAGTAGATTTTGGCGGGGGCGAATGGAAACGGCCACCCACCCCCGCTCTGCTGTCCCAAAAGCCTTGGAATTCAAGGCTTTCCCGGTGCTTAATGTTCTACGCTGCGCCGCCGTCTGGCGGAGTCTGCCTTCTGCTTGTGCCGGATGGAGCGGCCGCATTCCGGGCAGTACTTCTGTCGGTTGCTGCCGGGTGCAAAGGACTTTCCACACCGTTCGCAGGTCCGTGTACGCTGCCGGTAAATATCGGCGCAGAGTACCTTGTCGGCGGGCAGAACCGCCCGCCGGAAGTACTTGCACAGCAGCGAATAGGAAATCGTCTGCACGCACACGCAGCCCTCGCCATCGTCCAACGGCAGACAGTTGCCACCGTCGTAGTTGGCGCACAGCCGCCGGATCAGCCGATTACAGCGTGCCCTTTGGGCAGGCGTCAGGCGCTTGATCTCATCCAACTTTCTTCACCTCCTTCTCCATCACATAGTTGATGACGCTGATTTTCGGGATCTTCAGCGTCGTGCCGATCTTCACGGCGTGGATGTACCCATAGTCGATCAGCTTGTAGGCCAGCTTGCGGCTGATGCCCAGCATCTCCCGAAGCTCTTTGACGGTCACAATGTCCGGGTATTCCGGAAACATCATCTGATAAAGCTCTCTGAGCTCTCCTTTCTTCATAGATTTGAACCTCCTTTGTCTGTTCTGAAACCGCATTTCTGCGGTGATTTTTACTTGCTGCCGCTCATCCGCATCGTTCCTGCCCCGGAGTCTCACCACGGCGTATCGCTTCTTTGGTGCGCTCTCGTCGCAGCAAGTTCCATATCATTCGCTTCCGCACTCGTGCGAAAGCTCATTCGTTTCACTGCTGCTCCTCTTCCCACAAAATCTTCGATTTTGCGGGAGCCCTGAATTATCGGGAAGTCGTGGCGTCACTTGCCGGAAGCATATTCTTTGGAGGCGGCGATTCAATTTTCAAGGTACACAGGGAGCCAGTCCCCTCAATAGGTAGCCAGCGAGAAAGGCATTTTATAGACCCCCTCACTAATCAACTGGGAAAAATTTTTCGATTTGTACGAAGGAATTTTGAAAAAATTCTTTGAAAGTCTCTCTACTAACCAACTGGGAAAATTTTTCGGATTTGAACGAAAAAACTTTTGAGAATTTTTCTGCGAACCCTACTACTAATCAACTGGGAACTTTTCGGGCAAATAACAAATGGGTTTTAGAAAAATTTTTTAAGTGCCCCTCCTACTAACAAATTGGGAAATTTTTTGAGATTTTGGCAAAGTAATTTGAAAAATTCTCTCAGATTTTCAAAAGGCCCTTCTACTTACTCTGAATAAGGGGTGCCTTTTGGCAGGGTGTTTTTCAAAATTCCCCGCAAAAATATTTCTCCCTTCACTTACTCTGAATAAGGGGCGCCGTTTGTGGGGGTGTTTTCGGGAACAATTTGAAATTCTCAGCAAAAAAGGTTTCTCCGCTCAAATCAGTAAACTGAGCGGGGAAACCTTTCACTTTTAATTATAAGATTTTCTTCTGAATCCCTCGTAAATCCGCAATAATCCTTGATAAATCCGCCTTGCTGTGATATACTTAAATTGTATAATTATAGCTATCGGAAACCGCCTGAAAGTGAGGATATTTTAATGGAACCGACCATCGAACGCTGGTACTCAATGAAAGAAATTTGCGAATACCTCGGCGTCAGCCGTGATACGGTGCTCGCTTGGATAGAGAAAAGAAATATGCCCGCTGCGAAAATAGGCCGCCTTTGGAAATTCAAGGTCAGCGAAGTAGACGCCTGGATGAAGTCCGGCGTGGCGGCGGATAAGTAATCTGGATTGGGTGATGAGCTATGGGCTTTATAGATTCGTATAAGCATCTCGAAAAGCTGTGTGGCGATATGCTGCAAACTCAGCACGGTGTCTCCGCTTATATAGCCGAGATGGAAAGTACCCCAAATGGTTCATATCGGGTGCAAGGCTGGGTCGAAGATCTCAAGTACCTTAAGCATTACCGCTGGGTCAGAAACTAAATTGTACACGACCCGAATAGCAGCGAAGAAAATATGTGCGACCTCAGCGACGCACAATGGATTGACAGTTTTTATGATAGGATTATGAAGCAAGGTGGTCCTCTTGCTATGTATCAAAAGGCGACAAAACCTCGGCCTGTCGCAAAGCCAAAACCGCTCCGCCAATCGCCACAGGCACAATATACATATTCCGTACAGCCGGTTTACTCAAAAAAGGAAGCGAAGAAAGCCACTGGATGGGTTGTGTTATTGATTATTACAGTGCTTGTCGGACTGTTTTTTGTGCTTAAATACCTTGTAAATTAATCAGGAGATGCACGATGGCACTGGAAAATAAATTGGGGCTGACAAGCTCCGCCGATCTTGCCCGTGAAGAAGAACGCATCAGCAAGAAAAAGGCGGTAGAACTGTTCGAAAACGGTGTGCTGGACACCCTGTCGGCGGGCAAATTCTCGACCTTGCAGTCAATTCACAAATATCTGTTTGAAGATATTTACGACTTTGCCGGAAAGCTGCGCAAGGAAGATTATCTACTTGCAATGGAGCGCAGCCCGATTAAAGATATGGAAATCAAAGTGTTACTAAAAAGCGCGCTTACAGACGAAATAAACAGCCGTGAGGTCTATATGATAGGCATCGACCACAGCTACTATTATGAGGGTTATACGACCTTTAAGACGGAAGAATTGTAATCAATAGCGAAATACACCACAATTATCAAGCGATAAAAGGAGTGTTTGAACAATGAAAGAAGATAATATCGAACAGCAACACACGGAAGAAACTCCCGAAAAGAATAGAGTTATTGCTTGGGTAAAAGAACACAAATCACAGTTACTTCTTGCCGGAGTTAGCATCACTACCGTATTCTTAACCGTTACGGGAATAAAAAATAAAGATGCTCTCACAGATTTATGGAAGTCACTGAAAATACAAATTGAAAAAGGGGCTTTATATAGTTCTAAATGGTTTGAAAAAGCAAGTCTTGAGGAACTTGAAAAAGCAAGAGAAATAGTTCAAAAAGACTTCAATAATCCAAAACTTGATTTAGATTATAGAAACGAATGTTGGAATCTTTTGAACCGTTTTGATAATGCCATAGGAAAAATCAAATGGAATGGGAAAGAATACGGATATCCCGTTCACAGTAGTAACGGTTGGCATTTGCTGAGTGATGACTAAAACATTAATTTTCAAACAAGAAGCGAGGTGCAAATATGCCCGACAAGAATTGGCAATTTGAACTTGGAGAATATATCAAGCAGGGTGAACCCGACCGAACCGAAAAAAGCGAGGCGTGGCAGACCGCCATCGGCTTGCAGGCGGTGGACGGGCTGAACACCTCTGCCTATCTGCTGGATACCGCTAAGGACCATATCGAAGGGAAAATCACCATCGATGAAGCCCAGCAGCGCATCCATAGCTATTATGAGCAGCGTACCACCCGCACCGAAATCGAGAACGAAACGAAAGAAGCGGACATTGTTTCCGCTAGAATCGCAAAACTGTTGGGGGAAAAAGCCTTCCAATTCTCGCCTGCCGAGTGGCTCTCCATTCACCGCAGACTGTTTGAAGGCGTGTTCAGTCACGCCGGGCAGATTCGTCAGTACAACATCACTAAGAAAGAGTGGGTACTGAACGGCGACACCGTAATCTATGCGGACTGGAACAGTATCAAGGATACGCTGGATTATGATTTTGCCACCGAAAAACAGTTCTCCTATGAGGGCCTGTCCGTAGATGCGGCGGTGAAGCACCTGGCGAAATTCGCTTCGGACATTTGGCAGATTCATCCCTTCGGCGAGGGAAACACCCGTGCCACCGCCGTCTTTATGATCAAATATATGAAAACTTTCGGCTTTCGTGTAAACAACAACGCCTTTGAAAAGAATTCGTGGTACTTCCGCAACGCCTTGGTCCGAGCGAACTATACGAATCTGCAAAAGGGCGTTCACGCCACCACAAAGTTCTTGGAAATGTTTTTCAGCAATCTTCTTTTGGGCACGGATTACGAGCTGAAAAACCGCTATATGCACATTGATTATGTGGAGGAAAGCCATCCCCAAAGTATCAATTTCAAAGTTCCAAAGTATCAATTTGATACTTTGGACTGCTCACTGGAAGAACTGGCGGTTTTGGAACTGGTCGCACAAAACCCGGCAATCAAGCAGCAAGAGCTAGTGAACGCAACGGGAAGGTCTATCGCAACTGTAAAGCGGATTATGAAGTCGCTGCAAGATAAAAACTATATCCGCAGAGAGAGCGGCAAGCGATACGGCAAATGGGAAGTGCTAGTTTGACCGGAAACGACCCTTGGTAAGCCTACATTAAAAACCCAGTTACAACTATAATAACAACGGGACATACAACATTTAAAAGGAGGCATTTGCAAAATGAGCGAAAGCACGGAATTGTACGAAAAAATGAATGATGAAATCAGAGCCAAGAAACCTAAAATGGCTATTTGCTCTGATTTCGACAAGACCTTATCACCCGATGATATGCAAACATTTACGCTCATTCCATCTTTTGGAATAGATAAAAGCGAGTTTTAGCAGTCCTCCAATAAACTTGCAAAAGATAATCTAATGGACACGAATTTGGCGTGGATGCACGAATTGATAAGATATTCTGAGTTCAAACGGAAGTCTCTTAAGCGTGAGTACTTCAGAAAAATCGGTGCGGATGTAGAGCTTTATAAAGGCGTCAAAACTTGGTTCAAGCGAATGAATGAATATGCCGAAAAGAAAGGAATTGAACTGGAACATTATATTATTTCTTCAGGACTTAAAGAAATAATCGAGGGAAGCGAAATCGCTCAGTACTTTAAACGAATATATGCCTCCACATATCTTTATTCCGCAGATGGCGTCGCAAAATGGCCAGCGCAAGCGATCAATTACACGAATAAGACTCAATTTATATTCCGTATTGCGAAAGGCTTTCTTGAAGAATACGATGAAAGAGTTAATGACAGCATGCCTGATGAATTGTTGAGAATTCCCTATGAAAATATAGTTTACATAGGCGATAGCGCAACCGATATTCCTTGCATGCGATTAGTAAAAAGCAAGGGCGGCTATTCTATCGGTGTTTTTGATCCCCAAAAAGATAACAGAGGAAAAGTTTACCAGTTGTTTAGTGATGGGCGTATAAACTTTTATGCGCCTGCTGATTATTCTGCAAACAGCGAAATTCCCAAATTTATGAAACAAATAATCAATGAAATATCCGCAAAAGAATCAATAAAAACAGAGCTCAGAATTCTAAAGCAACCCGCAGAAGCTTTCAAAATAAAGAAAAGCATTGAAGATATTGCAAGAGCGTATCCTGTCAAAATGTCTGCGAAAGAAAAGCGTGAATTTGAACAAATGACAAGCACTTTAGAATCATTGATTCCAGGAAATATTGATTAGCATTTTTAATGGTGCATGGCTGGAAGGTTATAAGCAAAGATTTAATTTCCCCCACACTAGAATTCATCGGGATGATAAGCTGATATAGCAAGAAGAAAGGGACATATTTATATGGCTAACGGAAACAACGCCACAATCGGCTTTGAAAAACAAATCTGGGACGCTGCCTGTGTCCTTTGGGGACATATCCCCGCAGCAGAATACCGAAAAGTGATCGTAGGACTTATTTTCCTGCGCTACATATCCAATGCGTTTGAAAAGCGTTATCAGGAGCTTGTCGCTGAGGGCGACGGCTTCGAAGATGACCGTGACGCCTACGCCGAAGATAACATTTTCTTCGTACCGGAGGATGCACGGTGGAGCAAGATTGCTTCTGCTGCTCACACCCCTGAAATTGGCACACTCATCGACAATGCAATGCGGGCTATTGAAGCAGAGAACAAAAGCCTGAAAAATGTGCTGCCTAAAAACTATGCAAGCCCAGATTTGGACAAGCGTGTTTTGGGCGATGTGGTTGACCTGTTCACCAATATGGATATGAGCGATACCAAAGAAAACAAGGATCTGCTTGGAAAAACATATCAGTATTGTATTCAGCAGTTTGCTGCATACGAAGGTGTTAAGGGCGGCGAGTTCTACACGCCGGAAAGTATCGTTAAAACGATTGTTGCAATTCTAAAGCCTTACGAAAATTGCCGTGTGTACGATCCCTGCTGTGGTTCTGGCGGTATGTTCGTTCAGTCAGCCGATTTCATAGAAGCACATCGAGGAAACCGGGGGAAGATCTCAGTCTATGGGCAAGAGTCAAACGCCGATACTTGGAAAATGGCAAAGATGAATATGGCGATCCGTGGAATTGACGCCAACTTCGGACCGTATCAGGCAGACACTTTCTTTAATGACCTCCACCCCACGCTGAAAGCAGATTTCATTATGGCAAATCCGCCGTTCAATCTCTCCAACTGGGGACAGGAAAAGCTGAAGGACGATGTGCGTTGGCAGTTTGGTACGCCCCCCGCCGGTAACGCCAACTATGCGTGGATTCAACATATGATCCACCACCTCGCCCCCCATGGCAAGATCGGTCTTGTCCTTGCTAATGGTGCGTTGTCCACTCAAACAAGCGGTGAGGGGGAAATCAGAAAGCGCATCATTCAAGCTGACCTTGTGGAGGGAATCGTGGCTCTGCCGACACAGCTTTTTTATAGTGTGACCATTCCCGTCACCCTCTGGTTTATCAGCAAGAATAAAAAGCAAAAAGGCAAGACGCTTTTTATCGACGCCCGAAAGATGGGACATATGGTCGATAAGAAACACAGAGATTTTACCGATGAGGACATTCAAAAATTAGCAGATACCTTTGAGGCTTTTCAGGAAGGGACCTTGGAAGATGTAAAGGGCTTCTGTGCTGTGGCAGACCTTCAGACGATTGAAAAGCAGGACTTTATCCTGACTCCGGGCCGATATGTGGGCATCGAAGAAGTTGAGGACGACGGCGAGCCTTTTGAGGAAAAAATGACCCGTTTGACTTCTGAACTTTCAGATATGTTCAAGAAGTCGCATGAATTGGAGGATGAAATCCGCAAGAAACTGGGGGCGATTGGGTATGAAGTATAATCGTTATAAGATCAAAGATTTGATAAGCGAAATATCTATGGGTCCCTTTGGCTCTAATATTAAAGTTGAGTGCTTTGTGGATAGTGGCATTCCTGTGTTGAATGGGAGCAACTTAATTGGCTTCGCACTAAATGACGGCTCGTTTAGGTATGTCACTGAAGAAAAGGCCAATTCTCTTGGTAAGGCCAACGCGTACCGTGGTGATGTCGTAATTACCCACAGAGGCACTCTTGGACAAATCGTTTTTATTCCTTCAGATTCAAAATTTGAAAGATATGTAATCTCTCAAAGCCAATTCAGGGTCAAATGTAATGAAAAGATAATGCCTGAATATCTGACCTATTACTTTCATACTAAAATTGGCCAGCATAAGCTTCTTTCGAACGCCTCTCAGGTCGGAGTGCCTGCATTGGCTCGTGCGTCTACAAGTTTTCAAGAATTGGAGATTGAGATACCTCCAATGATCCAGCAGCAGAAAGTCGTAAGTTTACTTGAAACCATCAGAGTCAAAATTGAACTAAACAATGCAATAAATGATAATTTAGCGGCTTAAAGCTCGACGGCGGATACATCCAGTTTGCCGGATATTAGTTTGGGTAAAAGAGCGTCACGGATTTTTTCTAGGCGGCAAATTTCCTCGTAATTATTCCGGATAGCAGCGTCTATAGGCGCAACAATAGCCTCGAATTTTACGATTTCTCTATCTGATGGGATAAAAATCGGCAGTTCGGTTAATGAGGTTCGATTGATCGAGCCAAAAACAGTTCCTTCTCCGTTAAACACATCCAACTGCTTGTGGAGGGAGAACATAGTATAAAGGACAAATGACTGCTGATTGCTCTTTGAATGTATGGCAGCAAGCCCTCGACCAATGCAACAATCTGTATAAGCGACATTCAAATCACCAACAGGCGCTCGAACACTCATTAAAGTGTCATTTGCGCAAGCCATTCGCTTTGGTTCGGTTGTATACAAACGGACAGACGGAAAACGGAATCCAAACTCAGCTCGTCCCTGAAAGAAAACCGCACCGTTGCCATCTTCGTTATAACTACTTCCATTTGGGGACTGTCCCATTGTAATGTCTGCGATGTCGCTGAGGGTACCCATATATCCCCCGGATACAGGGTTATCAATAAACATTCGTTGGTAGAGTGCTTTTGCTTGCTGCTCTAAATTATCATTTACCTACTTATCATAGCCCTTGCGAGTGGCGAGGGTGAAAACGAGGATACACCACTCCATAGTTGTTCTCAATAAAAAGGAGAGTTCAACTATGAAGCAAAAAATAGTCGCTGCTGTTGTGCAAGGTATGCTCCCATATCTGAACAACGCGCAAACCGAAAAGCTACAAGAGGTTTTGCTGCACGCCCTGTGGGATTATGACATTAGCCTTTCCGATGGCAAAGCCGAGAAGCAAGAGCAAGATCTTTTAGCTCTTTTCCTTGCCGCCAAGCGCATTGAAGGTTGTTCTGAAAAGTCGCTGAAATACTACCAGGCCACCACACAGGCAATGCTTGACGGTATCGGGAAGCCAATCAAAGAGATCGTAACAGAGGATATTCGCCAGTACCTGACGAATTACCAAAGGGAACGCCATTCCAGCCGAGTAACCATAGATAACATTCGGCGCATCCTTTCGTCGTTTTTCTCTTGGTTGGAAGATGAGGATTATATTCTTAAAAGTCCCGTTCGCCGGATACATAAAGTCAAGACAGTGTCAAACATCAAGGAAACCTACTCTGACGAAACCCTTGAGCTGATGCGGGATAGCTGTTCTGAAATGCGTGATTTGGCAATGATCGACCTGCTTGCTTCAACCGGAATGCGTGTCGGAGAAATGGTGCTTCTGAACCGTGATGATGTGGATTTTACAGAGCGGGAGTGTGTGGTGTTCGGTAAAGGAGACAAAGAGCGAATGGTCTACTTTGACGCCCGAACGAAGCTGCACCTGCAAGACTATTGGGAAAGCCGCAGCGATGATAATCCGGCACTGATCGTTTCTCTGAAAGCACCTTTCAACCGCCTATCCATAGGCGGTGTCGAAACAAGATTGCGGGAATTGGGCAGGCAGTTGGGCGTACACAAAGTGCATCCGCACAAATTCCGTCGAACGCTGGCGACGATGGCAATAGGCAAGGGTATGCCCATTGAGCAGCTTCAACAGTTGCTGGGGCACAAGCGGATTGATACGACTTTGCAATACGCAATGGTCAAGCAGAGCAATGTAAAACTGGCACACAGAAAATATATTGGATAGGATGGTGAATGAAGTGGCCGAATGGTTCGAAAAAAGGTTAGACGAGATTGCCGAATTTAATCCTCGTGAGTTACTTAAAAAAGGAAGTATATCAAAAAAGATTTCAATGGATAAATTGCAGCCATTTTGTAGAGATGTGCCCGGATTTGAATTAGAACCATATTCTGGTGGCACAAAATTTCGCAACGGAGACACTATAATGGCTCGCATCACACCGTGTCTCGAAAATGGTAAAACCGCAAAAATCAGCGTACTTGAAACTGGTGAGGTCGGATTTGGTTCCACCGAGTACATTGTGTTCAGAGCAAAAGACGGATGTGATCCTGACTTTCTTTACTACCTTGTTACCAGTCCCATAGTAAGGGAACCTGCAATCAAATCTATGGTTGGCTCATCGGGCAGGCAAAGAGTTCAGACGGATGTCCTTCAAACGCTGATGGTCAAAGTTCCAGACTTAGAAACACAGCAATCCATATCCGGAATTCTGAAATCTTTGGATGATAAAATCGCCGCAAATAGAAAGATAAATGATAATTTAGCGGCTTAAAGCTCTATGGCGGAGACATCCAACTCGCCGGACATTAGCTTGGGCAAAAGTGAGTCTCGCAGTGCTGCCAAACGCTCATTTTCAAGAAGATTATTCTCAATTTGAGGGATGACAGCCCACGCAAAATCAGAAAATGTTTGAATTACATCGTTGTTTGCAAGGGGTATTTCAAACGCTGCGATCATCTTTGTGGTTAAACTTCCTCGAATACTACTTGAATCTGAGATTGCGCGAAGTTCCTCATACCGGTTTGCCAAATTCCAAAACAGATAGGGTAAGATGTTTCTATCGGCGTGAATGACGATTACAGACTGATTGACATAGGTGTCAATCAAAAGCATGGATGTCTGTCCCCTCGTAAAACCCTGACCAGCAGATGCCATGACAATATCGTGTTTTGAAGCGAGTTTGGTAGATGAATTGTCGATGCCGGTTTGTGTAATGCTTTTTTCAGTTGAGATCACAAAACGATTTCGGGTCTCACCAGATGAAAACCAGCCAAATGTGCCACCCCAATACGCTGCATTTGAGGTTGTCGGAGTTCCGCCGCTATAAATGCGCTCGGCATAGTTGCCGATGGTGGTCATTTCGCATTCAACGTCCTTGAATAGTGATGTGTAGTAAGCGTTGACCATCTCATATAAATTATCATTTAGCATTTAAGAAGGAAGTGAGATTAGTATTATGTTTAAAACCGAAGTGTTTGACAACAAATCCGCTTTAATAGCAAGGCTTACAGAGTTAGCCGAGAGCGGCAACTGGGTTTTTCGTGGATATTCAAAACAAGACCAGTTGCAACCAAATATTATACGGCGAAATTTAGTTGATCAAGAGAGAGATCTACTTTTTGAATTCGAACGCAGTGCAAATCAGTATCTTAATACAAGTAACCCTGTCGATTTTATGTCATACGCACAACACTATGGACTGGCAACGCGGCTACTTGATTTTACATATAACCCATTTATTGCACTGTTTTTTGCGCTATTCACTCCTAAAGGCAATAAATATATGGTCGAAGAAAACTCTCTATATTACTATATTCGCTATTGTAACATAGAAGATAGTATCCTGATCCGCCATGTTCCTATTTTTAATCGTGGTGACTTTTTTGAAATCAATTCGATGGCTAAACGCAGCATAGAACTAATTGAAACCGTCGATATGATGTTTAATGAAAAGCACGATTTTGGAACCTCAAATTATTTAAGTAAAGATATAGCAACTGACCAATTTTTCAGGATTATAGCTTCTAAAACTCTGATGACTGACCCTGATGAATACGTTCGTGTCAATGCCTCAAAAATCAATAGAAATTCACTGTTTTTTATCGACCCCAATCAATCAAATCAGCGGATAGTTATGCAACAAGGCCTATTCCTTTTTCCATATATACTCGAAAAAGAGAAACACATAGATTTGCTTGATAATAATACTGGGATTATTAAGATCTCCAAGGATATAAGGGATGAGCTACAAGCCTATTTAGACACCATCGGAATCAATTCATATCGCCTAATGCCAGACCTGTCAAGCGTTTGCGAAGCTGTGGAAAGAAAAGTTAGAGATAACCGAACAAAGTGCCGTTCACTTTTCAAAAAGTAATCGTAGAGAACTCACATAAGTCTGTAAAAAAGGAGCAATCAACCATGCCGGGATATAACACAGAAGCGGATTATGAAAACGCTATAATCGAGCTTTTCAGAAACGATTTGGGCTATGAGTATGTCTACGGTCCGGATGTGGAACGAGACTTTAAGAGCCCGCTCTATGATTCGGTATTGGAGGAGTCCTTGTATCGTCTGAACAAGGGCTTACCTGCTGACGCCATTAACGATGCACTATTCAAACTGCGCAACTTTGAAAATGGCGAGCTTGTACAGAAGAACGCCGAATTTATGGAGTACCTGCAAAGCGGCATTCCGGTCCGCTACTTAGAAAAAGGCGAGGAGCGTTCCGGCATTGTGTATCTCGCTGACTATTCCCATCCCGAAAACAACTCCTTTATTGTTGCCAATCAATGGACCTTCATTGAGAACAGCAACAAGCGTCCGGATATTATTCTCTTTCTTAACGGCTTGCCTGTTGTTCTTGTTGAACTAAAATCCCCCTCCCGTGAGGAAACAGACGCTTCTGAGGCCTATCGGCAGCTTCGGAACTATATGCAGGAAATTCCGTCGATGTTCATTTACAACGCCATCTGTGTGATGAGCGATCAATCTACTTCCAAGGCAGGAACGATCACCTCAGGTGAAGATCGTTTTATGGAGTGGAAAACGAAAGATGGCAGTTATGAAAATACCCAATATGCACAGTTTGACACCTTCTTTGAAGGATTGTTCCAAAAAGATCGTCTGCTGGATATAATCAAAAACTTTATCTGCTTCTCCAACGAGGGAATCAAGAGCTTCAAAATTCTTGCCGGATACCATCAGTATTTTGCAGTAAGAAAAGCAATCGAATCTACAAAGCACGCAACTGTAACGGACGGCAAGGGCGGTGTTTTCTGGCACACACAAGGCAGCGGAAAATCGTTGTCTATGGTCTTTTATGCTCATCTGCTGCAAGATGCCTTGGACAGCCCCACGATCGTCGTGCTTACTGACCGCAACGATCTTGATGATCAGCTTTACAGCCAGTTTGCCAAGTGTAAGAAGTTTTTGCGGCAAGAGCCTATCCACGCTGAAAGCAGAGAGCGTTTGAAGTCGCTGCTTGCCGGCAGACAGGCAAACGGGATTATCTTTACCACAATGCAGAAGTTTGAGGAATCCCACGAGCCACTTTCTGAGCGCCGCAATATCGTCGTGATGGCAGATGAGGCCCACCGTGGGCAGTACGGGCTTGCGGAGAGAATCAAAATCACAACTAACGAGGATGGCGAAGAAGTCGCCAAACGTGTTGTTGGCACGGCTCGCATTATCCGCAACAGCTTGCCCAATGCTACATACATCGGCTTTACCGGTACGCCGATTTCTTCCAAAGATCGCAGTACCCGCGAAGTGTTTGGCGATTATATCGACATCTACGATATGACGCAGGCTGTCGAGGATGGTGCAACACGCCCGGTCTACTATGAAAGCCGTGTTATCAAACTGCATTTGGATGAAGCCACCTTGCGCCTCATTGATGCAGAATATGATATTATGGCCAATAACGCCGATCCGCAGGTTATCGAGCAGAGCAAAAAACAACTTGGCCAGATGGAGGCTGTCCTGGGCAACGACCAGACGATCAATTCGTTAGTCTGCGACATTCTTGACCACTACGAAAATAACCGTGCGAACCTGCTCACGGGTAAAGCGATGATTGTTGCATATTCTCGCGCCATCGCTATGAAGATATACAACCGCATTCTCGAACTGCGTCCGGCGTGGACGGAAAAAGTCGCCGTTGTAATGACCGAGAGCAACAAAGACCCGGAAGAATGGTGCAAAATCATCGGAAACAAACACCACAAAGACGAACTGGCACAGAAATTCAAGGATAATGACAGCCCCCTGAAAATTGCTATTGTCGTAGATATGTGGCTGACGGGCTTTGATGTGCCATCCCTTGCAACAATGTATGTCTACAAACCGATGCAAGGCTACAACCTGATGCAGGCCATTGCCCGTGTCAATCGAGTCTTCCGTGATAAGGAAGGCGGTCTTGTCGTCGACTATGTAGGTATCGCTTCCGCCTTGAAGCAGGCAATGAACGACTATACGGTACGGGATAAAAAGAACTATGGCGATACCGATGTCGCAAAGGTTGCATATCCCAAGTTCCTCGAAAAGCTCTCTATATGCCAAGATCTGTTCCATCACTACGACTACTCAAAGTTTATGTCCGGCACGGATCTTGAGCGGGCAAAAACAATCAGCGGCGCTGTGAACTTCATAATGGGTCGGGAGTTGGAGAAGGAACAGGATACTTTCCTCAAGGAGGCACTGATGCTTCACCAAGCACTGTCTCTCTGTTCTTCCTTGGTAGATGAGCCGATGCGGTTCGAAGCAGCCTTCTTCGAGTCTGTCCGTGTCCTTGTCATTCGGCTGACTAATCAGGGCGGTGGGCAAAAGATTTCTCTCCCGGAGATGAATGCCCGGATCAATGAGCTTTTGAAGCAGAGCATCAAGAGTGACGGCGTCATCAATCTGTTTTCTGATGTTAACTCCGAATTTTCTCTGTTTGATCCGAAGTTCCTTGAAGAAATCTCCAAGATGAAGGAAAAGAATCTCGCCGTAGAATTGCTGAAAAAATTGATCGCCGAGCAGGTTCAGATTTACCGCAGGACAAATGTGGTCAAATCCGAAAAATTCAGCGAGATTATGCAGCGGGCGATGAACGCCTATCTGAACGGTATGCTGACAAATGAGCAGGTCATTGATGAGATGATGAAGCTTGCCAAGCAGATCGCCGCTGCGCACAACGAAGGCAAAGAACTTGGCCTCACGGCGGATGAGTTAGCATTCTACGATGCGCTGACAAAGCCACAGGCAATCAAAGATTTTTATGAAAATGATGAATTGATCGCCATTACCAAGGAACTTGCTGAAACCCTTCGCAAGAACCGCACGATTGACTGGAACAGGCGTGAACAGGCAAGGGCAAGAATGCGCATGCTGATTAAACGCCTTTTGAAAAAACATAAGTATCCGCCCGAAGGGATGGACGATGCTGTTCAAACTGTTATGACGCAGTGCGAGCTTTGGACGGATAATATGGAGGAGTGAGTATGGACACACAGAAGCTTTCTATAGCAATTCAGGCGTTTATAAAAAAGCAATCCACCAATGCCGCATATTACGAAGAAAACTGGAATGAACGGAAAGAACGAAAAGCATATTACCAATCCTTCACCAAAGATAAGCTCTTGGCAATGACCGAAGAAGATTTCCTTGAGTATATCAGCAGGCTTTGGGCAGTTCTGATGTGGGGAAACAAAAAATATGTTGTCGATAAGCTGATTGAAGATAATGGCTTTTCTACGCTTAAAAAGCAGTTAGCCGACCTGTTGTACGGATCTGCCTCTGTAGAGAAGCGGTGGGATATTTTTCTGAAATCTGTAAAAGGTATGGGACCTGCTACAATCAGTGAACTGCTTTCCTATATGAATCCGCAGGAGTACATCGTATTCAACAAGACAACCATTCTTTGTTACGGTTACTTGGGGATTCCGTATATGCCCAAGTACAACTACCAATACACCGGAAAGAAATATACTGAAGTGTGTGCGGTTGCAAAGGAAATTGCATCCAGTCTGAAAAAAGCAGGCGCTGCTGATTCGGACTTGCTGGCTGTTGACTATTTCCTGTGGGATGAAATTCTCCCTCTCGCAGAAAAGGATGTCCCCACCACAGATGCAATTTCTATTTCTCAGGAGCCCGTTTCTGCCAGAGATTCAAGATCGCTTCACGATGAAATCAAAGACAAGCTGGTGGACATAGGAAAGCTGCTTGGCTTTGACAGCCGCTCTGAAGTAAAGATTGCAACAGGCGCAGTTGTAGATGCTGTCTGGGAAGCTAAAATCGGCAATATGGGAAAAGCGATTTATGTTTTTGAGGTGCAGTCCAAAGGTTCTATCGATAGCCTTATTCTAAATTTGAAAAAGGCACAGAGCAATGCAGCGGTTCAAGCTGTTGTCGCTGTTGCAGACGAAGAACAGCTTGCGAAGATCATTCAGGAAAGTGCTGGTGTGATTGACGAGAAATCTCTGCGAACTTGGGATTCTGAGGATGTTTTGGCAGTTTATGATGCGCTGGTGCGGGCACACGAATCAATTAACAAACTGGCGCTTGTGCCGGAAAGCTTCTGACCTCTTGCTCTGGTAAAGTTCGGAACAATATCAGATTTAGTTTGACATAGTTCCGATAGAACAATGACATTGTTCCGGAAATTTTTGATATTGTTCCGAACATTGTTCTTTTTCATTCGGTCAGAGCTGTATATAAAACAAGCGGAGGCCATAGGCCCCCGCTTGCTCGTTACCCATATACAATTTCCTGCATCACGGCCTCGTTTGCCCGATGTCGGATGCCGTTCATCTTCCGCACCCACGCCTGCGGGTCATTGGCCTTTACCTCCTCCGTCACACCCTCGGCATCTGCGTATTGTTCTACCAGCCGAAGAAAGAGTTCCTGCGCCTGCTCCTCGATGTCTGCAAGGTGCCCGTCCAGCGTCCCGGCGGTCAGCAGGTTATAATACAGCACCCGGTGATGTTCCTTCAGATAGGCTCGCCGCCGCTGGCCGTAAACACCGATGGGGCGTTCTTCTTCGGGCGGTAAGCAAACATCTGGCAGGCAATAGTCGCCCTGCCTTGTGTAAGTGCCACCCAACTGCTCAAATAGCGATTCCATATGTGATCCTCCCATTCAAAAATTCCCCGGCAGGTCTGCAATGCAAAATGCACCCGCCTTTCGGTTACAGTCTACCAAAACCGAAAGGCAGGTGCGAGTGTGCGAATTTCTGAATCGCACATTATTTCTTCATCTTCCTGCTGAATTCGTTCAGCGTCTGGATATGCCAAAGGCTTTTACGGGTAATGGAGCGAAATGTAAGGGAGCAGAAGAAGTCAACGAGAAAGATCTTTGGAATGCAGAACTTCAGCCCCTTCTGGAAGGCTTTCAGCGACCCGCGGCTGCACCAGTTGTGGACGGTGGTCAGGGTGTAGCCGGTCAGGGTTACCACATCCTTTACCGTGACCACATCCGGGTATTTGCGCAGCAGCTTTTCATAGTAGCCGTGCATCTGCCGCAGCGTGTCCTCCGGCAGCTCCTTGGAGAGCCTCGCCACATAGTGGGTGCCGTACCAGCCCTTCGGCGCAGAGTAGAGTTCGGGGAAAATCGCCCGTTCCTCCAAATATGCTTTCACATCCTCTTTTCGGATTTTATAGCACCGGGTTTTCTTACCCGACCACTCGCAGGGCACCTTGCCGCTTTTGAGCAGGTGCAGCGCCGTGGACTTGCTGATATGGCAGATGCGGAAGAATTGCTCCTTGTTCATCACCTCGGGAACGCTGTCCCAGTTGACGGGGAATACATCCATTTGTAACACCTCAAAAAAAGATTTTCGTCGGTTGGAAGTTCTATCCTGCGGTGTATGGCCGTCTCCCAATTTTTCTCTCCTATCTTCCCGCATTTCTCTCCAAAATCGGGAAAAATGCCGATTTGAACCCACTTTCAAAAAAGCCTGTCCCGCAAGGCTTTCCGAGCGAAAAAGCCTGATTTCAAGCGGCTTTCGGCGGTTACGGGGCTTACAGAAACGACCCCAAAACGGGCACCCCCGTCACAGTTGCATAAAAGACTCGAAATCAGTTGTACCTCACGGTACCGTGGGTTCGAATCCCTAACTCTCCGCCAAAAACCCAGTCATATCAAGGCTTTTGCCC
>ERZ791919.1373-NODE-1373-length-21199-cov-3.756101_pt1 | contig 21199 bp, 19 predicted proteins | sample MGYA00510137_ERZ791919 | MGnify/ENA primary metagenome ERZ791919 (study PRJEB30046, sample SAMN00792059) | human gut metagenome | study: EMG produced TPA metagenomics assembly of the A metagenome-wide association study of gut microbiota in type 2...
TGTCATAAAGAAACGGAGCGAAGTCTTCGGCTTCGTCTGCAAAGTCAAGATATTCGCCGTAACGCCCTGCAAGCGCAAAAAGTTCGGCTGCGGTAACCTGCCTTCTAAGGAAGATTGTCCCATCCGGTCGGATACCGGTGACGCGTGCTGCCGACGGTTTCTGGGCGGTATTCTCGTATTGGCAGACCGTTTCGAGCCATTCCTGCAACTTTGCGGATTTCACAGGTTGTTTATCCCACGCAGGAGGTTCGGTTCGTCCCGCCTGCATGTTTTCACGCTTTGCATCCGTGACGGCTGGCTTCCATTTGTCTCCGTTCGGCAAAGGCTTCCGGTCAACGCTGACGAACCCGAGCCGGTGCCCTTTCACGACCGTTCCGTTCGCAACCTTGTCGGCAAGGTCGGAGATGGAACCGTTGAACCCGATGGCATCGGCGCACGTTTCAAGTGAGGTGAAGACCGTATCTAAGTCTTCGCAATAGACCGCTCGCTTGAAGTGCGAGTTGGGTGGTTTCGGCTCGTCTGCATAGTAGAAGTGGTAGCCGAGTAGGGCGGAACCTGAAATCAGAGTGGTGCGCATGTTGCCACGGTTATTGGTTTTCCCGGAGTCCAGCCATTTTAAAGCGGCAATGGCCGATTCAAACTGAACCCCGGTTTCCAAACAGATAACCGGGCGCTTTTTGGAGGAACCTTTTCCACCGTTGCCGGATTTGAAAAACGAATCGTCCGGCTTCGGCTCGTCTGCGCGGTAGAAGTGGTAGCCACCGGCGCTGTAGCCGTAGGTCAGGGCACTGTTGAGACTACCCGAGCTTACTCCATATCGCTCCATGGCTTCCTTCATGCTCTCGAACCGCTCTTCTGTTTCCAAGCAGATGACGGGAGTACCCGGTTTTGACACGTAACCTACCTTCTTTCGAGTCCTAGCCGATGTTCTGGGTATCCTTTGCTGGCGCGTCCCTTTGGGGGGCATCGGCGAGCAGTGCATCCTTGCCGGAAGCCATATCGTGGGTCTCGACGGAAATGTCGTATCCGCAAGGCTCCATACCGTGTCGGATGGCATCGACCGCCTTCTCGCCACTACCGGGTCTACTGATATAGGTGAAGGACTCCCCATCCGCCTGCTTGGCAAAACCCACACCCGCACCTTCCCTGCCGAACAGGGAGCCTATCTCTTGGAAGCCTTCTGCATAAACGTTGATGCCGTTCTTGGCGAGCAGGGTGGACGCAGTTTTCCCATTCTCATCCCCGAGGGCATCAATAAGCTCCTCGGCTGTACGAAGAATCCGAATGCCGTCACGGGAAACGTAGAAGGCGCAATCGTCGTAGCTGCCATCCTTATCGACGGTCTCGATGGCGGTCACGATATCGCGGGCAAGGTCATATTTTTGACTGGCAAGCGCTTCGACAACCATATCGCTGTTTGTATAGAGGTAGCTGTGCAGGCCGTTGAGAGCATCGAAGTTATCGGGAAAGTCGTATATGCCGAGAATATCGTATGCTTTCGCCGCTGTGCATTTGGAACTCATTTATCCTTCTCCTTTCAGGTGCTATTTGATGTTCTGGGTATCTTTCACGGGCGCATCCTTGGTTTCCGTCTGGGTGTCGATTTCCTTCCGTGCAGAAGCCATTTCATGTGCTTCCTCGCCGCATCCATATTCCTCATCGCCAAGGGTGCAATCATCGAAGAAGTCCTTTGGCAAGTTCGCACCCATGACCATGTTCATCATGTTCAAGGCGGAGCCGGAGTTGGGGCACTGTATCCATGGGTAATCGTCCTTCTGTACGCGCCCGCGCAGTAAAAGCTCGCCGAGGGCTTGCTGCCATGGGGTGATATCGACTTTCCTGTTGTACAGCCGGAAATCGGTTATGGTCTTGCTGCCAAAGCAGGAAATCATGTCCGCGATATCGGAAAGCGGCACCTCGTCAAGGTCGATGGACTCGCAGGCCACCTTCCAAGCGCCGGTGGCATGTCCGGTCTCCGGGTCGCGGACTGGAAATGCGGTAGCCAGACTGACGATGGCACCAAAAAGTCCATTGGTTTTTTTCCTCTTTGAGAAAGCGAAGTTGTCTTGAATCTCCGTAAAGTTGTTGTCGAGATATTCATCTTCCAAACGGCTCCAATCGCCGAACCATTTGGGGTTCGATATGTTGTTAAACATCTATTCCATCTCCTTGTTCTGATTGATTTTCGGGGTGCCATCGAGTCCCGCCCGCTCCGCAAGCGCTTCCTTGCCGGATGCCATGTCACGGGATTCGGACTTGACACCGGTTTCGGTAACTTGTGTCTTCTCGGGTTCTGCCTGTGCCAGCAGATGCTCCTTCATGGATTCCAGAGCCGGAAACGGGGTGCCGTCCTTAGCTTCCGCGAGCAGATAGCGCATCTGCTGGGAGGTAAGGGCTGGGGTGTGCATAAGGATTGTGGAGACCTTTGCCATAGTGGCATCGGAAAACTCTGCCGCCGTTGCATCGAAGACGGCCATGAGCTGTTGCGCGTTCATCCCTGCGCATACCTGCATGGTCATCATGAGAAGCGGCGCGTTATATCCGCACCGGTTCACGGCATAGGCACAGGCGCTCATCTGCTCTACGGAAAGGGAAGCCGGGAACAGCCCTGCAAAGTCCGCATCGCTCAGGTCTGCAACCGGGGTCTGCCCGCGCATGGCGGTAAGAAGCGCGATTTGCTGCTCCGGTCTGTATTCCGGGTTCATGATACGCGCCACCTGCGCTTCGGTCAGCGAGTGCTCACCGGTATAGGGGTCATGACGTGCGTTTTCCATGGCGGCGGCGATGACCTCCATGCTCTCAGGGGTAAACGCGGGCTTCGCGATGGCGCGGACGGTCTCATAGGGGATATGGCCTTGCAGAAGGAGGTTGTTGATGGTGAGCAGCTGGGAACGAGAGAGACGTTCCACAGGCAAATCGCTCCCCCCGTGCGCCACGACCAGATAGGCGGCTTCCATGCGCCGTGCGTCCATCTGCGGGTCTAGGAAGCGTGCGAAGTCTCCGCCCCTGATAGCGATTTTCGCGATGGCCGTCATCTGGGCTGCGGTGTACTTGGGGGTCGCGAGCGCATCCAGCACGTCTTCTCCCACCGCCGGATTCAGCGCGGCGGCGATGATGGCATTGGCCTGAAAGCCGTTGTACTCGTGTTCAGCAAGGCGCAGCGCGTCGGCTTCGGTTAGGCCACGGTCGATGGCCTGTTCGTACTGAACGAGCTGTTTGTCGGTAACGGTTTCCGGGTCGAATGTTTTTCCGTCAGGTGTCATAGGTGTCCTCCTTTCTGCTCATGAAACGGCTTTGTCACAGGGAGCCATCTGCCTTTTCCGCGCGCGTCGGGGCATCCTTCGTTTCCGACTGGCTATCGAGTTCGGTGCGAGCAGCCTTCGCGTCGCGGGCTTCGGATGTGAGAGATGCGGCAGTCGCTTCCGGCTCGGCGGATGTAGACTTCTCGGCTGCACGCATGGCTTCGGCGGGGGAAGCCCCGTCCATCAGCGCGAGGTCTACCGAACGCAGCTGCGCAAGGTCAAGCTCCGTCACGGGGAGGTCTTTGCCGCCGTGGAACAGCACGGAAACAGCCGCCTTAAGTGTCTGCTCGTCCATATTGCGAAAATCGAGGGGGTTCTTGCCGACAGAAGCGATATCCAGAAGACCGCGCATCTTACCGGACGAAAGGGTCTTGTCGGCTATTGTCTCAAGCGTCTCGGGCGAGACGTGCGGGCTGCGGGCGGCTTCCATGAGGATATCCGCCTGCCTGTGAGAGAAATCATGCTTAGCAATCTGCGTAGCGATGGGAAGCGGCACATGGCTCTCCATCGCTTCCGCGTAACGGGGGTAGTCTACGTTTTCAGGCACCGTTACAACGCTTTCCGGCACCGCTTCATAGGAGACGATATTTCCGTCGATGCAATAGCCGAGGTCGATGGGGAGATAGGTGCCAGCTTCCTTGGTCTCGGAGGAAAGCTCGCTCTCCTTAACGAGTCCCATGATGCGGTACACGTCCTCGGGGGTCGCACCGGAATCGAGAAGTTCGTGGAGGGTGTTCTCGATAGCACCGGAAACATCCTCCATCTCCGGGTCGGACGTGCGCTCACCGAGCGCGAAGCAGGGGCGGGCGAAGTTGGTGTTCAGGGTATCGACGGTATAGACCCTGAGCGCATACTCCCCCGGAGCGTACCAATAGTCCTCATCGTTGGAGTAGGTGAGCAGGAGGGAGAGGTCAACGGGAATCTGCTCCCGCCCAATCCAGAAGTCGTTATCTGGCATGGCAATCATCCTTTCTGTGTTTCTAGTTGTACGGTTTGCTGGCTTTCTGTGGTTCTATCTAACGGGAGAGGTCGGGCTTTGCGACCAGATGCTCGCGGGAAGGTGCGGCAGATGCGCCTGCAAGCTGTTTGGAAGCTGCCATCATGTCCTTGGCTTCCCCGGAGAGGGAGATGCCGCCACCGCCCTTTCCTCCGATGCCCGCACCCTTTGTCACGACGGTCTGAACGACCTCTTTTGCGGCCTGCTTGGCGGTATTCACAAGACCGCTTCCCATGCTGTCACCGAAATCTTCTGCCATGTTCATTTCTCCTTTCTTGCCAAAAACGCCTAAAGGGCGTTGTCGTTGCTGTCTCTCGACTCATTCAGTTTCCGAATCACATCGAGGGCGGCTTTCCTGTTCTCCGGGAGAGCGAAGCGCGATAGGGCGGCTTCTTTCGCTTCCCCCGAAAGGGAATAGCCGCCATCGTCCGCACCGGGCAGGATGCCGAAGACCTCCTTGCAGGTCTCCTTGAGGAAAGCATTCACCTTCGCAAGGTCATCGCCCTCAAGCCAGTCGGTCGCGGCTTGTGTACTGAGTGGATAAGCGAATCCATGCGCTTCAAGGCCATCGAGGTCGGCACCGACCATTCCGTTCCAAGGGTAGCCGAGTAAGGTATTCATGTAGAAACTGGCTACGAACTGCCCGTTATCCTCGGTATCGTAGAACTCGACCATCGTGTCACCGCAGGGGGGATTTTCATTCTCGCTTTTTGGTAAGCCGCCATCCGCGCGGGGTTCACCGGGATAGACGAGATGCACGCGCCACCTGCCGGTAGTGAACTCGCGTGGGCAGGAATAGTTAAAGTTCTTCGTCTTCTTACGCTTCATGCTAAATGGCATCTCCGTTGTTCTCGATGGAATCGAAACATTCCCGAATCATCTCCGCAACGGATTTCCGGTTCTCGTTCAATTCATTGCGGGAGGTGGCAGCATCCCTTGCTTCCCCTGTGAGGGAGTAGCCGTCCTCACCCTTTTCGTCACCGGGAAGGGAACCGCAGAACTCCATGCAGCTTTTCTTGAGAAAGTCGTTCACCTTTGCAAGGTCATCGCCTTCAACCGTCCAAGCGGGGATACCGCCATCAAGGGAGAACGGGTTCCCGTTCTTGAGCATCGTGTCGAGGGAGACGGCAATGGAATTGTCCTCAAGCAGGTCGGTCATGTAGTAGCGAGAGACGAACTGCCCGCCCGGGAAGCGTGCGGCATCCTGCGAGGTGTCGTAGAACTCCACAAGGGGGTAGGACGCGCGATGGGCGGCGGCAAGTGCGCCAGAGTAAGCATTTAGCTCATAGGTCAGGCAACCATCGAGACCGTAACGCTCTCCGGGGTAGATAAGATGCACACGCCATTTGCCGGTGGTGAAATCGTGAGGGAGCGCCCCTTCCTCTTTCTCGTATTCCTCAGAAGGGCATCCGAAGGACTGCTCCATGTAACGGGGGGGCGGTGCAGAGTTCCGGGCTGTTATAGAGGTCGTGGACGAACTGCTTCTCATCGCCAAGCTCATAGTGCTTTCCCATGGCGGTAAGCCCTTCGAGGGGCAGATAATCTTCGTAATCGAGCTGTCCCCAAAGGCGTTCGCCCTCATCGGTGAGCTGACGCATCTCGACGGATACGCGCCCGTCATGGTGGGCACCGGCAAGGTAAAGCGTGCCGTTTTCGTCCCAGACCTTCTGAATCTCGCAGTCGGCGAAAACGTTGCCCCGACCGAAACGGGACGGAGAGCAATCGGTGGCGGCATCGAAGTCCTTGTAGACGGTGATAACGGGGATTGTGTCATCCCAACGTTCTACGCTGCCAGCCACAAAAATGTGGTTGCCGCCGTAAGGGTTGATGAAATCCGACATGTCTGACTTCTTCCCATCGAAGAAGGCGGTAAGCGCCCGCATCTCCTCCTCGTAATCGAAGTCGCGCAGCTTCATCGCGTGTTGGAAAACCTCATCGTCGGTGAAGCTCTCGCGCACCTCATCCTCGGTCAGACCTTTACGTTCCATAAGGTCGTTTACCGCCCATTCCGCGCCTTCGTCTCCGTAGTAGGAATCTTCGTCGAAGACGATACGCTCTTTCGGTTTCGGTTCCATAGAGTCTCCTTTCAGCAGAAAACGGGCGGAGCCTTGCCCTCACCCGTTTCCATGCACATTTCTAACGGTTGTCGGTGTCTACAGGCGGCTGTGCATCTCTATCGTCCTTTTCCGGGGCATCCTTTTCCGGGGCGTTACCATCAAGCCCATCCCTGCCGTTTTCCATATCGTGCGCTTCGCTGTCAACGGAAACCGCTTCCGGGTCGATATCGCACTCAGAAAGCTCGGTCTTCCACTGCTCGGCGAACACCGCGTCGTATCCCTTTTCGTTCACGGCGCGTACCGTATCCACACTCAGGACATAAGGATTTGCGCGACCTGCGATATCGTCGATATCCTGTCCAAAGTCGGTCGCGACTTCGGCGAAGTCCTCCCCGTACCGCTCCTCGAACGCGGCGCTTACGGCACCCATGATGGTATCCTTCGCGTCATCGGTCGGTGCATAATCCTCATCATAGGAGAGGTCGTTTAAGATTTCGTCTGCAAGGCTTTCCCGGATGGCATAGACCCCCATATCCCTTAGCTGGTCGAGGGTGCCGTAACGGGAGATATCCTCACGATGGTCGTAGAGGTCGGACTTGAAGCACTCGTACTGCGCCATCTGAACCATCTTGTAGATATCGCCCTTGCAGCCTTCGAGAAGGCCGTCGAACTCGGCTTGTTCCAACCACTCCGTGTGGTCTGGAAGCCACGAGAGAAGGGCATGATAGTTGTCATCGACCTTATAATCGGCAGTTTCACTGAACGCGTCGGTGAGGTCACCGTCGAAATCAAAATCCTCCACCTCGTCGCGCAAGTCCCCGAGGTCAAGGTCTCCTTGAAGCTGCTCGATAGTAACGAAACCCTTCGGCAGCTTCGGGTGGTCATAGGCGTACCGCGCGGCACGCTCGGATGCGGCCTTCTCGACCAGAGTGTTTACCTCGTCCTCATGCTTTGTCAGGGTTTTCGATATCTCTTCGATTTCCCAGCCGGAGAGGTACAGCTCGTCCTGCATCCACAAATTCGTCTCCTTGCAGGAGTCGTAAGCACGGAGGGCGGCAGATGGCTTTACCCCCTGTGCGTAGAGCTTGTCCACGAACTCGTCAGTGGAGTATTTTCGCAAGGTGAGGGCATCGTCTGCGAGTGCGGAGAAGACCTGCGTGACAGTCGGCTCCCCAAAAGCCCTCGGGTCAGATACGAAGGTGGTGGAGAAGTCCTTTCCGCCTTTGGAGAGGGTGAGCGAGTATTTCACGTAGTAGTCTGGGGCAACGGTGTCCCTTTCCCGGTTCGTAATCTCCATCTGGAAGCCGGACAGAAACTTAGCCACTGCTTCCGTAGTGTCGTATGCCATAGCGCGTTCCTTTCCATCGGAAGCCGATGCTTGGCTCCCAATAATAACTTATTAAGGGGAAGGGGCGCACCGGTTTCGGCACGCCCCTTCGGTGAGCGGTAGCAGGTTTTCGGTAAGCGTCTACGCGCCGAGGATTTCCTTCGCCCAAGAGCCGGACTTTACAAGCCCCATCATGGTCGTGATGAGAACGGCGATAGTCTTGATGATGACACCGAACGAGTCGAATGTTTCTACGCCCTGTGCGAGACCAAGCATCTCAGCCTTTCCAAGTCCGCCGGAAACCGCGAGGGCGGTCACAAGATGCGGGTAGAGGTAGAGGATGAGAACCATGACCACGCCTGCGAGGGCTGCTGCCGCAAAGTTCTTGAGGTAACCGATTCCGATTTGCTTCGTCTCCTCGAAGCCGAGAAGGGAAATGGGAATCGGAGAGAAGGCGGCATAGACATAGAGCTGAACGGAACGCCCGAGGGCAACGACCATCGAAACGGCATAGAAAACGAGTCCGACCGCCCATGAAATGAGTCCGAAAATCGAAAGGAGGAAGCATCCGCCGAGCGTAGCGTCGGCTGCATCATCCTTGGTCATCTCGATTCCGGGTTCATACCAGTTTTTCGATTGCAGCTTGTCCGACACGTTACCAACGAGGTCGTTGAAGATGCCGTAGATGGCGGAAACGAGGTCGAGGGCGTTGTCGATGAAGTAGCTGAGGATGCAGTAGGTCACCACGAGGAACACGATATCCTTCACGGCAGGAAGGGTGCTCGTCGCGTCGATGCGCTGGCTAATCTTGATGAGCTGCATCAGCATGAAGAGACCCAGGATGGCATGGGCAACGGGGATGACCCCGGCCTGATAAAAGTCCTTTATCACGCCATACGGCTCGGTTGTTCCGAAAAGCTCGTTGAACGGCCCGGAAATGAACCTCGCATCAAGCGTCTGGTTGATGACACCGAAATAGGTGTTGAAGAGCGTGGCAGCGATTTGGAGAAGCCACGTTTTAATCATGTTGGGGATATCAAGGAAGTCCCCGATGACACCCGCGTAGGCCGGATGGGGAATGAGGAGCACGAGTGCGCAGGCGGCGAAGAGCGCGAACGTGCCCATAAGACAAGCCTTTCTCCTGCGCAGGGGAACCGTCTTCGTCTCCTCCCGCTGTGCGGCTTGTAAAGTCAGTTGTTCATTCATAGAGATTCCTTTCTGCCTGCATGGCGAAGCTGCCCTAGCCCTCGAAGGAGAACTCGCCCGTGGACTGCTCGTAAACGCAGGTGACGGAAACAGAGTTCGAGTCGTTGAGCTTGAAGTCCGTGGTGATGACCCCGTTCTCATAGTCGAGGTTCACGACTTTCTGCCATGTAGCTTCGGTGACAGAAGGGTAATGGACGGCGCACCACTTGGAGAGGGCGGTGGTGACGGCCTTCTCATCCCCGCCGAAGAGTTTCGTGACCTCGCTGTTCATGCCCTTCACGGTAATGTTTGCCACCGCTTCGGCACGCTCGTATGCGGTGTTTTTCTGAGCGAACATCGTAGAGCTTGTAAGGGTGGAGATGGTGTTCTCACCGGGGGTCTTAGAATCGGAGTTCACCGCAGCGCCACTGCCGTCCGTGTAGGTCACGATATGGGTGCCGGTATCGGTCTCGAAGACGATGGTGTAGAGATAACCGCCGTACCCATCGGAGGTCTTTTCCACGCGGGAGACGGCATAACTATGGACGGTCGGGGTTCCGTTCACCGTTTCCACGTAGGAGTCATCGGCAAACTTGAGGGTGTAGTGCCCCTCGCTTACCGACCAGACGGAAGAGGAGAGGGTGTCGATGAGTTCCTTGGTATCGGTATCGTATCCCTTGATGATTTCCTTCTGGGCATCGGTAAGCTCCACCTTCCCGGTTTCCTCCTTCGTCTTCTTCTCAGCGGCTGTGGTAGTGTCCGTGTTATTTTCTGCGTGCTGCTCCTTTGCGGCTTCCGCGCGGTGATGCGACACGTTGATGGCGCTCATGGCAGAGCCGCAGGTGAACATCAGGAGCAGGCACAGGGCGATGACGGAAAACTTTTTGTGTTCCGCCATCCATGCTTTCAGTTTCTTCATAGCAGGTATCCTTTCTGGTTTCCTAGCGCCAGTCCCATGGATAGCCGCAGACAACCCATCCTCTTCCGTTTTGGGAAACCCAATCGGACAGGGAGATGGTGCGCAGACCGGAGTAAATGCTATCCATGACCTTGCCGTCACCGATATAGATGCCGACGTGCCCGTAAGCGTTACCAGCGGGGGTGTTGGAGCCGTATTGGGCGGAGATGAGCATTCCTACCTTTATCTGGGAGAGGTCGGTGGTGGCGCGTTTCTGGCTGTAATTGGCACCGTATCCCTGATTGCCGAGCTGTGTATTGCCGTTGCCGCCGACGGGATGACCGGCTCTTGCATAGACCATTGTTGTCCATGTGGCGCAAAGGTCGGCTCCCGGCCATGGAGTCTGTGAGCAGGCATTCACGATATCCTTCTGCCACTGGTCGGCGCTCTGGTAGTCCTGCCCGCCACCGGGAATGAGGGTGGTGCCGGAGTACCGATTCTTGAACTCCTCTGCGGTCATGGAATCGAGCTGCGCGACAAGGGGATAGGCTTGGCAGATGGAACGGTACTGGGCGATATAGCTGTCCTGCGACGCGGTGTAGTACCCGCCCTCGCCGAGGGCACGTAAAAAGAGTTCGGAGTTGTTGGTGTCGATGGCCTTCTGGTAGTTAGGGACACGGGTGTAGTTGGATTGTTTATACAGATGCTCGCACCGGTATTTCATGTACGAATCATCGTCTTTGAAGACGGCGAAATCCGCGTAGGTCTTGTAGGCAGAGCCGGAAGCACTGTATTCGGTGGTGAGCATTTTAACGGAACCCGTGATGAGTCCGCCGTAGTCATAACCGGCATATTTCACGCCGCCGTAGTTGTGGTACAGCCGCCCGAGGTCGGAACCGGAGTCCGAGGTGCCGTTCTCAATCATCATCTGGCCTAGGAGTGCCGAAGCGGGATATCCGTACTGCTCGTGGGCGTTCAGGCACGCGAGCACGAGGTCGTAGGTGACCCATGCGGGCATCCCGTCAAGCGATGCGCTCTTTTGCTCCTCATCGGCGGCACCGCCACCGACAACGGAAATCAGGCCGAAGGCCAGGATGAAGGCAATGATGAGTGGAAAGAATTGGGAGACGGCACCGGCAAGCGATGAAAGCATTCCCTTGATGCCACCGGAAAGAACCGTGAGCGCCTTTTTCTTTCCCGCTTGCGCCGCAGCATTCTCGTAGACGTTCCTATGGAAGTATTTGGAGAACTGCATCCGCTTCTGGGCAGCTTTTTTATCCAGTTTCTCGGTGCGGTATTTCTTTTCCGAGAGGGCACCGAGAGAGTCTTTCTTTTCAAGTGCATCCTTACCGGAACGAAGGTGCTTTCTCGCCTTTCCGGCAAGTTTCGCGCCGGTGTGCGTGGTTGCGACCAAATCGTCCGTGCCTTCCAGCTCGGAGTCTTTGAGAGCGTTGTGGGCAGCTTTTGCGGCTACACCCTTTGCACCACGTTTCAGGCTCTTATTCAGATTGTGGCGAGACTGCACCTTTTTCGTGAGGGCATTTTTTCCGGTTAGCTGGCTACGGGATTTTCCGTCAAGGGCATCGGCGGCGGAAGTCTTCTTACGTTTCCTTGCGATGGCATCGAGGGCGGTACTTCCCGCGCCGTGCGTGCCCTTCTTGCCGACGGAATAGAGGTCACCCTTTAAGGCTTTGGCGCTCTTATCTGCCTTTTCCACCAGACCGGTATTGACGGCATCCGTCTTTTCGGTCTTGAGTAGATTGCTCATGGCTTTCTCACGGTCGTTTCCGCCGGTCGTGAAATCCGAAGCCTTCATCTGACGTTCACCGTCCTTTCCGGGGTCTTCTTACTGGGTTGCTAGATAACGGGTTTTGCATCTTTCTTGTTCCCAAGCCCCGTCTTCTTCGTCTCATTGGGGTTCGTGGAGAACAGGTCATAGAGGACGTTGCCGGACGGGAACTTGCCGCGAATCGGCACGCGGGCGTTACCTGCGATGAGCAGGCCGTCACCCGGCTCTGCGGACTCGTCGATGCATTCCTCTTCCTGCTCGGACAGGTTCAGAAGCTCCGCCCACTTCATGCGGTCGAGCGGGGACTGCTTGAGAAGCATGAGGAAGTCCGCGTTAAGGACGATATTTCGCGCCGCTTCGTTGGCGAGCATCGCCGTGGCGTTCTGACTGATACCTGTCAGCAAAAGTCCGAATTTTCGACCCTCATTCGAGAAGCGGGAGAAGTAGTTAAGTACCGTCGGGTACGCGAACATACTCTGCATCTCCTCGACGTAGAGCCATGTGCGGACATTTCGCTTTGCATTGAAGTACATGCGGTTGCGGACGGCTTCGCAGACATTGATGAGGGCGAAGACCAGCATGGAATCCGGCAGGTCTTTCAGGTTGAAGTCCACGATGCGGGTGTTGAAATCGACGTTGCTCTGATGGTTGAAGAAGTTCATGGAACCCTTCACGAATCGCTCGTAACGGAGTGCGATGACCTGTGCCTGCTCCTCCGGCTGCTCGTTCGCGGCATCGTAGAAGTCCTGTAAGGTCGGCGGAAGATTGTCTCCGCGCTCTGCGGCCTTCTGGAAGGCAAGCTCGGTGCAGCGCTGTACGAGCGACTGGTCAACCTCAGAGAAGTTCGACCCGGCTTCGGCAGCGGAAGCGCCCGCCTGAGCTAACATCGCGTCCACCTTGAACGCAATCTGCTCGTTTCTCGTCATGTGTTCCACGGATACCGTATCGAAGGGGTTCAGATGGGTTCCGGTACCCACGCCGAAGTGGTAGGTGCTACCGCCGTAGCGTTCGGCGATAGCGGTGTACTCGCCTGCGCGGTCGATGACGTAAATCTCGTCCGTCGGATTGGAGAAGATGGTGCCCGTCATCTCGGTCTTGGTGAACATACCCTTACCGGAGCCGGTCTTGCCGCAGACGAAGCCCATCGGCGAGGTGAGCTTCTTGCGGTTGCAGACCACGAGGTTGCGGCTGTGCTTGTTCTGGCCGTAGAAATTGCCGCCTGCATCGTCAAGCTCCTGCGTGGCAAACGGCACGAGGATGGAAACCTGCGCCGTGGTGAACATGCGGGAGATTTCCACGTGGTTATGGCCGAGCGGGAGGATGGAATTAAGTCCCTGACGCTGGCGATAGTCATAGGTGTCAAGCTCAATGGAGTTCTGACGTGCCGTGGAGATGATGCGAAGCACCTGCGTATCCAGCGCTTCCTTGCTCTCCGCGTAAGTGTAGACAAGCCCCGTGAAGACATAGAGACGCTGGTTCTTGTTCTGCAAGTGGTCGAGCACGTCCTCCGTCTCCTCCTTGGAGTATTTCAGCTCCTGCGGGAGGATGGAGAAGTCATAGCCTTTGTTCACTGCCGAGCGCTGTTCCTCGATGATTTCCTTGTCAATCCATGCGGAACGGGTGCGCACGTAATTGATAGCCTTGGATTTATCCATGGGCTGCACGTACCACGTGATAGCCATGGGGATAGGAAGGTCTGCCATGTCGGCAAGTGCGCGGTCGGAAAGTTCCGAGCCGAACTTCTTCATCACGAGTACCTGTGCGTAGACCCCGTTATCGAGTTTTACGCAGTCGTTATAGTGGCCGTCCGGGCGGAAATCAATCTGCGTCGGTGCGATGCAGTCCTTGGTAGTCTGCAAGCGCTTGGCGGAAATATCGCGCTGGTAATCGAACAGGAACGGCTTATAGGGGTTTAAGAGTGAATGGATGACAGAAAGGCGCTGGGTGCCGTTCATAAGGTGTGCCTTGCTGCCGATGGAGTTTAGGATGCGGGAGGACTCGACCTCGATACGGGAGAGCTGACGCGCTGCATCTTCTGCGGTGTCCGCCGTCACGGAATAGGTGAGGTAGCGGTTCCTGCGGATGTTGCTGACCCCCTCCTTCACCTTATCGTTCAGGATGTTGTTGAACACCTGCGCGTCGTTCCTTGCAGCATCGTTTGCCTGACGCTCCGGGTCGAAGAACTTGCGGTGACCGACCTCTTCCTTGAGGAGCGGCGTGTTGATGACGCTCATCTGCACGAGCGTATCCGCACCGAACTGGTCGTAAAGGCGGGTGATGGCGGAGAACATGGCTTTCTGCTGCTCATCGCGCACCGAGTGGTAACTGGTGTCATCGAAGGCGATGGAAGAGGAAAACATTCCCTCCTCCACCTCACAGATGCCGTCCTGATACATCTTGTTGTAGCCGATGTAGTTCACCACGTCTTTCGCGGAGTCGCGCTTCTTTCTGGCATCGGCCATCTTATCGGACAGCTCCTTGTCCCTGTCCTTTAACTGGGACTTGATGGAGCTGTAGGTCTTTTTCGCTTCCTTCTCGGCCTTCTTGGCTTCCTTTTTCCTGCGCTTCATCTCGCGCTTGGCGTGCTTCTTCTCCTTTCGGGTCAGCTTTCCGGCACCCTGCGTGACGTGTGCGACCTGAGAGATGGCATCCATGTCGATAGCGCCGGTATCGGAGCGCAGGGGCGCGGTGTTCCCGAACCCGTCACCGGATGCGTGGACGAACGCGTCCACGTCAAATGCGGCGTTAAGAGATGACCCGTCCTGCCCTTGGGGAGTAGGATTCGATGCCGCGAAGGTTTCCCTGCTTTCGGTAGTGTTTTCCATAGATAGTTCCTTTCTGCTTGCTGTTTTCCGACTCAGAGAGAAGTCCCGCAAGACGCATGGACGGCTTGTAGAAGATGCGGTCGTTCGTGAAGTTTGCCTTAAGCCAAAGCGGCGCAAACTGCTCGAAGGGCATCCCGCAGGGCTTCACGAAGCCCACGCACCAAAACGGCAACGAGACGGCGTAGATAAAATAGGTGCAATCGCTGACGTTCAGCCCCAAAACGAAGTAGATGTAAAGCCCGGCAAGTACCGAGACAGAAAGCGCACCCGTGATGGATACCAGGGTGCGCATGGTCATCTTGCCTACGATTTTGGGCTGATACTCGGCGATATCCTTGTGTACTGCTACAGAGAGCATGTTAGATATCGCTCCTTTCTAACCCGCGAGGGAACCCCAGTTGATACCGGTCTTGAAGTACACGGCAGCACCCACGACGATGGCACCGCCGATAATCATGGCGAGGGCACCGGAGAGCTGACCGCCGCCGCCCTGCATACCGTCCTTGATGGTAAGACCAAGGTTCACAAGGCCGAAGACGATGAGGATGCCGCCGAGGGCGGTCACACCATCAGAGAGAAGGTTTTTCACGTTTTCCAGCATGGTTGATTCCTTTCTTGTTTACTTGTTTTCTAGTAACCGTACAGATGGGCAAAGGCGATACAGGTAAGTCCCGCGACGATGATTGCAACGGCTTTCCGTATCTCCCCGCCCCCGCCGCGAAGAAGTCCCGCGAGGGTCATCCCAAGATAGATGATTCCCACGACGGTGAATGCGCCCGCAGCGGTTCCTATCGCCGGGGCGGCGAGTTTGACGAGTGTTTCCAAGTTCCTTCCTCCATTCGTCCCCTTTCTGCCTTTTTCGCGTGGCATTTCTCTTAATTATAAGTGACTACCGGTTTAGCAATATGCCCAGAAGCCCCTTCCTTGATTTTTTCCATGCCGCCCATTTCCATGCCGTGAACTCCGCACCCATATCCTCATCGGGGGTGTACGGCTCGCAGCCGTTTTTCAGATACCGCTCGAAATCGAAGGAGTTCTTATGCAAACGCTTCCAGTTGCGCTTATCCACGATGTAGCGGTATCGCTTATGGGCGTGGGGGTCGTACTTATCATCCATGAGCGGGTTGGTACCGGCGATGAGCAGGATTGCCTTTAAGCGGCTCATCTTTCCGATTTCTGCTGCGTCGATAAGGTCACGACCCTGAATCTGCAAGTTCTTACTGGCGCTTGAGGACTGCCCCGTAGACTCGTTGTAAGTCATCTGATGGATGGTCTGCTTGCCAATCATCTCCGCAATCTCCTTGTTGGTGGAGTTGGACTTGCCACCGAGGAAGAGCGTCGAGTCGCAGCAGTCGATGATGGTCTGCGCCTTCTTATCGTATTTGCTTTCCAGCTGGCTCATGGATTGCAGGATGATGGTGATGCCGATGTTACGGGAACGGGTGACCGCGATGGTCTCCTCAATCTGCGGGATAGTGCCGATGTTGGCGAACTCATCGAAGATGAAATGCACCGGGGTCGGGAGTTTCCCGCCATAATCCGAAAGGGCTTTTCGGCACAGCTGGTCGATGGTCTGCCACATGAGGATGGCGAACAGGAAACTGAGGGTCTTGTCGGTATCGGAGAGGATGCCGAAAATCGCCACCTTCGCATCCGGGTCACCAAGGGTGTCAATCTCCATCTCGTCATAGGTCAAAAGCTCGCGCACGCCGTCCGTCGCGATGGGCGCAAGGCGCACGTTGCAGGAGATGAGGATGGATTTTAAGGTCTTGCCTGCGGCCACCTTGAAGTTCTTGTAGTTCATCAGGGCGAAGTCCTCGTCGGCGGAAAGTCCCCCGCAGTCGGCGGGCTTCACGCCGTCGGAGTTGCGCTTGAACTTACTGGGCACCCAAGACCAGCCGTTATCTGCCTGCTTGGTGCCAAAGCTCCTTGAGAGACCGGCATTTCCCGCAGTGTCAGGAGAAGAGCCGTCGCTTTGCTTGTACTTCTTGCCCTCCTCGATTTGAAGGAACATCAGGTCAAGTGCGGACTTGAAGTTCTCATCGTTCTCTCGTGCTTCCGCAAGGGAGAGGAGCGTGAGAAGTGAGGACATGTTGTAGTCCTTCGCCGGGAACCAGTCACGCAACAAGGCGATGAGCGCCGTGTAGAGCATCTTCTCCGCGTTCTCCCAGAACGGGTCACCGCTCGATTTCCCCTCGGGGTTCGTGTTCATAATGAAGCAGTTCACGAAGGAGAGGATATCGGTATCCGTCTTCACGTACTTTAACGGGTTGTAGTGCATGGACTCATCAAGGTTGATGGTATTGAAGCTCTTGAGCTTATAGCCGTTGTCCGTGAACAGGTATCCGGCATCCTTAAGAAGGGTACCTTTTGGGTCGGTGACGAAGTAGCTGGTGTTGAGCTGGCAGATGTTCGGGGTCACGTAGTTAAAGGTCTTACCGGAACCAGAGCCGCCGACCACGAGGACGTTTAGGTTGCGGTCATATTCCGGGTCGAACTTGGGACGGTGCAGAGCAAGGCCGAAGTTCTTGGTGAAGAGAAGATTGTTATCTTCGGTTTGCAAGTCCTTGAACTTCTTTCCTTCCTTCAAAGTGCCCCAGCGGGCGGAACCGGATTCTTCGCCGGAACGATAGTTTCCGATGAACGCCACGTAGCGAAGCCAAATCATCCAGATAATGAGAAAGCAAGCCCCGCCAAACAGCAGGGAGTTACTGGTCATATCGAGGGCAAACGGTGCATCCTTTATGGTCTGCCACATGGTGAGCATGGCATCGCCCAGATGGTCGAAAATCTGCCCCGGATAGGTGACGAGGGTTTCGGCATAGCGGTCACCGAGATAGAAAAAGACCGTGGCGATGACGAGGGTGCCGAGCGCCGAGGTGGCAATCTTCTTATTGATTTCCGGGTTCGCGCTATTTGCCATACGCATCCTCCTTTTCCACTTCTTCCAGCACAAGCAGGAGCGTGGTCACAATACTCGTGCGCGTCTCCCGCGTGGCCGCGTGGCGGAATCCTTCATAGCAGGTAAGCGAAAAGTCCTCGGACACATCAATACCGTTGGAATCGCGCGGAGTGAGACCGTCGCACCGGGAAAGGGCGGAAGGCTCCCAGAGGGTCGTGATGCCATCTTCCGATTTCACGCGCTTGCACCCGGACTTCATTTCATAGAAAAGGTTGTCGAGGGTGGTATGGGTCTCGTTGTCCTTTGGCAGGGCGGCATCAAGAAGGGAGATGAGGTTCCCGATGGTACGCTGGGAAGGCTCGCACCAGTCCCTTAAATATCCAAGGGCTGCCATCAGAAGAAGTTTTTCCGTCTTCTTAAAGAAGTCCCCATCTGAATCGGAAAGGCTCACGATGGATTCTGCGATGGTCTCGATATCGCTGTCCGACTCCATGGTAAGAAGCGGGGAGCATTTCAGCCTGTCCGGCAATTTGTCTTTGAGGGTCATGGTCTATCTCCTTACAATGCGTCTTCGCCGTTAATGGGTATAAAGGGCAGGCTCGAACCATGCTCCCGCGTGGTTTCCTGCGCCTTCGTCTCCGTATCCATCTGGTTCTTGGCAGCGGTCATATCGCGTGCTTCCCCCGTGAGGGAATAGGACTCGGAATCATATTGCTGCTCCTTGCGAATGTCGGAAGGACGAATCTCACTTCCGGTCTGCTCCGCATCCATGACGGCGGTGCGGGAATCGGTATCTGCACCATCGTGGCTCTCAATGCCGGAGTTCGGGTCGGGCGTGCGCCCGTCGTTATCCATGGAACCGTCGGATGCAACCGGCTCTAGCATCTGTTGTTCGTCACGCATCTGCTCCTGCGCCAGACGCGCATTCTGCATGGCAAGGTCTCCATCCGGGAGGGTGCCAGTGTCCTTCGGGGTATTCTGCTCGAACCAGTTGTGGGTTACATCGAGGTCGTACCGGTTCTTTAACGTCTCCGCAGAGACCGGCCAGTCGCGACCGCGCTCATACGCCGGTACCGAACCGTCCTTATTCAGACTTGCAGGCTCGTAGGCCATGACCTCGCCCTTGCTGGTTTCGGTCACGCCGAAGCCCTGCGCGTTCATCTTGCGCTCGAAGTCGGAAAAGTCCGTGCAGTCTTCCCTTGCCTTTTGGGCAGCGTTTCGGATGTTCTGGGTATGGATGGCGGTGTCCTCGGGACGAAGTGCGGCACTCTTATCGCTACGGGTAGGTGCATCCTTTCCCGGCGCGTCATAGGTCTTTTCCGGGGCATCGGTTTTCACCTGAGTTGCATGAACCTTGTAGGGGGCACCGACGGAAATCACATCGAAATCCTCATGGGTCTCACGACCAACCATCTCTGTAAGCTCCTTGTGGGAGTAACCGGAGAAGAAAATCGAATCGTCGATATTAAGATTTTCTGTATCCTGTTCGCTAAAGAGCACATCGTAAGTCTCTTCTGGCGCATCCTTGTAACGGATGGTGACCGGAATGACCGTTACGTCCTCCGCCGGGAGGTCGGGATAGCTTGTCAGCTCCGTGAGGGAATCCATAGTCTTCTTATCCACGGGTTCCGCGTGATTCAGTGCATCGGTGATACGCTGTTCATCGAGACGCGCCATCACGTCCTTAAATTGCTGGGCATACCCTGCAACGGTTTCCGCATCTTCGCGTGCGAAGGCAAGGAACCCATTTCCCCGTTTATCCGTGTAGACGGCGGCATAGGTACCATTCTCGCGGCATACCTGCGCATAGTAGGCGGCTTCCTCGGAAGTACCAAAGGGCACGACCACCTGCTCACGAGAGGATTGTTTTTCAGCCATTGCTTTTGCCTGCTCGGGAGTGTTCCCCTCTTTCTTATAATGGCGCTGCCACCAGTCAAAAGCACGTTCCCTGCCACGTCCGAACCGCAAGTAGTTCTCCACCTGCCTTGTGACGAAGTTTAGGAGGGCGTTTCCCATGTCATCGCCGAAATCCTGAGCCATGTGGCATCATCCTTTCTTTTTCCGATTTCCTGCTTTTTGAAGCGGCAAGAATGCCGTCTCCTTGGGAACAGATTATAACGCAGGCTATTTTTCTATCCCTCTGCCCTATACACGAACATGCAGGTAGAAACTGCCAAATGCACGGATGCCGATGATAGAAAAAGACACCATTTAGCATCAAATGAACCCATTTGCGCCTATTTGCGAACGTTGACCCTTTCCTCGTCCGGGTAGAGGGATTCGCCCCTCAACCATCCCGCCCACAAATCTTTCATAAATCCGCAGGCGGATTGACGGAAACATTTGGAACGGAAAAGTTGACCGGCTCCGACTTCCGTGCATTCGCCTTCGCTGCCGCGATGCGCCGGACGCAGGAAAAGCGAGGGGCTTTCCCGCCGGGCACCGCGACCGCTCATTATATGCACGGAGATTGCTGAAATGGGGCGCTGCCCCAGACCCCGACCACTCCGCGCAAGCCGCAGGATTTTGTCCTTTCGGCGGGGAAAATACAAGTCTTGAATGTTTACCGGCTTTCTTGTAAAATATATATATAGCAAGATGGTTGATACCTTCTTGTGAGTCGAACAGGAGGTGGTTAACACCGATGAATCAGGAAGAAACGATGCTTTTGCATAAGGAAAGATACAAGGAAACGATTAAGAACCTGACCGTGATGAGCGATATTCTCGCGCGGAACGTATTCAAAGATAAGAATGCCTGCGAGTATGTCCTTAGAATCATTCTGGAAGACAAAGAGCTGACCGTCATCGACAATGAGACGCAGATGGATTTCAGAAACATGCACGGCAGGGGTGTCGTGTTGGACTGCGTGGCAAGGGATGGAAGCGGACGCGTCTTCAACGTCGAGATACAGCAGGACGATGAGGGAGCGCACCCGAAGCGCGCCAGATACCATCTTGGGATGATGGACTCAAATGTGCTGGATACGGGAAAGAACTTCGATAAGCTCCCGGAGACCTACGTGATATTTGTCACCTTGAAGGACGCGCTTGGATGCGGACTCCCGATAGCCCATATCGACCGGATAATCCGCGAGAACGGCAAGGAGTTCGGGGACGAGGAGCACTTCATCTACGTGGATTCCAGCAAGAACGATGGCGGCGAGCTTGGAAGACTGATGCACGACTTCCGTGTGAAGGAAGTGAAGGAGATGCAGGAGGGAGCCTTGGCCGACCGCGTACACGAACTGAAAGAGACCGAGAAAGGGGTGGAACATATGTGCAAGGAAATGGAAGCCCTGCGTCTGGAAGGCGTAGAGGAAGGAAGAATGGAAGAGAAAAAAGCGGTAGCATATTCTCTCGCTGACAGGAAGATGAGTGCCGAGGAGATAGCGGAAATCATCAAGGTCAACATTGAAACCGTCAAGGGATGGCTTGCAGGTAGTGTTTCTACTGCAAGATAGATAACCACTTAGACGGCTTTACGGTTTTATGGCTCTGCGGGTTATTAGCTCGCAGGGTCTTTTGCTAAAGAAATATGAAACGCAGCCCTGTTGCTTAAGGGATGATTTGCAAAAAGTAGAAATCCACGTCCGACAGATTTGCGGGACATGGATTTCTTATTGGCTAATGCCGACACATTCGAGTATCCAATTCTCCAACGAGAAGGTTGGGGCGGTTAGACAATTCTATTGACTTTAAGCTGCTAACATTCTGCTAACTGATGCCATTCCACAAGTGGATACGGAGCACCGGCTAAGGCAGAAAGAAGCATTCGCTTAATTCATAGAATGCCCGTAGTTACAGCGTCAAGCGGTCATCTGGTATCAGAGGATACCAAGTGCTACCGAATTGCAGGGAGAACTCCTAAGCGTGGGGTCGGAGGTTCAAATCCTCTTATGGACGCCAGTGAACAAC
>ERZ791919.1382-NODE-1382-length-21061-cov-7.850424_pt1 | contig 21061 bp, 16 predicted proteins | sample MGYA00510137_ERZ791919 | MGnify/ENA primary metagenome ERZ791919 (study PRJEB30046, sample SAMN00792059) | human gut metagenome | study: EMG produced TPA metagenomics assembly of the A metagenome-wide association study of gut microbiota in type 2...
GGATGAAAGTCATTGGGATATTGCCCTCGATGCCCTTCATCGGAGCCTCGATGTAGAAACTGCCCAACTGGCGACCGTAGGCATTTCTCAAAGCCGTGATGTCCATCGAAGCAATGCGCTGACTAGGCTCGCCCTCAATCTTCTTGGCAAGAAGAATCAAACCGGCACAGGTACCATAAACTGGCAAGCCGGCAGCAATCGCCTCCTTCACAGGCTCCATCAATCCCAGTTCATTCAAGAGTTTCGCCTGAGTGGTACTCTCACCGCCCGGAATAATCAAGCCATCCTTTGGCTGGTCCCAATCCTTCAACTGGCGAACCTCGAAACTATCCACGCCCAACTGAGCCAACTTCTGTCTGTGCTCAGCAAAAGCGCCTTGTAAAGCTAATACTGCTATTCTCATAACATACTTATCTAATATAAAAGCCCCTTCTTGTGCAGGAGGGGCTCTTATCCGTTATCTCATTTATTACTTACCTCTTTCAGCCATGAGCAAAGCAATCTCCTGCTCATTGATACCTACCATTGCCTCGCCGAGATCCTCGCTCAACTCAGCCAGCATCTTAGGATCGTTGTAGTTGGTAACAGCCTTCACGATAGCCTGTGCACGCTTAGCAGGGTTACCGCTCTTGAAGATTCCAGAACCTACGAATACACCCTCGGCACCGAGCTGCATCATCAGGGCAGCATCAGCTGGAGTAGCCACACCACCGGCAGCGAAATTAACCACTGGCAACTTGCCGTTCTCATGAACATACTTCACCAGGTCGTAAGGAGCCTGCAACTGCTTGGCTGCCTCGTAAAGTTCATCCTCGCTCATAGAAACCAGGCGGCGGATTTCGCTCTGCATCATACGCATGTGGGTAACAGCCTGAACCACATCACCTGTTCCTGGCTCACCCTTGGTACGGATCATGGTAGCACCCTCAGCAATACGGCGGAGCGCCTCGCCCAGGTTCTTGGCACCACAAACGAATGGCACGTCGAACTTAGTCTTGTCGATGTGATAAACATTATCTGCTGGAGAGAGCACCTCGCTCTCGTCAATATAGTCGATTTCTATAGCCTGAAGAATCTGAGCCTCAGCGAAGTGACCGATGCGGCACTTAGCCATTACAGGGATAGAAACAGCCTCCTGGATACCCTTGATCATCTTAGGGTCGCTCATACGTGAAACACCACCTGCTGCACGGATATCAGCTGGAATACGTTCCAGCGCCATTACTGCGCATGCACCTGCTGCCTCTGCGATTTTTGCCTGTTCTGGAGTTGTTACGTCCATGATCACACCACCCTTGAGCATCTGAGCCAAGTTGCGGTTCAATTCTTGTCTATTTTCTGCCATAATTCTTTTAGTTTTATCTATTTACGGGTGCAAAGGAAACACTTTTCGGCGAAACAGCAGAAAAAAGTTCCATTTTCTGCAAACATTGAGTCATTTTGTATAAAGGATGATTCGCAAAAGTATAAGCCAAATTCCGAAATATACAAAACACAACACAGATTGAGCGACAAAGAACAATCCACAGAAAGCTTTCCTTTAAAACTTATATAAATAAATAGGTAAAACCTTGACTTTATATCCGGAAAATGTTAAACATTAATAATTCAAAGGAGTTTATCTTCTAAGCATCTTTATTTTTCGTATCTTTGCGAAAAATTTCGTTACGAAAAATTTCGATCATGGAAAATCCGTTTAAATTTGGCTCATTAGTTGATGCCCCATACTTTACAGACAGAGTGAAAGAACTGGACTACATCGTACAGTTTCTCAAGAGCGAGAACCATCTCGTTCTTATGTCTCCACGGCGTTTTGGCAAATCAAGTCTCGTAAAAAAGGCTGTTGTCCAAACCCAACGACCATACCTATGGCTCAATATGCAAGCCGTGCTCAGCAAAGAAGATTTTGCGGCAAAGCTTCTGAAGGAACTGCTCAATCAATTCAAACTGGAAAAGATGAAGCACTATCTTCGTAACTTCCGCATCATTCCATCTATCAACATGAACCCGATGACAGACGAGGTATCGGTTTCATTCCAACCATCAACCGACAATGGAACAACTGCAATAGAAGATGTTTTAAATACAATTCAGAAGGTTTCTACACCTCAAAACAAACTGATTGTTGTCCTGGACAAGTTCCAAAGCATTCTGGAAATCGACAAAAACATGGATAAGCAGCTCCGTTCCATCATGCAGGAACAGACTGGCATCAATTACATCTTTCTGGGTAGTCAGGAATCGATGATGACAGATATCTTTGAACGTGTGAAGTCTCCGTTCTATCATTTTGGAATGCTGATGAGACTCAACAAGATTCCATACGAAGATTTCAAGTCATATATTGCAGACAGATTGGAAGATGTATCAGAACAGCCTACCCAAATTGCAGACGAGATACTGGCCTTTACAAGTTGCCATCCATACTACACGCAGCAGCTTTCATTCGCAGTTTGGAACAACCTGGTAGCTGGTAAAAACGAGAATGTACTCCAACTCTCCATAGAAGACATCATAACGACTCATGATTTAGACTACGAACGTTTATGGTTGAATTTCAACAAGACAGACAAGTATGTAATGGTCAGTATCTGCGAGGGCAACAATCCTGCACAAGACAGGAACCAACCTACCAGCACGATGACCAGTGCCCTATTGCGTTTAAGCAAGAAAGGCTACATCATCCGAAGTGACAGATATGAAATAGAAGACCCCTTCTTCAGGAAATGGATACTCAAGAATATGATTGAGTAAGATTATATACTGAGAAATCGCCAGCGAAGCCTTTCTACAGCATCGCTGGCGATTCTGGGCAAGAGAGATTTATCTATATGTTAACAAAACAAACTCGCTCCAAATTGGACTTTGATAGGATATCAAGAAGTTTCAACTCTATATTATTTGATTCTTTTTATTCCATCTCAAACGCATTTTAGTTTCCCAATTCCAACTGATTCTTCACAAGATTATAATATGCCCCTCGCTTGGCGGTTAAAGATTCATGGTTGCCAACCTCAACCACCTTTCCCTGGTCAAGAACTACGATTTGGTCGGCATTCTTTACGGTACTCAGGCGATGAGCAACAATCACAACCGTCTTGCCTTGATAGAACTTATCCAGATTCTCCACGATATTACGCTCATTGTTGGCATCTAGCGAGTTGGTTGCCTCGTCCAGGAAGATATAGTCTGGGTTCTTATAAACAGCTCTCGCTATCAGGATGCGCTGTTTCTGGCCCTGGCTCAGTCCCACGCCATCACGCCCAATCTTGGTGTTGAACTTCAGCGGCAAGGCCATCACATAATCCTTGATGCAAGCTATCTCTGCAGCTCTCATCAAACGTTCCTGATCTATCTCTGCATCATCCACTGCTATGTTGCGCCCGATGCTTTCCGAGAAGATGACGCCCTCCTGCATCACAACTCCACACTGTCGGCGCCACCATTTCCTGTTGAGCTGGTTGATATCGGTATTGCCAATGGTGATTTTTCCTTCCAGCACCGGGTAGTACCCCAGCATCAATCGGATGAGCGTGGTCTTTCCGCTGCCCGAAGCTCCCACTATCGCCGTCACCTTGCCTTGAGGAATATGAATATCCACCCCGTCTATTGTCTTTCTGAGGGCATGAGGATCATACTTGAACAGGATGTTGCTGATATGGATACCATCCTCAGGATATTCAAGACCTGTTAGCAAGCTCTCCTTTCCGTTCTCATCATCCATCTGATGAATCTCATTGATTCGTTCCAGACTGATTTTCACATCCTGAACGGAATAGAAGAAGTTCATCAGCTGTTCCACCGGCGAGTTGAGCTGTCCGATGATATATTGCACGGCGAGCATCATACCCAAGGTCATGTGCCCTTGGATTACCGCCGTAGCGGCAACCACCGTCACAACGATATTCTTCACCTCATTGATAAAAATACTTCCTGCCTCCTGGGTCTGCTGTAGTTTTAGAGATTTCTGCTGCACCCTGAAAAGATTCACCTGTGTCTCCTCCCACTCCTTCCGCTTGCGCTGCTCGCAATCCTGCAACTTGATTTCCTGCATAGAAGTAATGAACTCGTATGTCCTGTTGTTATTGATGGCCTGCTGCTCGAAGAGTTCATAATCGAGCACCTTTCTTCGACGCAAGAAGAGAGCCATCCATCCTCCATACAGGATGCTGCCCAATAAGAAGATGGCAAACACCACCTTATTATATATAAAGAGCACTACCGAGAACACCACGAAGGTAAGCATGGCAAAGGTGATGTTGAGCGTCTGCTGAGTGAGGAAGTTGTTCACACGGCTATGGTCGCTCATCCTTTGCATCAAGTCGCCCATCAGTTTGGTGTCGAAGAACGACATCGGCAGTTTCAGCAGTTTGATGAAGAAATCGCTCACCAGGGAGATGTTGATGCGGAGCAGGAACCATCGGCGGGCAAAGTCTATCGCTGTTCGGCTGACGGTGAGCATCAACTGACCTAAGAGAATGAGCCAGATGAATCCAATGTCTTGGTTCTTGATACCGACATCCACGATGGATTGGGTAAGGAACGGCAACACCAGCTGCAGGGCACTGCCCGCAAGCAGTCCCGAGACAATCCAGGAGAATGCCTTGCGGTATTTCTTGAAATATCTGAAAAGGAACTTGAAGGAACGCTTCTCCTTCTGTCTATCTTCTCCTTCCATCTGATAGGTAAAGAAGGCAGGAGTGGTCTCGAAGAACATGGCGATTCCCTTGTCCTCGTCATTAGAGCGAGTGCTTATCCAATGCCGTCTGAATTCTTCAAGATTATAAGTTGTCTTACCCTTGCCAGGGTCTGCGATATAGAACTTCTTGCCCTTCTTAACCTTATATAATACAACAAAATGATTCTGATTCCAATGAAGAATACAAGGCAAAGGGACTTCACCTAACATTGTCGTGGTTGCCCTTGCACTTACCGTGTGCAATCCTAGCGTATTAGCCGCTTCATTGATGCTTAGCATGGACACCCCTTCTGTTGTGGCAAAGCAAAGTTTCGACAGAGAATCCAATGTATAGTCTCTGCCGAAATATTTACATACCATTTGCAAGCAGGCTATGCCGCATTGCATGGAGTCATGTTGACGAAAACATATAAAATGTGTTATATCCATTGTTCTACAAACGATTTACCTCACTTTGTGCCGCACCTTTTCCTTTATAGTTTTTCTTTTTATTAAAAGTATAAGTAGCACTAACAAATACATTGTGAGATGCACCCTTCAAATTTTGGTAATAAGATACCCCATTGGTTTCAACCAAATTGACTTGATGCCACAACTTAAAACAATCATTCCAATATATAGTAAATGCCCAACTACCAATACTCTTATTCAATCCCATATCAAGAATAACCCGATTCTTGGTGTAATTGGTTGAAGAATTTCCTCTACCAATCCACATTCCATCAAAATAACCATATATTTTCCAAGGCAAATCAAAGCGGTTACGCACAATAATACGGAAACGAGGTGTATCATACGAATTCTTTGGTTCTCCATATTTTAAATTTTGAACTTTTAAGAGTCCATATAAGGACGGATGCCAATTACCAATATTGAATCTTTGTCCTAGAGTTATTTGAAAATAATTATAATTTGGCAGGTTAATCACTTTATAAATATTCATCTGCTTATCCGCTAAATAAAAATAGGCAGAAGCTAATTCCCTCATACAATGTACGTAAGTGAATGCTAAACTAGTTTGATGATAATTAAAACTTAGTTCCAAATTTCTATCCAACTCTGATTTCAACAAGGGGTTTCCCATAAACCACAATGTATGAGAACTATATGTGTAAGAGTTGGCTAACATTTTATAACTTGGACGGACAACCACCGTATTATAAGACAAGCCAAATCCATAATCTCCATCTTGATAATTAATGCTTATATAAGGAAGCCAATCTGAGAAGCCTTTAGTTTGTTCTGGAACTATTTTCCCATTCTCTAAATATGTAAAATCTGTATATTCCACACGTAACTCAGTTCTAGAGCTCCACTTTTTACCTATTTTCCAATTAGCAGCAATGTAACCTGCTGACAAATGCTGTCTTTCCTCATCAGACGAATCTTCAAAGAAATCCTTAGCTTCTGCGACATTTGCGCCAAACGTTTGTTGAGTTCTTGTAAAAGAATACTGTCCACCAAGATTTAAGCTCACATATTTCCAACGAGCACTTAAATTAGCTTTTGCTGCAACTATATTATTTTTAGCACTATTTGCTGTAGCTATCTTATTTTCAATTGAATTTCCCAATTCTTCTACATTAGAAGAATTGGAGGACAAATTATAGACATAATCAACATCTGTAGTAAATTCATAATTTTTCATTTTACCAAATTTAAACACAGCATAAGAATTTAAACTATGCCGTGAACTTTGACTAAATTTTTCGCTTGTAGAACTCAGATTTTGCGAAACAGAAGTTACATTTGTTTCTATAATATTACGTGTATCGTATTTATCACTTGGTGTCCTACGAAATTCATACCGAATACCAAGAGAATTATCATTAAAGTCATAACTTGAGCCTACCGCCAATTTTATGTTCTGAGAGCAACGTTTAAATTTTCCATTTGTTTTTGTCGTATTCAAATCACTATTAAACTGTTCTAATATATATCCTTTTTGCTTAAAGCCATCCCCCTCATAATCTCCATTGGCATAAAAGCCTAATCCTTTATCACTATTATATGAAAAGTCTAGGTCTGCCATACCATGAGACATTTCGGAAAAAACTCCCGAAACTCTTGCAATACCTGCCCAACCTAATTCTTTTTTCTTTGTATGTATAATAATCACGGATTTTACATCAGCCTCGTATTTCGCACCTGGGCTCGTAATTATCTCGACATTCTTTATATTTTGTGAAGATAGTTGCGACAATTCATTATTGTCTCTTACCTTTCTGTTGTCTATATAAAATACAGGCGTTCCTTTTCCTAAGACAGAAATGTCATTCCCAATCGCATCTATCAAAGGCATTTGCTTAATAGCATCTAAGGCTGTGCCTAATTTCGAAAGTGGATTATCTGTCATAGATATGGTTATGCCCATATTGGTTGTTTTCACATAATTGCGGTGACCTTTTACAACAACCTCATTAAGTTGTTTCGCATTATCCTTTAATTCCAAATTACCCAAAGAGTCACCTTTACAGGTAAAATACCCCACAGAGTAGCCTATTGCAGAAACCTTGAGAATATCATTATGAGTGTAAGAGGGCAATAAAAATTGCCCATTCTCATCACTCACAGTACCCCTAACGAAAGAAGAATCTTGGTTAGACAACAAAAAAACATTAGCATAGGGAATTATATTACCTTCCCTACTAACGATTTTTCCACTAAGTTGCTGAGCCGAAATATGGCATATACTCAACCAAAAACTCACAAAACATATAATAGCCTTTTGTAAATTCATTCCTATATATTTTTAATACAACAAATCTGATGTTACTTTTGGAGCATATTGACAACGTGGGTCTGGATAATCCCATTTATCTTTTCCATAAGCTTTGATTACCTTGACGAAACATCTACGATGATTCTCTAAGTTACAAAAATCAAAAATTTTACAATGCGAGCAAACACTTTCTTTACGAAAAACGCCTTGGCTTAAATTGTATAATTCCCAAGCCTTTGGAGAATTCCAAATTTCCTCAATAGATTGCTTTTTCAAGTCACCAATGATAAATTGAGGATGCCAATATAGTTGTTCACACGCACTGACTTTACCATCGGGCAAAACGAAAGCCAACTGCTTTAACATGACACAATTTCCTCCATAAAAATGTTTGTCACAATCTTTTCCCTCTCCTAAATGCTCTTCTAGACAATTATCGCTACAAAAAAGATTAAACTGTGCTTTTGGTCTAAGCACTTCATTAATGTATTCTATACAATCAAGCAATTGCCCCTTACTTGCCTTTATTTTCTTATAAGTTTCTGGAGTATATATAGAGACCTCGGGTATTCTAATTTCCCAATATTCTACATTCGTAACATCACTAATGAAAAGGAATAATTGATAAAGACTTTTTCTATTAGCATTCAATTTTGTCAAAATTGTATCAAACTGCACCTTGAATCCATATTTCTCTAAATTCACAATTGTCTGTTTCATTTTACTTACATAACCGACTTTGCAATCTATTAAAGTATGCAAGACTTGTTCATCCAAAGAATCTAAAGATATTTGGACAACATTATTGTACCCAGTACTTTTTAGCTTTTTGATTGTTTTTTCATCAATAGGCATTTTTGTAGATATAAAATTTGGCATAAGCCCATTATCCACAATCTTTTTGATTATTATATCCCAATCTTTACGACAAAAAACCTCGCCTCCTATCACATCTATATAAGACATATTTAAACGCTTGGCATCATTAATCAGATGCAAAATTTCATCTGTGCTCATGGGGACATTTTTTGTATTCTTATCGGCGTAACAATACTTACAATTTGTCACACATTTATTAGTCAACATTAGCAAAATGCTTTGTGGTGCAATATGCATTCTGTCCTGTTTCAAGTTTATAGTCAGGTTATCAACTTGAACAACATTATTGGCATTTTCTTTAAAAGCACTCTCCACTTTATCTAATGCAATCAAAACATTTTTGGGGAAATATATTTTAGTACCACAAAAAATCGTAAATACTATTTTATCATTCTCTATATATGAAGAAAGCAACTCTAGTATTTGCTCCTTAGAAAGTCCATATGTATGTGCTAATAAATTACATTGATCATCTATCGTTTTTTTTCTTGAAAAAGCATTTAAAATTTGAGCTTGTATCGGGTGTACAAAGCTAACCCAATCAGGAGAACTAACTGGGGCTACTTGTTTTTTAGAATACATTGCGATTCTATCTCCATCACTTTTAAAGTGATAATCTGGATTTAAAACGTAAACTTCATTCTGTAACATCGTGAAAAATTTTTAAGAAAGTGCGCCACACAAATTATGTGGCACACTTCCATTTTCTACTTAGCTTACATCGTCTGATGTTGCTCTTTGTCAACAACAGCACCAGTGTTACAATGAACACCATTGTTGTTGCCTCCGCTACAATCTGGGGTAGAGTTAATTCCACCCTTTACAGCCATCAGTTCCATAACATCAAGCTTACCTTCAACTTCATTTGTCTTCATAATTTAAATAATTTAGACGTTCAACAATTCATTAACCACCCAGTTTTTAACGCTTTTGGGAATGTATGCGCTTTTTGCCAGTTTTGTCTGGATATATAATTTTTGTCGACAAAATTATTATCAATTATAAGAATCTACCCTATATGTCAAACATGCCCCAATAAATCATGTTTTCTAGTTCTACAGTTACATTATAAGAGCCATTCTCTAATGCGGACAAATCTAAAGTGCACAATCCATTACCTTCTATAGCGACAGAAGAACTAGCCATGAGGCTTCCATTGTCTCCATAGACATAGACTTTTACAATGCCCATATAACAACCAACATTAACTGTAAGCTGATTTTGCTCTAAACTTGCTGTTACGCTAGGTTCTGCTGTTCGTGTCCCCAAATGTGGCACTTTTTTATACATAGGAATATCTTGCGCTTTAGGAGCATCTCCTGCTTTCACTTGAATAGAAGCAAATAGCAGAAACAGCAGAAACGAAATATACATTTTTACCTTCTTCATAATCTTACCTTTTAGATGTTATTGAATCTCGGCTGCAAAATTACATAGTTTTTTGACTTCATCCAAACAAAACAGGTCTATTTCTATGCCATTGCACAAATTACATATAATACTAAGAAACAAGTACTTATAATTGCCCCCCCCAGATTTAAAAGGTCTAAAAAGCACTATATAGCCCCTATTTCTAGAAGTTTTCTATGTAGTTTCGAAGCGAAAAATGCTCATTTTTTATACCTACCTTATCTTTATACAAGAACAACTTTTGCTTGATTGCTTTCTCGCTCACACAATAGATAGATGCTAAAGTCTTTTGCGATAACTTTAAACGCAACAGCATCATTAATCGCACGTCAGCATTGGACAAATTAGGATGCTCTTTCTTTAGTCTAGACACAAACAAATCCTCCACACTATCTAAGAAGACTTCTAACTCTGTCCAATCATTATCGGAAAGCACAATATGCTTACTCTCATTCGGAACACTCGAATTTAATTTTTCCACAACCTCTATCTTCTTTAGTAAATAGGTACGCATTACAGACAATTGTACATCCCTATGCGAGAGTTCTTCTTGGTGTAATTTCTCCATCATTTGCTGCTTTTGGGTGAATATTTCCTGTTCATGAGCTATGCGAGCTAATGACAGTTTTCGATACGACCAATAAGCATACAAGACAAACAAAATAATTATCAAGCATAAAAGTACGGTCAATCCAAATACCCATCGCTGCATTTCTGCCTTACCTTGTATTCTTGCCCTTTCGCTTTCTTTCTTCAAGAATGAAGTGTAATAGGAAATCTTGGCTTTGGATGCTGTTCGGTACATTTCTTGCAAGTAACAACATGCAGAATCACTAAAGTTTTTAGCCATCTTATAATCTTGGACTTTCGTAGCAGCTTGGCTTCGAGTATAAAACACAGAATAATAATCTTCTGCTGTTTTTGGCGTTGTTTGCTTCAATATTGCAAAAGCTTGCTTTATGGAATCTACAGTAATATAAGCAGAAGCCAACATTAACTGACAAGAAAATCTATCTGTTCCATTTAACTCATAAGCTTGGCGTGCATAAATTAGACTGCTATCTTCTTCTCCATTTTTTTCAAACACATTAGCTAACCCTTGGCTAACATAAGATAACAAACTATTATCGCCAGCATGCATTGCTAACTTATATGCTTTCTTCTCTTCTTCTAAAGCTTGTTTTAAACTATCAACAAAACCAAAGTTATCTCCTAACCTCAAATGCGCAGCCACCTTATTATATATAGATACATTTGGCATGGACTCATACATCTTCACCAAAGCTTTAGCATAGTTCAAAGCTTTGTAAGGTGCCAGCTGTTCTTCTACTTCAATCAGCTTATCCAAAGCCAGATATTTCAGGCTCAGATTATGAAGACTGTCTGAAATAGAATAAGATTTCTCCAAACAAGCCTTAGCCTGCTCCATGCTATCATTCAGCAGAAAGTATTTTCCCATATAATACAAGGATGAAGCATAAAGAGAATCGGCTTGATGCTTACCATACCAATCATACGCTATGCGAATCAAGGAATCGTTATCCACATCCAAACCCGACTTATCCTGCGCCATGTAATAAGTGAGAGCATACTTTGCCATATCTTTATCAGAGAGTTTACCTTGATTGATACGGTTCAAAAAGGTCAAGGCACTATCTGGCTTAGACTCTGCCAACGTATAAGCTAAGTCCAACTCTCTCTTATGACTTTGATGACATGATACCAACACCGAAAGCATCATAAAAAACAATATCGTAAACGAAATACTTCTTCCCATATTTTAGTATAATTACATTCTGGGCGCAAAAATACAAAATCTTTTTCAATAATAGAACTAAAGAGGGTCTAAAATACAAAGTCTGCAGAAAAAAACAATATAACTGATTATCAGTCATATATATTATATTTATAACAAAATGGGGTCTAAACAATAGTCGTATTTTCGCATTATCAACCTTTCTGCATCAGATAACAGAATCTCACGCTTTGGTTGTCAGGAGTCATTATGTTAAGCCTCATAACTCGCTCTAAATTGGACTTTGATTGAAAATCAAGAAGTTGGGCGTTTGCCTATATTATATAGGTAACAATATGGAAACGAGCGGACTTCTGCTCGTTTCTGTATTTTGCAATATGCAAAGAACGCCTCAATTCGGGGACAAAGATACGATATATTTCTAAATATCCCATAACTCGCTAGGAGAAAATTATGGAATTTAGAACTTTTGCGTAAAATCTGATGCTTAGCAACACAATATGCATCCTAAAACAAACGGCAGGTATTCGGACATAGACTATCCGAACACCTGCTGCCATAACGTTTTATTGCTGACAATGATTCTGGCATCAGCTTTCATATACTTTTGCAGTATAGGAGTATTTTGTCCCTGTGTGCTCACTGTGGCTATAGCCATAAAATAGTTGCCATCATCCCTATGTATGAGCTTGGCATTATGGCTTATGATGTCGCAGTGATAAGATGCATTGTCGTTGCCCTCAAAAGAAACGTGAGCCGTCCTTGGCTCATCGAAAAGATACAAATACTTGTATGGCACAAATACTTGCACTGTTCCTTGATTGATGACCTCACCATTAGCCTCTATGGATATAGGATAAGGTATCTTATAGAAAGCGACTGCGAGGGCAAGGACTATGATGGTAATGATTATAGTCCCCAAGCTGACGAGGCGAGGAGGAACCTTGCCTATCACGTTCCTCACCTTCTCGCTTCTCAACTCGATATTATCTGTTTCTTTTTCTTTCTGTTCCATGTCAAAAGCATTTTAGTTTCCCAATTCCAACTGATTCTTCACAAGGTTATAGTATGCCCCTCGCTTGGCGGTCAAAGACTCATGGTTACCTTCCTCAACCACTTTGCCATGGTCGATGACCACGATTTGGTCGGCATTCTTCACCGTACTCAGTCGATGAGCCACAATCACGACAGTCTTACCCTTATAGAATTTATCCAAGTTCTCCACAATGTTTCTCTCATTGTTGGCATCGAGCGAGTTGGTCGCCTCGTCAAGGAAGATGTAGTCGGGATTCTTATACACCGCTCTTGCTATCAAGATACGCTGTTTCTGTCCTTGGCTAAGTCCCACGCCATCACGCCCAATCTTGGTGTTGAACTTCAGAGGCAAAGCCATCACGTAATCCTTGATGCAAGCTATCTCGGCAGCTTTCAACAACCTTTCCTTGTCTATATCGCCATCATCAACAGCAATATTTCTTGCGATACTCTCCGAGAAGATAACACCATCCTGCATGACAACACCACATTGTCTGCGCCACCACTTTTTGTTGAGTTTGTTGATGTCAGTATTTCCAATGTTGATTTTTCCCTCCAAGACAGGATAATAACCAAGCATCAAACGGATGAGGGTGGTCTTTCCACTGCCAGATGCGCCAACGATGGCTGTTACCTTACCTTGCGGAATGTGAATGCTCACATCGTCTATGGTTTTGCGCAAAGCATGTGGGTCGTACTTGAACATGATGTTCTTGATATCAATGCCCTCATTCTTATCTTCAATAGAAGTTAGCAAGCCTTCCTTTCCATTCTCATCATCCATCTGGTGAATCTCGTTGATTCGCTCCAAGCTAATCTTCACATCTTGCAGAGAATAGAAGAAGTTCATCAGTTGCTCCACAGGCGAGTTGAGCTGTCCGATGATGTATTGCACGGCAAGCATCATACCGAGTGTCATTTGCCCATGTATCACGGCTGTTGCAGCAACTACCGTGATGATGATGTTCTTCACCTCATTGATGAAGATACTTCCAGCCTCCTGTGTTTGTTGGAGTTTGAGTGATTTCATCTGCACCCCGAACAAGTCTGCTTGCGTGTCTTCCCATTCCCATCTTCTGCGCTGCTCACAATCCTGCAACTTGATTTCCTGCATGGAGGTGATAAATTCGTAGGTCTTGTTGTTGTTGATGGCTTGTTGCTCGAACAGTTCATAGTCGAGCACCTTTCTCCGCTTCAAGAACAATGTCATCCAGCCTCCATAGAGGATGCTTCCCAACAAGAAGATGGCAAACACCAACTTATTGTAGAAGAACAGCACCACCGAGAATACCACAAAAGTAAGCATGGCAAAAGTGATGTTGAGCGTCTGCTGTGTTAGGAAATTATTCACACGGCTATGATCGTTCATTCTCTGCATCAAGTCGCCCAAGAGTTTCGTGTCAAAGAAAGACATCGGCAACTTCAAGAGTTTGATGAAGAAGTCGCTCACCAACGAGATGTTGATACGCAGAGATATGTGAAGCAACAACCATCTGCGGATAAAGTCGATAGCCGTTCGGCTGATGGTAAGCATCAGCTGCCCCAACAATATAAGCCAAACAAAGCCGATGTCTTGGTTCTTGATGCCGACATCCACGATTGATTGGGTAAGGAATGGCAGAACTAGTTGCAAGAGACTTCCAATAACCAACCCCAAGATGATTTGTCCGAAATACTTGCGATATTTCCTCACATACCCAAAGAGAAAGCGAAACGATCTTTTTTCTTTGATGTTCTCTTCGCCCTCCATCTTATAGGTAAAGAATGTAGGAGTAGTTTCCAAGAACATAGCAATGCCCTTGTCCTCACTATTAGATTTTGTGCTTATCCAATGCTGCTTGAACTCTTCAAGATTGTAAGTCACCAATCCCTTTCCTGGGTCAGCGACATAGAACTTCTTACCTTTCTTTATCTTATATAAAACTACAAAATGGTTTTGGTTCCAATGAAGAATGCATGGTAGTGGTGCATTATTCAATGTCCCAGTTGTAGCTCTTGCACATGTTGTATGTAACCCTAAAGCATTTGCTGCCTCATTGATGCCTAGCAGAGACACCCCCTCTGTTGTAGCAAAACAAAGTTTCGACAGAGAATCTAAAGTGTATTCTCTGTCGTAATATTTACATACCATTTGCAAGCAGGCTATTCCGCATTGCATGGAGTCATATTGCTTATACAAAGGAAATGTATTCTTACAGCCCATATCGTGAGGAATCCAATGTTTTCTTTTTCTTTTCTTTATAATCTTTGAATTTATAACGTATAGTCAAAGAAAACATCCTCATATCTATTTTATTGTTGAAAGCATAGTTCATATTGTCTATATTACATTTTGTCTTCATTCTGTATGTATCAAAAATATCTTCACCCCTAAATGTGAAAGTCAAACCTTCCAAGCCAGTATACCATGTAAAGCCTATAGATGTAGAACACATTCTAGAAACATCATACATACCTTGTATTATAGGAAATTGATACCATCCCGAAAATTCTACATTTATTTTTTTTCTAAACAGCACAAAATTATTAGTTAGCCTTAATATTCCTGAGGTCTTTTTCTTATTAAAAGAAAAATCATCTTCAACCTTTCCACTTTGATGCATATTGAAAGCCATCGTTGTAAACTTAGATGATATATTCGGAGTCCACTTTACAGGAATAATAGCCATGAGACCATAACGATAATTTTGCGAGAAATTCAAGTATTTGTACACGGCCAATAACTCCGTGCGATTTAAAATCATATTTTGTGTAAAAAAATTAGGACTTGTTTCTGCAAATATACCAAATATATACTTTGATTTTATTATATAATTCAAATTACCACTATATTTTACATATGGCTTTAACGCTGTATTACCATCACTAGCACAGTAAGTATTCATATATACTCGATTTGCAGCTGTTGTCCAATATGTAGGATACCGCTTTTCACTATTCAAGCTCAATTGCAAAACACTTCTTGAAGTAGGTCTATAAACACACGTCAAAGATGGATATACTTGCCATTGGCTCCAAAGTTTTTTTTCGTGTTCGTGATTTTTCGCATATGTTGAGTGAAAATACTCTGTTCCTAAGGATATGTTTAGAAATCCTTTTTTAGATAAAGAATGCCTATATCCCATATGGATTTGTGCGGTTTGCTCTTTCTGCACAAAATATAGTAAGTCATTAGAAGATTCTCCTATGGCATATTTTTTTTCACTAGATGTTGAGACAATATATCCTTTTATCCCAAAAATAAAATTTCCTCCCATAATTAGCTTTTCCCCATTCATATAAACCTCATATTTATTAGAGTTTTGCTTATATGTTTCGTCTATTTTGTTTTCCTCCGCTTTTTCTAAAAGCTGATTTTCTTTTTGAGTATATAGAGTAACATTAGTGCCTATTTCCATATTATTATGCAAAAAGGATAAATTTGCATTATGTAGCCATGTCGGGGTTCTTGTAAATAATTTACTATTTTGAGATTGGGCATTAATATTTGTTGCTGCTGTAGAATTTACCTTAGGTAGTTCTTCTTGTAATATGTAACTAAATGAAAGAGAACTTTTATCTGCACACAAATAATTAGCATCTACAAACAAATTATTACTAAAGGTATTGCTTCTTCTAACATCCTCTTGTGTTACATGAAAAAGATTCTCTTGAATATAGTGGTTCGAGCACAGATTGTTTATCGATTTTTTTTTAGCGTAACCTCCATCATAGCTTAGATATAGTGAAAGTTTTTTATTTAAAAGACCGATATTGACACCCATTTTTTCGGATAAATTATGTCTTGTTATTGTTTCTTCATACAGTTCACTTGTTATTTTAAACGATTTTTCCTTTTCTTCTATTAATGTAATATTCACAGAAGCACCTCGTACACCAAATTTTGTAGGAGAATTATAATATACTTCAATATTCTTAACCCGATTTGGGGACAATGAAGACAAATAAGTACATATTTGTTCTTGACTCATTCCTTTGCTTTTACCATTAATTAATAAACTAAACGATGTCGTTCCTATAATCGAGTATTCGTTGCCGACTCTTTGTATCACAGAAATTTCATCAAGCATATCAAGAGCATTTCTAACTGGATGATGTTGTAATATTTGATTTCCTGCATACTGTAATGCGCCAAGCTCGTTTACACGCATTGGCAAGTTACCTTTTACAGTAACTTCATCTATTGATGTTGCAGCGTCTTCCAATCTTATAGTAAGATTTTTGACAGAATCCACAATAGTCGTGCTTTTATACCCTAAATGACTTACAATTAGCTTATATGGGATAGGCAAATCAAAAAAAGAGAAGGAGCCACAAGTATCTGTAACACAAGTAGCAATAGTCTTACTATTGCCATCTTGTGCTATAATCGCAGCAGAATATATGGGAAAATCTTCACTGTCAAGAACTCGACCATGAAAATTCTGCCCAAAAGACTTTGTACCAAAACATATTAGTATGATAAAGAATACAATTAGTTTGTATAATATATTATGCATAGTGTTCATATTATTCTTGATTATTTTCTATGTCAAATTGAACTTGCTTTTGATTTAGAAATGCAGAACTTTGATTTATGCGCTCATTAATCTGCACCATAATCTGTTGCTTACATTCATTCTTTAACTTGCATTTTTCGCAATTTGGACAATTGGGAAAATGATAGTACTGAAAAATTGAATTTCTATCTCCCAAATCTCCAACAATTTCATTCACCATTTCATGTCCATAAAGAACATCAAGAATATGCTTTGGAGAACAGGAAGTGTGTTGGAACTTTAGATAATCAAGACAAGCATAATAATAAGAATACTTTTTCTTATCTTTTCCCTTTAGGTATAACCCCAAATATTTTATGGCATTTATGTCATCTCTTAAATAAAGTGCCAGCAAAGCACCTAACATTTCTATCGTTAAATCCTTCAAGTCTTCATTTGTGTTAAAGACAAAAACTCGATTCAAAGTAAACCCTTCTTCTTTAAGAATTTTATAGTTTTCATCAATCGCCATAAATATTTTTTTAGCCATATCTACAGTAACGCTCCCCAACTTGTTTATTAAAGAAAAATCTACAAAAGAAGGTTTATAAATTGAGACAAAAGGATTTGTCTTTATTATTTGACTCATTCCAGGCACAACAACATAGTATGCAGGAAAGCCTAAGAATGAATTATTGCGTATATACACATTATATCCCATGCTTTCTATAAGATTTATAGAATACTTAAGGTCGTAAGAATTAGACTCTCCTAACAAGTGATTAAATCCCTTAAACTCGTAAGTTTCTTCTCCTTGCAATACAGACATTGGCCAAAAGCCAGTACCATTAATAAATATCTTCATTAAATTTCTTTCCGCAAGTTTCTTTTCTTCTGCGCCTATACTCTTAGTCTTAATAAACTTGAAAGATAAACCTTCAAAAGAGTTTCTCCCTTGATGGATTTCTGTGAAGCATCGTTCCAAAGCTACAGTAGGAATGAAATCTACGCCCAACTTGAAGTTATACAGTTGCTCTGCCTCATTTATAATGATTAAACCAATAGCAGGAATACCCTTACCTAAAGAACAATCCTTTATTATTACCTTATTACCTGTTTCTTTTTGGTATAGACTTAAAGTTTTACCAATTTCTGTTTCTGAGAAAAAAGAGAATGGGATTGTTGGTGGTGTATATTCATTCCAATAAATCTCACTTATGGCATAACGTTCAAAAATCTCACATAATGCTTGCAGTATAGCTTCTTTAGGAGTGTTTCCTGAAGCCATACCGTTAGACCCAGTTAATAACAAAGAAAATTCAATAGGAATTTCTATCTCCACTTTGTTTTTCACATCATAAAAAGGGACAACCAAAGGTCTTATATCTGGCATATAAGAAGCAATATAGGCATTTAGTTCATCTACAGAATCAAATCCACACATACGGATAAAATCTTCCATAAAATCTTTTGAGATTTTACGGAAAGATACTTTTCTCTCTTTTTGGTCATAGAGAAAATTCTGATTGCTTTCTTCTTTTTCAACTGCAAAAATATTGAATGTTTTATCTGTCAACATTTTCTTTGAATTTAGAAGTAAATGATTCTCCAAACGTTCCATAAACTCCGCATACCCACTTGCCAAAGAGTATTCGAATGTACGCCCTTTGCCATTTGTCCCTATATTTAATTTATCAAGTCCATTATTACCAAAGGTTACACGACAAGAACTAAAATTGTCATGTATTAAATGTTGTTCTAAAAGGAGAATGCCTATGTCGGAAAGAATTTTTCTTATTTTTCCTATTGTACAAATAGGAGCTTCTGCCTTATATTTTTTCATACGAATAAAAGTTTTTAATTAAAAGGCAAGCTCACACGTAAAAAATATGTATAAGCTTGTCTTTTTTGTTACAAAACGCCTTAATTACGAGGCGTAATAATTACTTCATCTAAAGTACCACCATCAAGGGTCTTATCGGCTTCATTAGTGCCACCCTCAACAAATCCCATCTCCTTAGGAGTTAACTTTTGTGCTTTTAGCAACATAGATTTTGTCTTCATATTATTATTGATATTAAATTAATGACGAAACTATTTTCGCCATTTTAACTGCAAAGATAAAACGAGTTACCCAAATGAGCAAAGATTTTAAACGGCATTTCACAAAACCACTACCTTGTTTTACAAAATCATTTTCCAACATAAATTATTGTAGAAGATTTTCTATTTCGTCTTTAATATTGTTCATTTTATAAATCAAAAGGGGTTTTTAATAAAATTAAATAGACTTTTTTTTGCATACTCAAAAAAAAATACTAACTTTGCAAAAAAGTAAGATTATTGAATGGAACACAATTACGTAATATTGTCAAATAGTAATGTTTTGGTACGAGTCATCGCATCTGACATTATTTATATATCATCAGAAGGAAGTTACTCTACTATGGTTTTAATTGATGGACGTAAACATGTGTTTTCTTTCAATCTTTCTTCTTTTGAAAAACAATTGGAAACCCAATTAGGTTTAGAATCTCAAATATTTATACGACTAGGAAAAAGTCTTATTATCAATAGTAAGTATATATATAGTATAAATGTACCTGCTCAAGAATTAATTCTTTCTTGTTCTTCAATTCCAGGTGAATTTATATTAAATGCTTCTCGGGATGCGTTAAAATCATTAAAGTCGATGATTGAAATAAATTTAAAAACTAGGAGATTATTATGAAAATGAAGAATAATGACAATGATGTTTACTTCCTTGGAAATAAACAGCAAAATCACTTACGAAAATATGCAGTAGCAATCACATTTGCTGTAATCTGCGCTTTGGGGATTGTATATATTTTCTCTATCAAATCCGATGTGACTTATAAGCAAGGATTGCCAACCATTGAAACTTTACCCCCAAACGCCACATCACCCAAGTTCAAGGGACGATATGATTTCACAAAGTTCTTAGAGTGGGTTTCAAAGAATTTAACATACCCTACAGAACATGAAACAGAAAATGCAAAAGTCGTTGTCTCTTTTGTTATTACAAAAGAAGGTACTGTAGACCATATAAAAATATTGTCTCAACCAAAACAAAAGGCTTTTGCCAAAGAAGTAGTACAATTATTACAGAAGTGTCCAAAATGGGCACCTGGGAAATTGGCAGATGGGACTCCTGTAAATATAAGTTACACCTTGCCTATAAAATTCAGTAACGTAAAACGCTTTGATTAAACATACTGAGTTTTAGAACTTAGTTTGGAAATGTCACCAACTATACTCATATATGGGCACAAGGCTTAAGAAATCCGACGCAGATATCCACTACGGACTTTGCAACACTTAGAATAGCTGTGTTCTATCAGGTATTTCTCCGTAACAGGTTTACCGCAAGTTTACCTCAGGTTTACCCCAACTTCAATACAGAAAGCTAGAAACTGCGGGAATTAAAGTACAAAACTATATGGTAAAAATAGATTAAGGATATTAGGGACCTTTCTATGGAAAGGTGAGAGAAGTGACAGGAAGCAGTTGGTAGGGCATACCTTACATCAAGGCATGTCCTACCCCATTTCATGATTCCAAGACTCCTTAAACAAAGTAATTTTAGAAGAATATTTAAAATCTGTTACACATGGTCATGCTTTTCATAATAATACAAAAATAAACCTTTTACTTACATTTGTTGCTATCTATCTGCATTTTTATTCTGTTTGATTCTTCAATAAGTTGTCTGGCAATACTATCTTTATAGAATGCAATCTCAACCATTTTGTGGTGTTGATAGACAGAATCTTCATAAACTCCAACTCTGTTTCTTAGCTTATCAATCATATTTTCATCTCTTTGCACATTGAAATACTTCTCAATGAACATAACATTAGGGTCTTCAGATGGGAGCACCATCTTCAAAGCTCGATATTTCAAGTCAGCCTCCTCCCAATCTTGGTGCGTTCGCCATTGGGTGAGGTTGCCCCAGATGGAGATAACAAGAGATAAGACCAAGCCACCAATGAAAAGAAGAACATTTTTTGAGGTTGGCTCGAAGCGATGGGTTACAACCTTCTTTTGAGGTGATTTGTTCA